>Ga0055447_10000063_pt1 | contig 9645 bp, 8 predicted proteins | sample China_Galinas_Co_3_FD_57743 | JGI IMG/M metagenome (GOLD analysis project Ga0055447, IMG submission 57743) | Wetland microbial communities from San Francisco Bay, California, USA, that impact long-term carbon sequestration - China_Galinas_CordC_D2 | ecosystem: Environmental > Aquatic > Marine >... | reverse complement strand
ATCATTTCCTGGAAATCCAATACGTTGATGAAATTTTCGACCAACAGGCAGCCCGGGCATACGGATTGAAGGAGGGGACGTTGACCTTCATGATTCATACGGGTTCCCGGGGTTTTGGACACCAGGTTGCAAGTGATTATATCGAGCGGATCAGGAAACGCAACCTTCATAAAATAAAAATAAAAGATCCCCAGTTGATTTATGCCGAATTGGGTTCCAAAGAGGGAGAACATTATCTCCAAGCCTTGAACGCCGCCTCCAATTTCGCCTGGGCCAATCGGCAAATGATTATGGAGCAAATGGTTGAGATTTTCGAGGAAACTTTTGCCGAATCAAGGAGAAACCTGGGTATCCGGTTAGTATATGACCAGGCTCACAACATTGCCAAATTTGAAAACCACAAGATCAAAGGCAAAGAGCAGAAAGTATTGGTCCACCGGAAGGGGGCCACAAGGGCGTTCCCCCCGGGTCATCCGGAGATTCCGGCAACCTACCGAAATATAGGCCAACCGGTATTGCTCCCTGGGAGTATGGGCACTGCCTCCTATGTGTTGAGGGGCAGCTCGAAGTCAATGGAATTGAGCCTGGGTTCTTCGGCCCATGGAGCAGGTAGAAGATTAAGTAGACACAAGGCGATAAAATTTTCGTCGGGCATGAATGTCCGGGAGAAATTAAAGCTGAGAAATATACAGGTTTTTTCAAACTCGAATCGGGGATTACAGGAAGAAATTCCCGAAGCATACAAAGATGTTGACCAGGTTGTAGAGGTAACAGACGGGTGTGGGCTGTCCCTTAAGGTCGCCCGGTTAATACCCCTGGTTGTAGTTAAAGGATAAAATATTGCACTTGATATTGATTCCGGGATTATGACTTATTCATAGTGGAGATGCAAAATGCTTAGAATGATTGTGGTGTTTTTTTTGTGTTGTTTCCTTCTTGGGACCGGCTGGGCGGAAGAATCTGATACTTCTCAAGATAATTTCAAAATCCCATTTATTACTTCTGCCCCGAAAATTGACGGAAAAGTAGATGGAATTTACGAATCCTTTGCAAAGAAAGGAAATTTCTTCCAATTGGAAACCGGCTGGGGAAAACCGGCAACAGAAAAGACAATCGCCTACTTTGCCCATGACGATAAAAATCTCTATTTTGCAGTTAAATGTTTTTCCTCGGAGCCGGCGACTATTCGTTCTACCCTTGTCAACCGGGATGCCAATGTGGTGGTCAATTCCGATTGGGTGGTTCTATTTATAGATGCTTTCAAGACACGCAGGTGCGGGGTCTTTTTTGGTTTCAATCCTTTCGGCATCCAGATGGACGGGAATCGGGATGATGAGATGTACGCCCTGGAATTTACCTGGGATGCGTTTTGGTTTTCCCGGGGTAAAATTTATGATTGGGGCTATTTCGTAGAATGCCGCATTCCTTTTAAGTCCTTTCGTTTTCCCCATGACCGTGACACACAAGATTGGAATGTAATTGTGGCCCGTTTTATAGCAAGCAAAGGCGAAATGTGCACTTCTGCCAAAGTGGAACCCAAAATCAGGGGTCTTTTGTCCCAGGCTGAGAGTATGAAAATCGGTAAAGTCTTAAAACCGGGGAAAAATATTGAAATAATCCCAGCCTTAACCGGTCTTAAAAATGAGAACCAGTCTTTAAAACCGGAATTCGGAATGAGCGCTAAGTATGGCTTGTCTTCCGATGCTACGCTTGATTTAACCTACAATCCCGATTATTCACATATCGAGGCTGATAAAGGGCAAATCGATATTAACCAGAGATATGCTCTATATTACGATGAAAAACGACCATTTTTCCTGGAATCCAAAGATATTTTCGAAATGCCAATGAATTTGTTCTATTCCAGGCGGATTTCCAACCCCCAATGGGGTGCAAAGTTTACCGGTCGATTCGGTAGTTCCAGTTTGGGGTTGATTACTGCCCGGGATACTGCCTCCTTTGAAGATTTGAACGATATAGGCAGTGGGGGAGAAGATAGCGCATTGGTTAACGCTTTTCGGTATAAATACAAGTTTAAGGATTCCAACCACCTGGGATTTTTTGTGTCCCATAAAAGCTGGCAGGGCAAAAAGAACCTGGTGGTAGCCGGAGATACTTTCTGGAGGTGGGGAAATTTGGCCTTTAATTTCCAGGGCGCCTATTCCGACATGGAGGATAAAAGCGGTAACGCCGTACAGGCTACACTCGGTTACAATGGAAAACACTTAGACTTGCAGAGCGGGTATTCCCATTTTTCACCGGATTTCGATTCCCAATTAGGTTTTATCGACAGGATTGACTACCGGAGTTATTGGTTGACCGCCGGTTACAACTTTTATCCACAGAAAAGCTACTTGCGCCGTGTTAAGCCGGAAATCCGTTTTGCAAAAAAGGACGACTATAACGACGGGATTTTAATGGATCGCGAATTGGAGTTGCGACTGTCGGGGCAGGCGTTTAAGGATTCAAACTTTGATATCCGCTACAATAAGGGTTATGAAAAATTTAAGGGCATCGGTTTCAACAAAAAAGACTTCACCTTCATTTATAGTATCAACCTAAATCGTAATCTAATGATTGCTTTAATTGGGGGCATTGGGGACAGCATCAATTATTTTTCTGAAACTCCCTATCTGGGTTATAGTTACTCCTTATCTGTGCATAGTAATCTGCACCTATTTAAACGGGTAAGTTTTACTTTTGACTATACGAATTATTATTTTTTGGATGAACCCGGCGGTAATGTTGAATTAAAGGAAAATGTGTTCCGGTTAAAAAATACAGTACTTTTCTCACGTGAAATCTCCTCTCGTTTAATATATGAATATAATGATTATTATGGCAGGAATTTTCTTTCTCTATTGTTGAGCTACCAGTTAAATCCGGCAACTGTATTTTACCTGGGTTTATCATCGGAAAAAATCAAATACAATAGCGCATATTTAGGAGAAAATTTCTCCCTCTTTTTTAAATTTTCATATTTCTTTCGTTTGTAATATAATAGGCCCCAGTGAGAATATATTATGAATAAAAATATAGAGAGAAAAATAACACATTTAAAAGAGAATCTTAAATCCATGGGTAAGGTCTTAATCGCCTTTTCCGGTGGTAAAGATTCCTTTTTTTTATTGCAAACAGCTTTGGAAAGCCTGGGTGAAAACAATGTGCAGGCCGTAACGGTTCACACCGACTTATTGACCGGCAACGATTATAAGCGGGTTGAATATTTCCGGGAAAAATATGGATTCCCCCTGGAAGAGATTGTCATAGATATTAGCGGTCATGCCCGGGTGATGGAAAACCCGGTGGATCGGTGCTATCATTGCAAAAGGGAGATTTTCAATAACATAAAAGAACATGCACAAAAAAAGGGAATAGAACATGTGTTGGACGGCACCACTTTTTCCGATTTATCGGAATACAGACCCGGATTGAAGGCTTTGAAAGAGTTGGGTATTCGCTCGCCCTTAAAAGATGCAGAGATCACTTCCCATGAAGTGGTTGCTTACCTGGGCCGACTGGATATTCATGAGTTCTATTTGACCTCCTCCACCTGTTTGGCCACTCGCTTCCCATATGATCATCACCTTGAAAAGAATGAATTGAGAATTTTTGGTGAAATTGAATCCTTTGTAGTAGAAATGGGTATCTACCCTGTCCGGATTCGTTATATAGATCAAGGAATCCGTATTGAAACCCCGAAAGAAAATTTTAATAAAATTATAGAAAATCGCGAAAATATTAACCGGTTCGTCCGGGATAGAGGACTTAAATTTATAACTCTTGACCTGGAAGGGATAAAATCGGGTGTCTGGGATTGACAAATTCAGGATTTTGCTGTAATATAAGCCTTTTATTGGAGAATTTAACAAAATGGCAAATCACAAATCTGCTTTAAAAAAACATCGTCGTGATCAGAAAAAAAGAATGATCAATAAAATCAATCGTTCCAAAATGCGGAACAAGATAAAATTATTGAAAAGAGAATTGGCTGAGAACAAGCTGGATGAAGCAAAAGCATTGTTTCCCAATGTAATGTCCATCATCGATAGAACCATCATCAAGGGCACACTTCATAAAAAAACAGGCTCCAGGTATAAATCCCGGTTGTCCCTGTTAATGAGAAGATCAGGCGCAGAGATTTAATCCCTTTATGAGTCTCCCAAAGGGTTATCTCTCATACAACCAGATTAAACTTTACCAGACCTGTCCCCAGAAGTATTATTATAGTTATATCGAAGAGCGTAAAGCGCCGATAAACGATAAGATATTTCTGGGTATGGTTTTCCACGCCACCGTGGAAAAATATTTGGAAAAGAAAATCGAAGGCACAGAGATATCCCTTCACGAAAGCCAGGATATTTTCAAAGAACTTTTCACCAGTATGAAAGAAGGAATCGATATATCCTGGGATTGCCCTATAGAAAAGGTGGAAAAAAGAGGCCTTTCTTTTATTGCCCATTTTACCGGGAAAATCGCCTATTATATCGATCCCATGATGGTAGAGAAGGAATTGGAAGTGGATATCCCCGGGATGGATATCAAATTAAGGGGAATCATCGATCTGGTTGAAAAGGATTTCACCATAACAGATTTTAAAACAACTACCCAGAAATGGTCCAAAGAGAGAATCAAAAGTTCCTACTTGCAAATGGTGATTTATAAATACCTGTTCGAGAAGAGTTTTGATTCCATTATTAAAGACCTGAAGATCCGTATTCTCTATGCTAAAAATGATTCGCCCATAAAAAATCAATTGGTGGTTCGAAATGCCAATGATTTTGATTACCAAAAAATGTTCGATATCATTCGTTTTGTGGCAGAGAATATAGAAAAAGGCGCTTTTTATAAAAATGAAGGGTATATGTGCAATTTTTGCGAACATGCAGGGATTTGTCGCAAAAAGATCTAATTCTTTTTTTACCCAGTAACTCCCGGTTTAGTCCCACTTAATTTATTTTCCATATTTCATTCCCTAATCTTTCGGCACATTTCCATGAGCCAAAATCACTTATGTTTCCAGTTATCATAATACTTCCATTATTCATAATATTTTTAACGTTAGCTATTTCCTTAATTACTGAACAAGGCAAGCGGTGTCCCCGGGAGTGAGAATTAAGAAATTTGAAGTCTGAGCTTTCATTTGACTTGTCCCCTTTTTCCCTTGATAAGGCTGTCTATATTTGACTATTAGGGAATATTAGACTAAAATCGAAAAAAGAAAATGAATCATGAATACAAAAAACTATTAAAAGTCGCCAAAGATGCGCGCGATAGGGCTTATGCCCCCTATTCCAATTTTTTTGTGGGTGCTGCTGTGCTTAGCAAAAAAGGGAATATCTATTCCGGCTGCAATGTGGAAAATATGTCTTATGGTTTAACCATTTGTGCTGAACGAAACGCCGTTTTTAAAATGATTGAAGCGGGAGACCGGGAGATTGCCGAGATTTTAATCATCGGTAAAACACCTGAACCCCTTTTCCCCTGTGGAGCATGCAGGCAGGTTATAGCAGAATTTGCCTCCCCAGGTACGAAAATTTATATGTGCGATGAATCGGGCCGTGCAAAAACAAGTACGATGGCTGAAATATTGCCCTATAACTTTTCGATTTTCAAGGAAGACGATCATGATAAATAATGGAGATTCTTCTCAGAACAAACCTTTCAGTATGTATGAAATCATTTCTCGGAAAAGAGACGGAGGAATTATTTCCCGGGAGGAGATAGAGTTTTTTATCAATGGTTACGTTAATGGAATCATACCCGACTACCAGGCATCGGCCCTGTTGATGGCTGTTTTTTTTAAAGGCCTCAATCCAGGAGAATTAACTGCCCTGACAGAAGTGATGTTGCAATCAGGGGACCGGATTTCCCTGGACGGCGTGTCGGGCAAAAAAATTGACAAACACAGCACCGGCGGGGTGGGTGATAAAGTGAGCTTTGTTGTATCTCCCCTGGTAGCGGCTTGCGGGGTAAAGGTTCCCATGTTGTCGGGCCGGGGATTGGGACACACCGGGGGCACCCTGGATAAACTGGAATCCATTCCCGGTTTCCAGGTTTTCCTGCAATCCGATAAATTCAAACAAGTGCTGGAAGATGTAGGGATGGTTATTTGTGGACAAACAGATAATTTGGTCCCCGCCGACAAAAAACTCTATGCACTCAGAGATGCCACAGCAACAGTCAATTCAATTCCCTTGATTACCAGTAGCATCATGAGTAAAAAATTGGCCCTGGGTACCCAGGGAATCGTGCTGGATGTGAAAACTGGAAAAGGCGCTTTTATGAAAAACCTGGATGACTCAATCAAGTTATGCGAAACCCTGGTCCTTACAGGCGAGAGTTCAGGAAGACGGACTGTCGGTTTAATCACAAATATGGATCAACCCCTGGGACAGGCGGTTGGCAACTCTTTGGAGATCATTGAATCTATTGAAGCCCTAAAAGGAAATGGACCGGCGGATCTCATGGAGGTCACATTTGCAATTGGGGCCTATATGTTGATTGCTGCCGGTGTTGCCTCCAAATACAGGGATGCCCGGGTGATGTTGGAAAATGCACTTGAATCGGGCGCTGCTCTTGAGGTGTTCAAAAAATTTATAAAAGCCCAGGGTGGTGACCCAGAAGTGTGTAGCAATTATCAAAATTTTCCTGGTGCAGGCCACCGCATTCCCTTCCTGGCCAAAAGCGGGGGCTATATCCATGAAATCGACGCCCTGGAAGTGGGTCTGGCAGCCATAGATTTGGGTGCGGGTCGAAGAAAAAAAGAAGATCCAATTAACTATGGCACGGGATTTGGATTTCAAAAAAAAATAGGAGATCCCGTGGAGGTAGGAGAAACTATCGCCATAATTCATACCGATAATCGAGAAGTTGCAGACAGGGTATCGGTAAAATTGGAAAAAGCCGTTAAGATTTCCCGGGAAAAGATTGAGGCGCCGGAATTGATCCTTTATATAGTGGATAAAGATGGAGTAAAGGATTGGTCCGGTTCGGATTTAAACCCCAGATAGGAAGCAAAAATGATAGAAAAAGAGCAACTGGTTAAGATGATCGATCACACGGAGTTGAATTCCCACTCCGGTGAAAAAAAAATAAGTAATTTATGTGATGAAGCCCGAAAATTCGGTTTTTTCTCTGTATGTGTCAATTCTTGTTACACCCGCTTTGCTGCTGAAAAGCTTTTTGGCAGCGATGTGTTGGTTTGCACCGTAGCGGGGTTCCCCCTGGGAGCCTGTACTACGGCAACCAAGGCATTTGAAGCAGGAAAGTCAGTGGAAGAAGGCGCCATGGAGATCGATATGGTGATGAATGTGGGCGCCCTCAGGGATAAACGATATTCCTATGTCAAAGAGGATATCGCAGAGGTGGTTAAAGCCTGCGGTCCGGCCCTGCTGAAAGTGATACTGGAAACTTGTTATTTGACTGACGAAGAAATCGTGGAAGCATGCAAAATTTGCGTGGATGCGGGGGCTCAATTTGTCAAAACTTCCACCGGCTTCGGCGCCTTTGGCGCTTTTCCCGATCACATACGATTAATGAGGAAAACCGTTGGTCCTCATATTGGCGTTAAGGCTTCTGGAGGTATTAAGAATTTTAAAGAGGTTTGGCGCTTGATCCAGGCTGGAGCCAGCCGCATCGGTATGAGCGCCGGTGTGACCATGTTGGAAGGTTTCACTCTTTTCAAGTATGCCCCCCAGGCCTGGTTAGAACCGGAAATACCTTGCCACGTCTGCCCTTCCCGGCATGCTTCTTTGGGCAAATTACCAAAAGCTCTCTATACCTATTATAAACAAAAGTGTTCGTCTTGCCCTCACAAAGACGAGTACAACAAGTTCTACGATTAATAAGGAGACCCGATATGAAAGGTTGGATGGGAAAAATTTTAAAAATCGATCTTAATTCCGGTACTAGTGAAACCCTTGATGTGGGAGATGATTTGAGGAAAAAATATCTCGGGGGTAGGGGATTGGGAGTAAAACTTTATACCCAACTCTGCACACCTTCTACAAAACCCATGTCACCAGAAAATGCCTTGATTTTTTTAACCGGACCACTGACCGGGACGGTTCAAACCTCTGGGCGGTACCAGGTGATATCCAGGTCTCCCTTAACCGGGACTATTTGCGACTCCAGTTCCGGGGGGAATTTTGGTGCAGTACTGAAAAAAACCGGATTTGACGGTATTATCGTAACCGGTAAGGCATCAAAACCGGTATACCTCTGGTTGAATGATTCAGGAATAGAAATCCGGGAAGCCGGTTCTCTTTGGGGTATGAAAACCCATGAAACCCAGGAAAAAATAAAAGAGCAAACTCATAATAAAGCTTCAGTAGCCTGCATTGGCCCTGCTGGTGAAAATGGCGTTCTCTATGCGGCCATTATGAATGATAATGATCGGGCTGCGGGCCGTGGTGGAATGGGTGCAGTCATGGGTTCCAAAAATTTAAAAGCCATCGCTGCTTTTGGTACCCGGGAAGTGGATGTCCATGATCCCGAAGGATTGAAACAGACCTATGCCCTGGTAAATAAATTAATAGATAAAAACCCGGTGACCGGGAAATCCCTACAGGTATTGGGGACTTCTGTCCTGGTAAATGTTATAAATGCCCACGGTATGTTCCCTACTGAAAATTTTAAACGGGGTGTTTTCAATGATGCTGAAGGCATAAGTGGAGAAAAAATCGCCGAGATGATTCTCCATGGCCGCAGTGCCTGTTATAAATGTCCCATCGCATGTGGTAGAAGCACCCGCACAAGCAAAAAAGAGGGTGAAGGCCCTGAATACGAAACGGTTTGGGCCTTTGGAGCCCAGATTGGCAATAACGACCTGCAAGTTGCGACGGAAGCCAATTATGCTTGCAATGAATTGGGATTGGATACCATTTCTACAGGCAATACCATCGGTTGTGCCATGGAATTGTGGGAAAAGGGAGTTTTTCCCGAATCCCTGGATTGGGGTGAAACCCAACGTGTGGTGGGCCTGGTGGAAGATATCGCTTATGGCCGGGGTATTGGGAAAGAATTGGCTTTAGGCTCCAAACGACTGGCTGAAAAATACGGCAAACCCGGCCTGGCCATGCAGGTAAAAGGAATGGAGCTGCCCGCTTATGATCCCCGGGGTGCTCAAGCCCAGGCCCTGGCCTTTGCCACTTCGAACCGTGGCGGTTGCCATATGAGGGCCTATTTGATTGGACCGGAAATCCTGGGACAACCGGTTTTAATGGATCGCTTTTCAACTGCCGGTAAAGCCGAACTGGTATCCCTTTTCCAGGATATTTCCGCAGTTGTGGATTCCCTATCCTTATGCCGGTTTTTACAAATTGCATTGGGATTGGATACCTTTGGCCTGATGTTAAAGAATGTCACTGGAATTGAATTGACCGATGAAGAGTTAATGCAAATCGGCAAACGGATTTATACCCTGGAGCGTGATTTCAATGTTAAGGCTGGATTTTGCAGGCAAGACGATATGTTACCCCCCCGCTTTTTAACCGAAGAATTGGATGAAGGTCCCTCCCGCAACCGGGTGGTCAAACTGGACGAAATGTTGGACCGGTATTATGCTCTCAGGGGTTGGGACAACCAGGGCAATCCTTTAGAAGAAACCTTAACCGAACTGGAGATATAAACCGGTTATTTTTT
>Ga0055447_10000061_pt1 | contig 9734 bp, 10 predicted proteins | sample China_Galinas_Co_3_FD_57743 | JGI IMG/M metagenome (GOLD analysis project Ga0055447, IMG submission 57743) | Wetland microbial communities from San Francisco Bay, California, USA, that impact long-term carbon sequestration - China_Galinas_CordC_D2 | ecosystem: Environmental > Aquatic > Marine >... | reverse complement strand
CCAGGCCAAGGTGGAGACGATTCAATCCGGCATTCCTAATAAGTATCAAATCTTTCTTAGATTTTTTAAAAATGGTACGGGCCCGTGAATAGGAGGTTATACGCTCAATTGAGGATAATCTATGTGTGATATACTCAATGATCTCAACCAGGGATTCGGTCTTGATAACCAGGGAATCCCCGTCCTGTAAAAATAGGTTTTTCATTCCATATTGGATCCAGGAAAGTACCTGTAAGACCTGGTCTGTTGTTACTCCCCGATGCCTGGAGATACTGGAGATAATCCCGGCCTGATCGAGGGAATTGGGTTTCTTTGACTCATTTTGAAGATCTGTCACTATATTAGCGATGGTATCAATATCGTTTTTAACCTGGGAAACAGTACGGAGAGAAAATTGTTGCCCTTTATAAACCGGACAAAATTTACATTTATTCCAGGGACAATTCCTGGTTATTCTTATTAAAATACTGGTTGCTTCACTGGGAGGCCTAATAGGACCTATTTCGAATCCGCTGCTCATGAGACCAGATTTATTGCGGGGATCAAACCGCAATTTTAGTTCAAGATATCCAGTTGCTCCTGGTAATGAGTTTCATGTATTCTTACGGGTTCTACATATATCGCCTTTCCGCTATTTTTATCGAAATCCATAACCGTCATATCCAGTATTAAATTCTTCTTTTCCACTTCAAAGCGATGGTTGATACCCGTCAAAAACTTCTGTAGAACCGGCTCGATGCGCATACCGATGACAGAATCCAAAGACCCGGTCATGCCTACATCGGATTGGTAAGCCGTACCTTTATCAAGTATACGCAAATCCGAAGTCTGTACATGAGTATGGGTACCCAGTACAGCGCTAACCCTACCGTCCAGGAAAAAACCCATTGCTTGCTTTTCTGCGGTGGCCTCGGCATGGAAGTCTATGAGGGAAATATCGGCCTTATTGTTATCCAGGAATTCATCCACAACCAGGAAGGGGTTGTCTACAACAGGTTCCATAAAAACTCTCCCCTGGAGGCTGAGAATTTGAATAACACATCCATCTTTTGTTTTAAAGGAATGACAACCACTACCGGGAGCCGATCTGGGAAAATTCATTGGACGGATAATCCGTTTGTCGTCGTTTAGCAAGCCAAGGGCCTCTTTCTTATCCCATATATGGTTCCCACCGGTAATGACCTGCACTCCGGCATTGTAGATCTCACCCGCGGTTTTCCTGGTTATACCTAAACCCCCGGCTGAATTTTCGCCATTAGCAACAATTAGATCAGGAGAATATTTTTTCCGAATTAACGGAAGTGTTAGGCCAAGGAACTTCCGTCCGAATTTCCCGATAACATCCCCGATAAAGATTATTCTATAAAGGTTATTTTGCATACTCAATAGCTCTTACTTCCCGAATTACAGTGACTTTGATTTGCCCGGGATATTCCATTTCCTCCTGGATTTTTTTGGCTAGATCTTTTGACATCAAGAATGTCTTGTTATCATCCATTTCATTAGAATCGATAATAACCCGGACTTCCCGTCCTGCCCTGAGGGCATAGGCTTTATTTACGCCGCTAAAGGACTTACTGAGTTCTTCCAATTTTTCCAGCCGTTTTATATAGGTTTCGAAAATCTCTCTCCTGGCTCCGGGACGGGCTGCTGAAATACTGTCTGCGGCCTGTACCAATATACCTTCAACAGAAGTAAATTCCGTATCCATATGGTGAGAAGCGATGGCCTCCTGGACTTTTTTGGATTCCCTGTGCTTTTTGACAAGATCAACCGACAGTTGAGTGTGAGTTCCTTCGGTCTCCCTGTCGATGGATTTACCGATATCATGTAGTAATCCCGCCCTTTTGGCGATATTTACATTGACTCCCAATTCCCTGGCCATGAAAGCGGCGATTAAAGAGACTTCCTTGGAATGTTGTAATACATTTTGGCCATAGGAGGTTCTATACTTAAGTTTTCCAAGATAAAAATAGAGTTCCGGATCGATATCACGGATCCCCAGTTCGATGACTGCATTTTCACCCACTTCCCGCAGGTATTTATCGAAGTCGGCTTTAATCTTTTCAACAATTTCTTCAATCCTGGCAGGGTGGATGCGACCATCGGTAATAAGAGTTTCCAATGCTCTTTTGGCAATTTCTCTACGAATAGGATCAAAAGAGGAAACAATAATGGCTTCGGGAGTGTCATCTACTATGAAGTCAACTTCAGTAGCCGATTCCAGTGCCCGGATATTCCTACCTTCCCGACCGATGATTCTTCCTTTCATCTCGTCATTGGGTAAATCAATGACTGTAACCGATGAAGAAATAATATGTTCACTCGCAATACGTTGGATGGAAGTAGAAATAATCTCTTTTGCCGATTCAGCACTTTTTTCCTTTAGCTCGTCTTCAATTGTTTTGAGCTTTTGTGCCGATTCCATACGGGCTTCGCTTTCGTATTGCTTAATAATCAATTCTTTGGCTTCCTGCACTGTCATGCCGGAAATCTTTTCCAGGAGTTCTTTTTGTTCATCATAGGTTTTGGACAGCTTGGTTTTCAATACCGCCAATTCCTCTTCCTGGTAGAGCAAATCCTTTTCTTTTCGTTTTATCTCTTTTTCTTTATTATCAAGATTTATGTAACGCCTATCGAGATTTTCTTCGCGAAGAATCAAACGTCTTTCCATCTCGTTCAGACGGTTGGCTTTATGACTTTGCCGCTGATTGTATTCGTTTTTCCAACCGGCAAATTCCTCTTTTAAATCTATGGCTATATTCTTTTTATAATTTTCAGCGTCACACCGGTTTTTCTCTTCCAGTTCGCTCTTTAACAATTCTACTTTTTTGTATTCACTAGAGAGAATTTTATTTTTTAATGACAAAAATACGACTACACCAACCCCAATTCCTAAAATAAACAACAATATATTTATAATAATATTCATTCCTTCCTCCTAAAAATTTAACTCAGGACGAAAAACTTATCGCAATTTGATTCTCTTTGTCAAAAGGGGACAATTTTTTATCTATCTTGTTGAGTATAACCTTTAATTTTTCATTTTCCTTTTTTAGAGAGAAATATTCCTCAGCAACATTGATAGATGTCAATAATCCCAGTTTAAAAGAATCGATATCCTCCATTTCATTCTTAATGCGTATCATTTTTCTTTCAACAAACTTGATTACTTCCAGGAAATCCTTTGTATCTATATTGTCAGGTATACTGAAGCTAAAGCTTTTCCCCAAAAGTTTTACATCAATCTCCTTTGTCATCATTTATCAATAGAGTCGATCATTTCTATCAAAGCAGTTATTTTTTGTTTTACTTCTACTCTTTCCTTGCTTATTACGGTCGAGTCTTTCTTGAGCTTTTCAATTTCAGAATTTAATCTTATATTTTCAGCTTTTAATACTTTTAAAGTTTCTACTAAATGATTTACTTTCTCTTCTAACTTTAAAAAATCTTCGATCTCCATAAAAACTCCTTATCTCTGAATGAGGTTGAGCTCTTTGACCAACCGCTTAATCAATTCATTATGGATGTCGTTAACCTCCTCATTGGTTAGGGTTTTTTCCTTTGAACGGTAAGAGAAACTCATAGATAGACTCACTTTGTCATTGGGGATATTCTTCCCCTCATATTTATCTACTAATGAGTAATTTTCAAGAGTTTCGGGTTTTAATTTCTCAATCTCACTTTCAAGATTTAAGTAATTAACCGACTTGCCAATTAAAAATGAAAAATCTCTTCGGGAAGAGGGGAATTTATTCCACATACGGAATCGATTCTCCTTCAAGTTATCAATAATAATGGCAAGGTCGAGTTCTGCAAGAAACACAGGTTGATTCAGCTTTTGCTTCTTGGCCGACTCTTTATTCAACTCTCCTAAGTAGCCTGCATTTTTACCGTCAATTATTATCGTAAACGAAGTACCCTGCTCCAGGTGAATGTGTTGACTTTCAATATAATGAAAATCCCGGCAAAACTTATTCAATAACCCGATTAAATATGATTTAAATATATAAAGATCAAAGTACTCGGCCTTTTTGTTATTCCAATTTTCCTTTATATGTTTTCCTGACGCAGAGACTCCAAGAACATCCTTTTCGACAACTCCGTCATTCTCAAAGGAAAAAACTTTCCCAATTTCAAAAAGGGTAACCCGTTCGATACTATTGTTTAAATTTAACTCCGTATTTCTCAGCAAGCCGGGCACTAAAGAATTCCTCATAACCGAGAAATCCAGTCCCAAGGGATTTTTTATCTCAATGAATTGCTGATCATTCGCGGTTATCTTATTCTCTTCGAGACTATGAAATGAATAATTTATAACCTCATTATAACCGAGGGCAGTCAAATAATTCCTGATTTGTCCTGCAATATCCCTCATTGTATTTTTAGATCGGGTTAGATTCGATACAAATGGAATCTTGGATTCCAATTTATCATAACCGTAGATCCGGGTAATCTCTTCTACAAGGTCTTGTTTACCGTAAATATCCACTCGATAGGAGGGAACCCCTACACTCCAGGATTTGCCCTTATCTTCAAGCTGGAAACCCAAATTCTCAAGTATCCGCGCCGAGACCTTTTCTTCAATTTGAATCCCGGAATATATATTGGTATATTCTTTATCCAATTCCACAATTTGAGATGTATGAGAAACAGGAAAATAATCATTGATATAGGTGATATTCAATGAATCCGGGCAACAGCCGTCAATAAGATTCAATGCATATTCCAGGGCTTTGCGGGTCACCAATATATCACCACCTCTTTCGAAACGGTAAGAGGCATCCGTTGATAGTCCGAAGGACCTTGCGGTTTTTCTTACCAGGGAGGGATTAAAATAGGCACTTTCGATAAATATATTTTTGGTTTCCAGGGTAACACCGGAATCCAGTCCGCCCATGACGCCGGCAAGGGCCACAGGGTTTTGCCTATCTGCAATAACAAGATGCTCCGAAGAAAGCTTAACTTCTTGTTCATCAAGAAGAGTCAATTTCTCGCCATCTTTACCACGCCGGATATTTATCTCGTTACCCTGTAATTTGTCAAGATCAAAAATGTGGATAGGCTGCCCCAGGGTCATGACCACCAGGTTTGATATATCCACAATATTATTGATAGGACGAAGACCGAAACTATCGAGAAGGTCTTTTACTTCCTGTGAGGATTCACCCACTTGAATGTTCCTGACGATACAACCAGTATACCTGCCGCATTCACCAAAATTCTCAATATTTATTGAAAAACTTTCATTACCGGTAACTGACTCCAGGGAATAAAAACTGGGTGAAGAGATTTTAAGTTCGTTTTTTTTTGCTTTGATCTCCCTGGCAATACCGTAATGGGACAACCAATCGGGTCTATTGGGAGTAATTTCAACTTCCAATACAGGACTTCCCTTATAATCGCTTACATCGTCCACCTCGATTCCAATTGAATTGAGCAGTTCCTTAAAAGACTCAACATCAACATCAAGGTTAATTATATGTTTTAAATAATCTAAATTGATTTTCATGGCTATCCAAATTGAGTGACGAAGCGCAGATCGTTATCATAAAACATGCGCAAATCCCTTACTTCATGTTTTAGCATAGCAATACGTTCAATTCCCATACCAAATGCAAAGCCGGAATAGACATCAGGATCGATTCCGCAATTTTTGAGAACCTGGGGATGAACCATACCGCTGCCCAGGATTTCCAGCCATCCTCCACCTTTGCATATCCTGCAATTGGGGTCTTTGCCAAAGCACAAAAAGCAGCTAATATCTACTTCAGCAGATGGCTCGGTAAAAGGAAAATAGCTGGGACGAAAGCGAAGATTGACATTATCTCCAAAAAAGGAGTGGATAAACAACTCCAGGGTTCCTCTTAAATGGGAAAAGGTAATACCCTTATCTATCAACAAACCTTCTACCTGGTGAAAAACAGGTGTGTGAGTTGCATCGGGTTCATCTTTCCTGAAAACTTTTCCCGGGGAAATAATCTTTATTGGGGGCTTGTGATCTTTCATGTACCTTATCTGCACCGGGGAGGTATGAGTCCTTAGTAATGTTTCAGGAAGTCCATCAATGAAAAAGGTATCCTGTTCATCCCTGGCCGGATGGTCTTTCTGGAAGTTCAAAGCAGTAAAATTGTAGTAATCCTGCTCAATCTCAGGCCCATAGGCGATATCGTACCCCATGGTAAGAAGAATGTCTTCTATCTGGGAACGAATCAGGGATAAAAGGTGAGGATGACCTTGAGGATAATCGAAGCCGGGCAAGGAGTAATCCCGCGTTAGTTTCTCTCCGCTGCCGATCTCCTCCAACTTGTTGGTGATACTGGATTCAATTAAAACCTTCAGCTTATTGACGGTTTTACCGGCAGCGGGCTTTTCCTCTCGTGGAACATCCTTTAAACGCTTTAAAAGATCTGTAAGTATGCCTTTCTTTCGACTGACATACTTATCTTTTAAGGTTTTAAGGCTTTCTTGAGATTGAATTTTTTTAAGTTCTTCTAAGAATACTCCTTTTATTTTTTCAATCTCATTATGAAATTCATTAATCATGTAACCGCTTTTACTTTTTCAACAATGTGTTGGAAAGTTACGGGTTCAGCGGCAGCAAGATTTGCCAACATTTTCCTATTTAATTTAATTTCGGCTTTATTTAAACCATAGATGAATTTCGAATAATTCAGGCCATATTCGCGAACAGCTGCATTGATTCTTACATTCCAAAGTCTACGAAAATCTCTTTTCCTGCTTTTTCTATCACGGTAAGAATATTGTAAAGCTCTTTCTACGGCTTCCTTTGCCGTCCTATAATTTTTTCTTTTGGCGCCAAAAAAACCTTTGGCGAGTTTCAATATTTTCTTTCTTCTTAATAATTTTCTGTTCCCTCTTGTTACTCTGGGCATTTGTTCCTCCGCTTATATTTAGGAATAAGGCATTAAATCTTTGAGCCTTTTAAATTCCTCTTTTACGACGATAGTTGATTTTCTTAAGTTCCGTTTTCTCTTTGCATTTTTCTTGGTCAAAATGTGAGATGCATTGGCTTTATGTCTTTTAATTTTCCCTTTCGCCGTAAATCCAAATCTCTTTTTTGCACCTCTATGGGTTTTTAGTTTTGGCATCTTTTTCTCCTTTCTTTTTCCCAATTAAAATGTGACAACTCCATCTATCTCGTTTAGGTTGCGATTCAATTTCAGCAATTTCCTTTAAGATGGCCAATATTCTGTCTGTCATTTGATCTAATAATTCGGGTCTTCTTTTTTGTCTTCCTCTCAACCAGATGGTAATTTTTACTTTATTGCCTTCCTCGAGGAATTGTTTTATCTTTTTTAACTTGACGTCTATATCATGATCTCCAATAACTGGAGTAAATTTGATCTCTTTAATATGAATCTTACGTTGCTGTTTTTGAGCTTCATGTGCTCTTTTTTGCAATGAATAAAGGTATTTCCCATAGTCCAACAACCGACATACAGGCGGCTTGGCATCCGGTGAAATGGCTACCAGATCCAATCCTTTTTCCCTGGCTATCTCCAATGCTTTTTTGATGGGGACAATTCCTAACTGATTTTTTTCTTCATCAATCAAACGAACCTGGGAAGCCCGAATATCTTCATTGATAAAATGAAGCTTTTTTTGGGGTTTTGGCTGTCTATATCTCATATTGCGAACTTTTTTCCTCCATTATCCTTTTTACTTTAGTTATAAAATCATCCAATTCCAGTCTTCCCTGGTCCCCTTTTTTATGGATCCTGAAGGAGATGTTTTTATCTTTCTCTTCTTCATCACCCACAATAATTATATAGGGGATTTTCTGTAATTCCGAATCCCTGATTTTCTTACCTACGCCTTCTGCACGCTTATCCAATTCCACACGGACGTTGTTTTCTTTAAGGCGGAGATAAACAGATTCAGCATAAGCGGTGTTCCTGTCGTTGATTGGAAGCACTATGGCTTGTAACGGGGATAACCAAACCGGGAAGAAACCACCGTAATGCTCAATCAGGATACCGAAAAACCGTTCCAATGAACCCAATAAAGCACGATGGATCATGATAGGTTGCTGGATGGTTCCATTAGCATCCGTATATTTCAAATTAAATCTTTTGGGTAAATTGAAATCTACCTGGATTGTCGTGCACTGCCAGGAGCGCTTGAGTACATCTTTTATTTTGATGTCGATTTTGGGGCCGTAAAATACGCCTTCACCGGGATCGATCTGGTAGTTGACGTTGCATTGCTCTAAGGATGATTTTAAAGCGTTTGTCGCCATTTCCCAATTTTCAAGGGTACCCACATATTTTTCGGGTCTTGTGGATAGGTATACATCAAAGTCATCGAAGCCAAAGCTTTTTAGGAGTCGAATGCTAAAATCGATTAACTCCTGGACCTCTTTTTCTATTCCGTCGGGTGTGCAAAAGATATGTGCGTCGTCCTGGGTAAACCCACGAACCCGCATCAAACCGTGCAATACTCCGCTTCGTTCGTATCTATAAACTGTTCCTAATTCAGCCCATTTAATGGGCATATCTCTATAACTGCGATTACGGGCCCTGTACACGTTAATATGGAAGGGGCAATTCATCGGCTTGAGTTGGTATTCGGTATTGTCGAATTCGATGGGGGTGAACATACCGTGTTTATAAAAATCGTTGTGGCCACTGGTATCCCAAAGTTCGCTTTTTGCAATATGGGGAGTGTGCAGGAGTTGGTAATCGTCTTTTAAATGCTCCTCTTTCCAGAATTTTTCTATCTCGTAGCGGATTACGCTTCCCTTAGGATGCCACAATACCAACCCGGCTCCAACCTGGTTTTCGATAGAAAATAAGTCCAGCTCGGTACCCAGTTTCCTATGATCTCTTTCTTGTGCCTCTTTCAAATATTTTAAGTAGGCATTCACTTCATCGGCTGTAGGATAGACAATGCCGTAAATCCTCTGCATGGAGTGGCTATTTTCATCACCCTTCCAATAAGCAGCAGCCACAGACAATAATTTGAAATTTTTCAAATAGCGAGTGGTGGGTAGATGGGGACCACGACAAAGATCCACAAAATCTCCCTGTTTATAAACAGAGACTTCGTCACCTTCCACTTTTTCATTGATCAATTCCACTTTTAAGTTTTGGCCCTTATTTTCGAAGTAATCCAGGGCTTCTTGCTTGGTCCAGATCAAATGTTCGATCCTGGTATTTTGTTTGACCAGGAATTTCATCTTCTTGGTAATGGTTTCCAGGTCTTCGGGAGTGAAGGGCTTATCGATTAAAAAATCGTAATAGTAGCCGTTTTCCACTGCCGGACCTATCCCGTATTTTACGTCGGGAAAAAGATCGACAACAGCCTGGGCCAATAGATGGGAACAAGAATGCCTGTAAACTTCCAGGGATTGGGGAGAATCGGGTCCTATCTCTTCTACGTCATCGCTATCAGAATATGGGGCATCGAGATCTTTAAGTTCCCCATTTATCTTCAATAAAATTGCACTATTTCCTTTCTGTTTGCTCATCTCAATTTTTTGCCATTAAGTAAGGATTAGGCGCGGACGGACTCGAACCGTCGACCTCTACCGTGTCAAGGTAGCACTCTAACCAAAACTGAGCTACGCGCCTATATAACCTATATAAGTAATGAAAATTCTTAATTAACAAGTTCTTTTAAATTTTTACCGGGTAAAAATTTTACCACTTTCTTTTCGGGGATGATGATCTCATCTCCTGTTCTGGGATTTCTCCCTTTTTTTTCTTTTT
>Ga0055447_10000060_pt1 | contig 9782 bp, 3 predicted proteins | sample China_Galinas_Co_3_FD_57743 | JGI IMG/M metagenome (GOLD analysis project Ga0055447, IMG submission 57743) | Wetland microbial communities from San Francisco Bay, California, USA, that impact long-term carbon sequestration - China_Galinas_CordC_D2 | ecosystem: Environmental > Aquatic > Marine >... | reverse complement strand
GTCCCTTACATTTCAAACCTGGGCGGCAGTTGGATAACCGGACAAGAAGCCGCGGACCCGGCTTACTGGTCGGCACATTTGCGCCGCACCGTCCGTTTTGCCGATGGGATATCGGAACTGCTAAAAAAAGCAAACGCGGTATTTGTCGAAATCGGACCGGGAAATGTTTTAAGCACCTTTCTTAAACAACACCGGGAATACGACAGGAAACAGGGACCGCCGGTCATCAACCTGGTACGTCATCCCCAAGAAGAGGTTTCGGACGACTATTATTTTTTGCAGCAAATGGGGAAGTTATGGCTTTTGGGCAGCCGCATCGATTGGGATGTGTTTCATCATGGAGAGAAGCGGTACCGGGTTCCATTACCCACTTATCCTTTCCAGGGGCGGCGTTATTGGAATGACGGCGAAGCCTTGCTCGCCCGGAAAAACGACCCCACCGATTGGTTCTACGTTCCCACCTGGGAGCGCTCCCTGCTGCCCCCCTCCCCTACTCCCGCAACTTCCCCCGGCACCGGCCCCGGTAAACCAAAAGCCCCGCCCTGGCTAATATTCAACGGTGCATGCGGTACCGGTTCCCGGTTAAAACAACTGCTGGAAAAAAAGAACCGGGAAGTCATTGTTGTTACCGCCGGGTCAGCCTATTCCAAAGAAAACCAATGGAACTATACCCTTGATCCGAGTCGTGCCGAAGATTACCGGGCATTGTTCCGGGAGCTCAAGCGGGACGGTAACATCCCCGGCACCATCGTTCATTTATGGAATGTTACCGGCGCTCCAACGGAAGCACCGAACCTGGAAAACATCAACAAGACCCTTGATACCGGCTTTTACAGCCTGCTTAACATTGCCCGCGCCGCTGCCGGTGAAGGCATAAACGGCGACCTGCGGTTGGCCGTGGTCAGCAGCGGCATGCAGGACGTCACCGGGGAGGAGGAATTGGCCCCGGCTAAAGCCCCGTTGTTGGCGGCAGTCAAAATTATCCCCCTGGAATATCCCAATATCCGGTGCAGCAGCATCGATATCGCCGCCCCCGGACCCGGGGAGCACCGGGAAAGCCTTTCGGCCAACCACGTCCAACAACTGGCAGCAGAAATCGATGCCGGTTTACCTCACCCGGTGCTGGCTTTTCGCGGTACCCACCGCTGGACGGAGAACATCAAACCCTACCGCCTCAACCCCGCCCCGTCACCCAATCCCCGCTTAAAAGAAAAAGGCGTATACCTTATCACCGGCGGCATGGGGGCCATAGGCATGAGCCAGGCAAAACACCTGGCCAAAAAATACAAAGCCCGCTTAATCCTGGTGGGACGTTCCCCTATCCCCCCCAGGGACCAATGGAAGGACCTTCTTCACGCTGAACCCGACTCCCCCGGCCCTGAGAGCCTGGCCGGAAAAATCCGGGAAATACAGACAATGGAAAACGCCGGGGCAGAGATCATGACGGCCGGGGCCGATGTATCCGATCCGGGGCAGATGCAAGCGGTTATTTCCGCGGCCCGGGAGCAGTTCGGGCGCATTGACGGGGTGCTGCACAACGCGGGAATCGCCGACTACGGTGGAATTATCCAACAAAGAACCCGCGCCTCCATCGAAGAGGTCACGGCCCCGAAAATCCGGGGCACCCTGGTATTGAACACCCTCTTGCAAGACACCCCACCGGACTTCATCGTGCTCTCCTCTTCCCTGGGCAATGTACTTTATAAAACAAAATTCGGCCAGGTGGCCTACAATGCCGCCAATGAATTTTGCGAAGCCTTTGCACCTTACAAAACCCGCAAGGACGGGGTATTTACAGTGGCAATTAATTGGACCGACTGGAAAGAAAATGGAATGACCATCAACGCCATCAAACGGAAACCTACGGACGGCCCGGGTAATATCGATATGGAATCGCTGCTTTACGAAGGTTTGACCTCTGCCCAGGGCATCGACGTATTCGACCGGGTACTGGCCGGTCCGCTGCAGCGTGTATCCGTTTCCACACAAGACCTGGAAGCACTTTGCCGGCAAATAGACAGGGAGCACAAAAGAGCACTCAAAGGCACAAAATCGCTGGATATTCTGCATCAGCGGCCGGAAATCAGCACCGCTTACACAAAACCCCGAAACAAAACCGAACAAACCCTGGTGGAATTGTGGCGGCAATTGTTCGGTATCCGGGAGATAGGAATCCATGATGATTTTTATGAATTGGGTGGGGATTCGTTAACGGCGGTTCAACTTGTAATGCGCATCAATCAAACCTTTGACATAAAATTATCTTCCCATATCCTGCTGCGGGTGAAAACCATTGCCGGTCTCGCCCGAATGATTGAAAAGAGTGCTCCAGGGGTCTCTAATTCGTCGTTAATCATCGAAATCCGGCCGGGAGAAAGTACGGAGATACCTATTTTCCTGGTTCATCCCATTGGCGGGCATGTTTATTTTTACCGTGACCTGGCAGAAACCCTGGGCAGCCGTCACCCGGTTTACGGTATCCAGGCGCGGGGTTTGGAAGGCAATGAAGAACCTTTTGAGAATATGGGGGAAATAGCCGCCCATTATATCGAAGCCATCCGGGACCTTTACCCCCGGGGACCTTACATCCTGGGCGGTGCTTCTTTTGGCGGCATGGCGGCCTTTGAAATGGCCCGCCGGTTTAAAATCCATCATCAAGAAAAAGTGCTATTGTTTATGATCGATACCCCCGGTCCGGGCCAATTGATCGATGAGTTGAAAGATGACGCCTCGATATTGGCTTACTTGTTGAATGTCACGAAAAAGGATGCTGCCGTAACCGCCGCTGAAATTGGCCGGATGAATGAAGAGACCCGCTGGAAATTTTTAATGGAACATACCGAAATAGCAGGCAAAGAGGAACCCGAAGCCTTTAAAAACCAGGTACGGAGACTTCTAAAAATACACCATGCCCATGCCCGCGCCATGTATAGTTATGCAGCCGAACCATATGACGGCCGGGTGTTATATTTCCGTGCCTCCCAACCCGGTCCTTACAATGCCAAAGACCCCGAAAAGGTCTGGGGTGCCCTGGTAAAAGGAGAACTTATTATTCATCCTGTTCCCGGGGACCACAATACCATGAACGATCCCCCGCACGTATCCCGCATCGGGGAATTATTAACGGATTACCTGGCAGGATGCAGCGTTTAATTTGGGTGTTGGAATCTTTGCCTTTGCCAAAGGCATCGACCAAATACAGAGTGAACCCCCGGAAATAACACGATAACTCGGGACAGGCAAAGTAATCAATAAACTCAGCGATCTCTGCGCTCTCTACGGTGAAAAAAATATTCTGCAGAAAATGGCATGATGTTTAAGAAAAAACCGTAAAACTTGAGAACATGCCCACCTGTTCCAAATCCGAAGCCTTGCAGGCGATCGAAAAAGATTTAAATGATGCCATAGATTTTATTGAAAAGGATATCAGTGAAGAGGATTTTTTTTCCAAAGTGGTGTCAGCGCCCTGGGGCTTTAAAGGGGAAATCCGGAAGGCTGTTTTAATGGCAAAAGACCACCTGGTGAATCATAAAATGCAGCTTCATATATATTTAAAACTCCTGGGACAACCGGTAAATACACAAACACTTTACGGGACTTAAACCAAAATTGGTGCGTACGACTTAAGTCGTATAATATGGGGTATTATTTTATTTAAAAAATAAAACTTTTAGTGGATTGAATTGTTTTGTTTTTTGTGATAAAATATAACATTAAAATAAAGGGTTATTCTTTATTAGAAAATAAGGCTGTAGAAACAGGGTGTTGAAACTTGTAGTAAAGGCTTTTAAAAGTTTTCCATCAAAAACTTTTTAAAAAATATCATAGGAGGATCAAATGAAATTGAGAAAATTTGTGGTTTTGGGTTTTCTTGTTTTGGGTTTAATTTTGGTTGGTGTCTTGAGTGCCGGCACCAGTGCGGAAAAGCCTGATAAGACTTTGCAAATGCAGCGTCTCAGTGCTTTAGAGAATTTGGAGAATACAGGTAAGATTCCACCGGTTCCCGCAAGGTTTAAGAGTTATATTGTCCAACCTGAATCCTTTGGTGAAAACTATGGTTTGATGCCTGAAATGTATGACTACCCTGTTACTCAACCCATCGTGAGAGACACGGACTTGCCGGATGCCTGGGATTGGCGAAATCACAATGGTGTGAGTCCGGTGGGGAACCAGGGAAATACCGGTTCCTGTTGGGTATGGGGCGCACTGAAGGGATTTGAGGCCAATATCCTGGTGGATTCGGGTGTATACACTGACCTTGCGGAACGAACCATTTTTAACTGCGCTCCCTGGGTGAATGATTTGCCGGCTACACAACGGGGTGGTTTGGCCATTATGGTGGCCCATTGGTTGAGCACCAAGGGTGCTACTTTAGAAGCCGATGACCCCTGGGCCCCCCCCTGGGATGAATGTCTTTATGAACAGTTAACACCAGTTTTCGGGTCTTATGGCTGGACCCGCTTACCTGCCGATGTGGAGACCATTAAATCGTATTTATATCGATATGGTCCTATTCAAACATCGATGGATGCCAATTGGTCTGCTTTTTTCAGTTATCAAGGCGGTTACTGCTTATATCGAACCGGATGCACCAGCACCAATCATTCGATTCAGATTGTTGGTTGGGATGATAATATGCAGTATGCTCTCGGGCAAGGCGCCTGGATTTGTCAAAACAGTTGGGGCACCGGTTGGGGAGAAAATGGGTTCTTCTATATGGCCTATAACCTCGAGCACAGTGCCTGTATTGGTAAGACCGCGGGATTCTATGCTTCTTATCACACCTGGCCGATGCCACAAATGTTGGGGACATTATATTACTATGATGAAGTGGGCCCCAGTACCTGGACCAGCGACTCCGGCAGCCCTGATCCCACCATTTATTGGGGAGCCGTGATTTATGAAGCCCGACAATGGGGACGATTGGCTTATATTGAAACCTGGATACCCGATGGAAACACCGGTGTCGAAACCTTTATTTACCGGGGTTTTAATACCGGCAGTCCCAACGGTCCCAGGAGACTGCTGCGGCAGCAGCCGGGCTTTTGCGTCCTCACCGGTGGCTTTAAGAGACTCTCCATAACAGGGCGCCCCTTGTATGTCCGACCCGGAGATACCTTTGTGGTGGTGACCAGGATCGATTGCAATACCTATCAATATCCGCTCCCTATAGAATATTGCTATGACGGTACGGATTGCACCTGGGAAACCGCTAAATGTTGGGAATCCCAAAATGGCCAACCGGGTACCTGGTATGATTCTGGCACCTGGGAATATGACTTATCTATCCGCGCCAGGGCTTTTAACTTGACTCAGATGAAGACGAAACTGGACCCCGATACCGAAGTTGTAATGGTGGGCCGAGAGTATGATATTCTTTGGGATTATCCCTTTAATGATCAATTTATCTCTGCAAGAAGCGCCAATGACGAATTGTTGACTCTCGAGGTGGTTCGATATGATGATATCGATAACGTAATCGGTACGATTGCCACTGGAATTCCACCCCAGGATGAGATATATCACTGGGAAGTGGATGATAGTTTTTACGTGGTTACACCGGATGTGGTTGATCCCCGGTATTGCGTAAGAATAACCAGTGGCGGGGTCATCGGGCTCAGCAAACCGTTTTATATCAGGAAAGATTAACACCTTCATCAGGGAAAAAACGTGCAAGAAGGGGGGACCATTCCCCCCAACTTGCACACTCAGCGATTCTATTTTTTGACAGTCTGCTTTGATGCTTTATGTCTATCAATTTCGTTGCATTTTTTTTTATTTTTTACTTGAGAATTTAAAGTAAGTCATTTAGAATATACCTTTAAGGAGTATTTGATGAACGAAATTGAAGTTAAAACAGCGGTTGACCAGGTCACCGTTTATGTGAACCGGGCGCGTATATCACGAAAAGGCGGTGTCTCACCGGACCCTGGCAGTCATCAACTGACAGTGCCGGACCTGCCTTTGACCCTGGACCCTGATTCGGTACGGGTAAAAGCAGCAGGGACTGCCCGGGCAAAAATATTGGGGGTTGATGTCAAAAAGACCTTTTTTAAAGATGTCCCCCCGGGAAAAGCAAAAGAACTCACCGACCAAATTCGACAATTGGAAGATGAAGACCGGGTACTGGCTGATAATGTCCAGTCTGTTAGCGGGCAGATTAAACATATCGATGGCCTTACCGACTCTACCAAAACCTATGCGGTTAGCCTGGCCAAAGGTAAAGCCACCATTGAATCGCATTCTTCTATTATTGATTTTCTCCTGGAAAAACGGATGTCCGCACAAGAAAAATTGAGAAAATATACAAAGGAACGCAGAGAACTGGAACGTAAATTGAAAAAATTAAAGAAAGAGTTAGAACAGGTACAGAACTTAAAACCTCTTGAGCGCTGTGCCGCGGTTGTGGAAATAGAAGTCCTGCAAAAAGGCGAATTGGATATTGAATTAATTTATACGCTTCCGGGTGCATACTGGAAACCTATCTATGATATTCGTCTGCTGGAAACCGGCATGGAAATTAATTATATGGGACAGGTGAGCCAGTCCACGGGTGAAGATTGGAATGACATTAAACTGATACTTTCGACTGTGCCGCCAACTTCCGGTACCATTGTGCCGGAATTGGACCCCTGGTATATCGCACCGCTTAGAGTGTCCAGGCCGATGGGGAGGGCTAAATTTGCGGCAGGGGCGGCAGAGTACGCTGCTGCTGCGGCGCCAATGGCTGAGACGGCCATGGCAGCGGAAGCGGAAGAACTGGAGGAAGTCCTGGCAGATGTGGAAGAAGTAGAATTTACCACCGCTGAAATTGACCGGAGCGGCGCTTCGGTTACATACACCATCGGGAATCAAGTCAATATTCCCGGGGATGGTTCTCCCCATAAGGCCATGATCACATACTTAAAATTTTCCCCAAAAATCGATTTTGTCACTGCCCCAAAAAAAGAAAGCAAAGTGTATCGAAGGATCAAGGTTGATAATGAAAGTAATTTAATGCTGCTGCCCGGGCTGGCCCAGATTTTTGAAAATGAAGATTTTATCGGTAAAGCAGCACTGAAAATGGTGGCCCCGGGTGAAAAAATTAAATTCTATGCCGGTACGGATGAGCGCATCCGGGTGGAACGTAAACTAGTGAAAAGAGAAACCGATAAAAAATTCCTGGCTGATAAAAGGCGTATTCGTTATTCATATGAAATCAAATTGGAAAATCACACCGGTAAAGAGCAAAATATAACCGTACGTGATCAAATCCCTCTTTCCCGTCATGAAAATATTAAAGTAAAGCTTGAAGATGTGGAGCCAAAAGAAAATAAATTGGATGGATTAAACCGGCTGAAATGGGAACTCAAACTCCCGGACAAAGGAAAACAGAATATTTGTTATGAGTTCTCTATCGAGTATCCCCGCGACATGAATGTTCAAGGTTTACCTTAACCCGCATTTCGCAGTGATTCCTGGTTCTCTTTTATCATCATGAGAGGCTGCCAGGGGGTTACAATCGCCAGAGGTAAGAGACTTTGAAGAAAAATGCCCGGTGGGTTTCCTCGAACCGCTGTGCCGACACATATTCTCTAAGGTTACTATCCCAGCGAATCTTTTCCAGCACCGATCCGTAGCCGATGTGAACCACTGTGCCGGGGATATAGGTAAAAGAGGCCAGGAAGTCCAGGAACAGCTCCTCCCGGAAAAAATTATACTCGGCAATACCCCGGAAAAAGAGATACTTGTTCAGTTGGAAGATGGTTTTGCTGCGTAAAATGGTGTAATCGTATTCCTTTTGGGAATCGGACTTACGGTAAAAATCAGCATAGGTCAAGTCCAATGAGGTGGTGAATTTTTCCGCCGGCTGGTATTGTAAAGTGAGATAGGCATCGTTGGATTTGCCTGGGAAAGGATTGGCCGGGTCATAATAAATGCTGCCGCCATACCGGTACAAAGCGTGAAAATACAGGTGTTTGGTAACCTGGCTCCAGACTCGAAAGCCGATGGCGCTGGTGTCAAATCGTTTCCCTGCAAATACTTCATTGGCCAATACCAAATCAATACGAAACATGGAATTCCCGGGCATATTAACTCGGAAAGTAAAGAGATTGGTGGTTTCAAACAAGTTGCTTTCTTTGTCCAATATATGATAGCTCCAGTAAAAGGTATCGAAACGTTGGAAAAATTTGGATTTGGGATAGGAGCGGTACATGGCCATCAGGGCGAACCGGGTTAAATCTCGCCGGGTCAAAAAGCCCGTATCCACCTGGAAATCCTGGGATATGTCCTGGACCCCGGCGTCCAGGAGGACGTTCCGGTTAGAAAATTGATAGCGCAGTCCCAGGGCATGACCGGGATTGTTATCATCAGCTTCCGGGGCTTTGGTTAATGAACCCATCAGGTGGTATTCTGCCACGGCAGAGTTGGAAAGCCTGAGACGGCCGTCTATACCGGCAACCCGGTTATACCCGCCTGACATATCCCTGCCGGTGTAGAATCCGCCGATATAGGCATCTTGTTTAAATGTATGGCGGAAACGCAGTATCCCGAAAACAGAGCGGTTGGATTCCCGGGGATTCTCAGACAACGGGTCTAACGGTTCATCGATGGCAAAGATAGTGGCGATGCTGTTTTTTTTGCTTATTTTGCCGGTAAGCTTAAAGCCTAAAAGCGGGTCGATGATGGTGCGGGTATGTACGATGGCATAAAGGGGGGCATCCTCGGTATTGCCGGCAAACTTGAACTCCTCCATGCCTTCTAAGAAAAAAGGACGTTTTTCCTGGTAATACAATGCATAGCGGAGGTTGACATCCACCTGTCCCGCATCTGCTTCTACCTGGCTGAAATCCGGGTTGTAGGTGGCATCCAGCATCAAACTGGGGGTGATTCCCAATTTCCCGGTGAGACTGAAATCAGTCTGCCGGTCTTCCGCCCCCCACTGCCCCTGGCCAAGGGATTGTGTCCGGGAATGGGTCAACGCCGGCAGCAGCTCAACGATTCGTTTATATTTCATGTCCCTCACCAGGACAGGTTGGATCTGGGACAAAATTGCGCCTTTATCAGCGAAAATCTCCGGGAAACAAACGTTCTCCGAGGTTCGAACAATGTTTCTTACCAGCCAGATGCCCATTTTTACTTGTTTTTTAATAGGGAAGCGGATACTTTTAAAAGGGATTCTAACTTCTATGGTGTATCCTTTATCATCGATGACACCTTTGCTGAACCAAACCATGTCGTGGCTGCTGTCCAGGTTGCCTTCCGCACCATATATACCGTCTCCCTGGATACCTAAAGGATTGACCAGGAAAGCATAGGAGGACTGCATGTCGTGAAATGTATCGATAAGAATGGAGGCATAATCGTCCCCGAACATGTTGTCCCGGCGGGTCATAGTCGCTTTAATCTCAGCGGGGTTCTTTTGAAAGCACCGGGCGGCAAAATAAAAGTTTTCCCGGTCGGAACACAAATACATCACTGTCTTTTCACTGGCAGGTTTGCCGTAATCAGGGTTGAAACTGATAAAATCCTGGAAACGGGCTGCTTTTGACCATACCGCCTCATCCAACTTCCCGTCGATTTGAGGGGGGGTATCAATTAAAGGGATTTCTATGGCTTCTTTTTCTTTGGCAGCAAGACCGCCAACCAAAACCGTAAATACAAAAATAATAATTAAATATGTCTTATATTGCATAATTGCAGACCTCCTGGGCTTGTATCGCTTCTGAATATTTATAAAACGTAAAATGGAACCAAAAGGTTTACAGATTTTTTTTAACACGGGGAGTTTGACCTTTGGG
>Ga0055447_10000059_pt1 | contig 9798 bp, 2 predicted proteins | sample China_Galinas_Co_3_FD_57743 | JGI IMG/M metagenome (GOLD analysis project Ga0055447, IMG submission 57743) | Wetland microbial communities from San Francisco Bay, California, USA, that impact long-term carbon sequestration - China_Galinas_CordC_D2 | ecosystem: Environmental > Aquatic > Marine >... | reverse complement strand
CCCTTGATTTCCAGGAGCAGGGGAATATTATGGTATATGGGACTACTCTCATATACTTTTCCTGCTTCGAATTGATCGATAAACCACAGGCGTTCCTGGTGATGAGAGGCGGGCATTTCTATGGTTCCGGTCCTGTTGGGTGGGGCTGTTACCGGTTGAAGCGGTGAAAACCGCGGCACTTCTTCCATCTTTAAATCCGCAATCGCTGTTTGGGGATTTTTTATAATACTTCGCAGCAAAACCTGGACCCGCCTGGCCATTCGCTCTATTGTGGCCGGTTTAAACAGGTCTACTCGATATTCAAACTTCAGGTTTAGAAATTTCCCTTCTTCCAGGATATAGAAGGTGAGGTCAAATTTACTTTTCCATGTTTTAACAATAAAGGGGCTTATTTTTAGTTTTTCTGCCGGCTGCTGCGGTAATTCCCTTTCTTTTCCCGGGGCAAGGGTCATGTCATTGATCATATCGATTACCACATTGAAAAAAGGGTGGCCCTGGACATCCCGGTTTATACCTTTATCTTTGACCAATTGATCAAAGGGGTAAATTTGATGTTCATAGGCTTCCAGGGTAATCTTTTTTACTTTATCCAGGAGGGAGAGAAAATGTTCATTGGGGTTGAATTGAGTACGTAATGCCAGGATATTGAGATAAAACCCGATTTGATCTTCCAGGTCGGAATGATGCCGGCCGGATACCGGGGTGCCGACAATGATGTCGGTTTGATGGCTGTAACGGTAAAGCAGTATTTTAAATGCGGCCAACAGAACCATAAACAGGGAAGCCTGGTTTTGGGCGGCCAATTGTTTCAGTTCATCCTTTAAGTCATGCTCAAGGGAAATGTAAAGGCTGTCCCCATTGTATGTCATCCTGTCTCCCCGGTTCCCATCGGTAGGCAGTTTCAATATAGGCGGGGTTCCCTTGAGCCGGTTAAGCCAGTATTCCCGGTGGCTGGCCAGGCAATGGTCTTTTAATTGATTATTCTGCCAGGTACTGTAATCTTTGTATTGTATTTTTAAAGGTTTCAGCGGGGACCTGTATACGGATACGGGTGCGTCTGCCGGGGTTTCATTGTCATACCGGCAGTTGTAAAGAGTAAACACTTCATCGAACAATATATTGCCGGACCAGGCGTCACCGGTGATATGATGAAGCGTAAAAGCGATCACAAATTTTCCCCGGGGCAGCGAGATTAAAAGTACGCGAAACAATGGCCCCCGGGACAGGTCAAAGGGCTCCTCTACCAGGTCATTGACCAATTGCATCACTTTTGTTTCCCGGGTTTCCGTTTCCTTTAAATGCTTTAAATCCTCCTGCTGCAATTTAAAGCCGGTCTCCGGCCGGGTAAGTATTCTCTGTTTGGGTTCGGCGTTTACGGTTATAAACACGGTTCTCAAACTTTCATGCCTGTCCATGACGGCGTTGAACACTTTTTCCAATAGGGGTACATGTAAATGACCTTCGATCACATTGGCACTGGGAATATGAAAGGTCAATGCCAATTCCTCCATCCGGGTTAACATCCATAAACGTTTTTGAGAGTCGGACAGGTCATAATATTCCTTTAATTCCACGGCGGGTATGGCCTGGTGCGGGTCTGCGCCGGTCTGCCCGATATAGGCGGCGAGCTCACGAAGGTTGGGAACCTGGAACACTTCGCTTAAGGGAACTTTTACATTAAATATCTTGTGGATTTTGGATACCAGTATAGTGGCTTTGAGAGAATGCCCGCCCAATTCGAAGAAATTCGCATCTATCCCGATTAGTTCTTGTTCTATTCCCAACAGCCAGGACCACAGTTTTACCAGTTCCGCTTCCGTATCGTTTCCTGGCGGCACATATTCCTTTCCCGGTTTTACCCGGGGTGAGGGCAGGGCTTTCCGGTCTACTTTGCCGTTGGGGGTCAATGGTATCCTGTCCAGTTGCACAATATGAACCGGGATCATATAAGCGGGTAAATTCCCGGCCAGGTACTCCCGTATGCCGGGGGCAGAGACTTGCCGGTTCGATACAATGTAAGCGCATACTTCCTCATCCTGGCCGGCGGCAGCGGTTTCCCCGGGACTTCTTACCAGGACATGAGCCCGGGTTATGTCTTGATGACGTAACAACTGGTTCTCGATTTCTCCCAATTCGATCCGGAAGCCCCGGATTTTTACCTGGCGATCGATGCGGCCCAGGTATTCCATATCCCCATTATCCAACCTTCTTACCCGGTCCCCGGAGCGATAAAGCCGTTTTGCCGGTAAGTAAGGATCGTTTATAAATCTCTCCTCCGTTAACTCCGGCCGGTTTAAATATCCCCTGGCCACGCCTTCTCCTCCCACCAACAATTCACCTGCCGCGCCAAAGGGTAAAATTTTTAAATCCTTATCCATAACATAAGCGGTTAATGTGGGGAGGGGTTTACCGATATTGCTGGTATTGGAATCGATTTCCTGCCGGGTTATTTCCTTATAAGTGACGTGTACTGTCGTTTCTGTTATGCCGAACATATTGATCAGTTTGGTGTTGGGGTAGGCTTCTTGCCAATCTTTCAAACTTGCCGGGTTTAATGCTTCGCCCCCGAAGATGACATATTTGAGCCTCAGTTGTTTTTCCGTATTGTTTAGTTCCAGGTTGATCAAATTATAAAATACCGAAGGTGTTTGATTCAAAACAGTGACTTTCTCTTGTTTTAATATTTCCAGGTATGTTTGCAGGTCCCGGGCCACCATGCGGGGTATAATCACCAATTTGGCCCCGTACAATAAGGCGCCGTACATCTCCCATACGGAGAAATCAAAACAATAAGTGTGAAATAACGTCCATGCATCATCAGGGCTAAAATCAAACGAGAATTTGTCGTTAAAGAGTAACCTGACCACATTGTGATGTTGAATGAGCACCCCCTTGGGATTGCCGGTGGTACCGGAGGTATATATAATATAAGCGGTATTGAAGGGATTAGCCGTGTTTTCAAGATTTTGGGCGTCTCCCTTAAATACGTCTTCGTTGTCCAGGTAAAGGGTTATGCAGCCCGGGCCGGTTTTATTGTCAAACGCTTGTGTGGTTAATACCAGCTTTGTTCCGCTGTCTTGCAGTATGAAATCAATGCGATCGTCGGGGTACTCCACATCCACCGGCAGGTATGTTCCGCCTGCTTTTAGTATTGCCAGTATCCCGATTAGCATTTCCAGGCCGGGTTCCACCAATAAGCTGACAACAGTCTCCGGCCCGACTCCTTTTGCTTTTAATAAACGTGCCAGCCGGTTGGATTTTTCATTTAGTTCACTGTACTTAAGTGCAGCACCGACCGGTAAGGTTTGTTGTTTCACCACGGCGGCAATGTTGTCCGGGGTTTGCTCCACCCGGGTCTCAAACAATTGGTGGATGGTTTTATCCCGGGGATAACCTGCTGCCGTATCATTCAATAAAAATAACAACTTTCCTGTCTCTTCCCCCGTCAAAATATCAATACGGTCTAACTGTAAATCGATTTTATTCAATACTCCCGTCAATAAACGCCGGAAATGGGTAACGATCCTTTCGATGGTGTTTCGCTTATAACGTAAAGCATTATATGCCGCGCTGCCCTCAAGATAGTCATCCGTCTTTATAAAAGATAAAAGCAGGTTGGGCCGAATATGCCCGAGGTATTCTTTGGGCTGGATATTTTCCAGGAGGATGGCCACATCGAATAAAGGGAAATCATCATTTTTGCCATAGGAAATTTTTAATTTTTGCAGCAGCATTTCAATGGGGTAGTTCTGGTTTTCATTAGCGGCGAATATGTTGTCTCTTACCTGTAACAATAATTCCTTAAAGGTCATCCGGGGGTGGAGCCGGTTTCGCAGTACCAGGGCGGTATTGATAAAATCAGCATCCTGATCTTGCTTATAGATGGAAGTACCCACCAGGATATCGTCGCTGCCGCTGTATTTAGCCAGCAGCGCCGCCAGGGCCGCCGCCAGGATCATGTGCAGCCTGGGGTTGGAGTTATTGCTTAATTTCATTAATTTCTCAAAGGATTCGCCGTTTATTCGAAAATCCACAGTGTCTAACCGGGGTTTATCTTTGCCGATGCTTCTCCTATCAGCCGGGAAACCGGTTTTTTGCCAATGGCCCGATAATTTATCCAACCAATAAGCTTCGGCGTCTATATTTTGATCGGCGGCTGCTGCCAGCCTGTCCGGATGCGTGCTTTTCATTACTTCCTCCACTTATTCAATTTCTTAAAATCCGAAATCTCCCTTCTCCTCTTCAAGGATATTTGACGCTGCTTCCACGATGTCTCGAGTGACAACGGTTTCCTCGACAGATTCGAGAAAAGTATTCTTGCAAAACGTATAGTCTTTTTCTTGTGTCAATTTATAGGTGGTGTCATCCACCCGGCTGGTATCATCAACCTGGATGAAGGAAGAACGGTCACCTAGAATTTTACCTAAATACTCCCACCTGGACCTTATTTCCGCGGGGGGGATTTTATCTTTAAGCCTTGTGGAAGGTGCTCCTTTTACATCGCTGTAAGCGGAATGCCTGATCTTGTTAAAGCAGCGGTCATGATTAAAGAATTCCACCATTTCATTGAATATTTCTTTGGTTTCCCCGGGGAAGCCCACAATAATATCAGCGGCCATATAAAAGCCGGGGATTTCTTTTTTGATGGTGGTAAGTATCTCATATAAGCGGGAAAACACAGCGGGGCGGCCCATGCGTTTGAGCATTTTATCATTGACGTGCTGGAGCCCGATATGCAGTTCCCGGATGATGCCGCGCCGGCATAAAGATATGATGTCTTCTGCATACTCCTGGAGCCACCTGATATGAAGATAACCGAAATTCAATTGCATGCCGGGATCGAGGGCCACCAGGGTTTCGATTAACTTGATAATAGTCGTGTTTATATCGATGCCGTATGCAAAGGTGTCTTCTCCCATTAAAAATACCTTTTTAATGCCTTTTGCCATGGCCATTTCAAACTGGCTGACGATTGCAGGTACAGGAACACTGCGTATGCTGCCTTTGGCTTTATTGATGACGCAAAAGGTGCATTTTCTCAAGCAGCCCCGGGCAATTTTAATGTAAAACATCTTACCCTTTTCCTGTTCACCCGCTTCTCTTTCCATGCGCAGCCGGTTCACCGGCCCTATTTCTGAGAAAGGAACCCCGGCCCGGATAATATCATCCAGGAGATGTTCGTTGTCAAGGAGAATCCTGTGACCGTTAAAGTTGGCTCCCAGGCCCTGTTCATGGGTTTTGGCCAGACACCCCATGATGATAATATTCTTCTCTAAAAAATGTATTTTTTTTAAGTGCCCCAGGATTCCCAAAACTTTTTCGTACATAGCATCATGGAAACCACAGGCCGCGATGATAATCTTTTCAACTTGAAAATCTTCGGAAATGCGCCAACCATTGGTTCTCAAATATTTTTCAATGGTGGCGTAATATTGCACATGCCGTTCGCAGTGCAAATTATTGGTTACAATGGCAACTTTTCTTTTCATGTCTGTTCTCCCTATTTACAGTCTTGAAATCCGAAATCCCCTTTGTCTTCCCGGAGGACATCCAAACCCGCCTCTTTTAGACCCGGTGAGTTTACGGCAATTTCAATGTCGTCGATAAAGGTGTCTTTACAAAAAGTATAATCGGTTTCATGGGTTAATCGAAATGTAATATCGGTATTCCTGGATTCGTCGTCGCGGTTGAAAGCGGTTTTCTCTCCCAGGATACAATCGTTTAAATAGGCCCATCTTCCGGTAATCACAGTGGGGGAATTTTTATTTTTGAATTTAAAAGAGGGTGCTCCTTTGACATCGCTGTATCCATTATGCTGGATATTATCGAAACATTTATCTTGCTTCACGAATGTAACCAATTCCTGGAACATCTCTTCGCTTTCCCCGGGGAAGCCTACGATAATATCGGCCCCCAGGTATAGTTGGGGGCACTTTTTTTTTAATTGCCGGATAATGGCATATATTTCGGAGAATTTCATGGGCCGGCCCATTTTTTTCAGCATTTCATCATTGACGTGCTGCAGTCCGATGTGCAGTTGTTTGATGATTCCTTGTTTACACAGGGCCAGCAATTCCACGGCATATTCTTTTAACCAGCGGATATGCAGGCTGCCAAAGTGAAGCTCCACATCGGATTCAATGGCTATTAGCCGCTTTACCAGTTTAACGATGTCGGTGCCCAGGTCAATGCCGTAGGCAAAGGTGTCTTCTCCCATTAAAAATATTTTCCTGTAGCCCTGGTTGACGGCATTTTGAAATTGGGCGGCAATATCATCGGCGGGAACACTGCGCAGGTATCCTTTGGCCTGCTTGATTACACAAAAGGTACAACCGCGCAGGCAGCCCTGGGCAACTTTTATATGGAAAAATTGGTTCTCTTTATCGATTTTGCATTCCTTATGGGGTCTGAAAATATTGTTGGGTGAAATCTTTTCAAAAGGAATCCCGGCGCCAATGGCTTCATCCAACATCTTTTCATGATGTATATTGATGACTTTACCTTTGAAGCTTTGTTCCAATTCCAGTTCATGGGTTTTGGCCAAACATCCCATGACGATAATATTTTTTTCCAGGAAAAAGTTCTTTTGCAATTGCTGGAATACGGGCAGGATCTTTTCGTACATCATATCATGAAAACCGCAGCCGCAGACGATCACAAGGTCGACATCGAAATTTTCGGCAATTTCCCAGCCGTTGCTTTTAAAATATTTCTCAATAGTGGAATAGTATTGAATATGCCTCTCGCAATTGAGATTATTGGTTATGATGGCTGCTCTCTTTTTTTTCAGTAACGGTTTATTGTGCATAATTTCCTCCCGGGTATCCGTAAAGCACCCTGTTTTTTTAAGTGTCTAAAAGGCAAAGTCGCCTCTATCTTCCTCTAAAACGCTTAACTTTGCCGCTGTCAAATCATGGGAAATGGAGATATGTTTCAATTGAATCCCCTGGTTCTCTATTACCATGTCTACGATCTCTTTGAAATAGTTGACAAATCTTTCCATGGTATTTTTTTTAAATAGTTGGGTAGAATATTCCAGTACAAAAAAGATCTGCTGCCCGGCTGTTCTGCCGAAAAAGCCGATATCCAATTTCGCAGAGCCGTACTCATGCTCATAGGGTTTTATTTTTACGTTTGCATCCACTGTTCCCGGGCCGGGTGGGTTTTCCTTTTCTCCCATGGTATTTTTCAAATCAAATCCCACATCAAATAAAGGGTTTCGATTGGCGGCTTTTTTTACCCCGACTTTGTCCACCAGTTCCTCGAAGGGGTATTCCTGGTTTTCAAAGGCGTTTAGGGCCTTTTCTTTTACTTCCTTAAGGAAGCCTGCAAAAGTTTTTCCCGGTGCCGGGGCAGTTTTGATGGCTAACATGTTTAAAAATACTCCCAATATCTCTTGCAGGTCTGCATGGTCCCTGCCGGCAATGGGTATACCGACGATAATCTCTTGCTGCCGGCTTAGTTTGTAGAGCAAGATAACATATACTGCCAGCAAAACCATAAACAGGGTGGCATTTTCTTGCCGGCTTATTTCCATTAAGCCGCGGGATTGTTTTTCACCCAGTGCAAAGGTGAATTTGGCGCCGGCAAAGGTTTTTACTGCGGGCCGGTCAAAATCCAGGGGTAACTTTAAGAGCGGGATTTCCCCGTTGAATTCCCCCAGCCAATACATTCCCTGTTTTTTTAGTGCGCGGCTATTTTTTCCATCCTGTTTCTCTTTCCAGCGGCAGTAATCTTTGTAGCGGAGTCGCAGCTGCGGTAGTTGTTCTCCCCGGTACAAAGCTGTGGTGTCGCGGATCAATATGGAACCGGAAATGTGATCCATCATGATGTGATGGGTATCTATCATCAATATATGTTTTTCCTTTTCTACTTTCATCAATATCACCCGCAGCAGCGGCGGCCGGGATAAATCAAAGGGGCGGATGAGAGAACCGATAAGAATTGATGCCTGTTCTTTTTCTTTTTTCTTCCTGCTCCCGCTGCCCGGGCCTGTCCCGCTTGCGCCCGCGGTCTGAAGATCATGAGTTTCAATACCAAAGTTCACTTCGTGGTATCGATGTATTCGCTGTACCGGTTCTTCATTGATGATCTCAAATGATGTTCTTAAGCTTTCATGCCTTTTGATTAACCGTTTAAAGGTTTTCTCCATGGAGCCGGCATCGATGTGACCGTGCAATTCTACTGTTAAGGCTAAATTGTAGGCAATACTACCGGCGTCAATCTGCTGCATCACATAAAATCGCTGCTGGGCTGAAGATAACGGGTAGTATTCCTTTTCTTCTGCCGGGTCTACCGCGCGGTAAGCAGTCGTTTCCAATCCCTGGAGGTATTGGGAAAACTCCCTGATGGTGGGGGCTTGAAAAATATCTTTCAGCGAGACTTTGATGTGGAATTCTTTATGAATTTTCGCGGTCAACATGATGGCTTGCAGCGAGTGACCTCCCAACTCGAAAAAGTGATCATCGATTCCAATGCGTACGTTTCCCAATACCTCTTGCCATAGTTTTACCAATGCTTTTTCCCGGGGGGTGCGGGGTAAATCAAGTTCCAATCTTGAACCCGGCCGGTTTTTATCTCCGGCTGCCAACCGGGCGTAATCAATGACGCCGTCTTTCATGGGTATGGAATCCACCCGGTGGAACGCCATTATTATGTTGTTTCCTTTATAACCGCCGGGAAAAATATTGGCGGCGATTGGGGGAAGATTGGTTTTGGGGTCAAAGCTTTTCTCTTTGCCGGTGTAATAAATGTGAAGCACTTGTTTGCCGATGGGGTATTTTTGCTGTAAGGCCCGCAGGTTTTTATTGGTACTGTCCATTCCTATCAGGTACTGATCCGGTTGACACTGCAGAGCCATTAACAAGGAATTTAAGCCTTGCCCGGGATTAATGAACTCATACCCGGAACGCCGCATGGCTTGTTCCTGGCCGGGGAGATTTCCCGTGCTCATGCCGGTGTCTTGCCATGAACTCCAGTTTAAACAGTAGGTGTTGGGGTAACCGCTGCGGCGGCGCTGGTGACAAAATCCGTCAAGAAAACCATTGACCGCGGCATAAGCACCGTAGGCCACTGCTCCAAAAAGACTGATTACAGAAGAAAAAGCCACAAAAAGTGTATCGGGATTATCTTCTATTAACCGGTGCAGATTAAGGGTGCCGTAAACTTTGGCCCGGGACATCCGTTCCAGGGTGGTAAATATCTCGCCGCCTTCGGATAGTACCATCTGCTCTTCCGGCGATTGCCCATTATTTTTGGGGTTGCTTATCCCGGCCAGGTGAAAGATGCCTGAGAGAGATTGGCCCCATTTGGCTTTTGCTTTTTCCATTATTTGTTTTAGAAATAATTCATCACTGATATCACCGCTTTCGTATATAAATTCACCGCCCCCGGCTTCGATTTCAAGATAAGCCCGGATACGCTGTGAAATAACGGTATTTTCTTCACCCCGAGCCATTTTCCAGTTTTCCCGGTCCGGCAAAACAGTCCTGCCGATGATGATCAATTTTGCCTGGAACTTTTCCATGAGCCATTTGCATAAATGAGTCCCAATTCCTCCCAGTCCACCGGTTACCAGGTAGAGGCCTTGTTTCTTTAATGGTAAATCGCCTGCGGCTTCATGTTTCATGTCTATATGGGAAAGATAGGGGACCAGGCGTGAATTGTTTCTATAAGCCACTTCCGTATCGCTGACGGGGTTTTGCCATTCCGTTAAAATGGCTTCTATGTTGTCGATTTCGGGTGCGGTTATTTCCAGGTCCAGGTGACAACACTGCAGCCAGGGAATTTCCCGGGAAA
>Ga0055447_10000058_pt1 | contig 9805 bp, 6 predicted proteins | sample China_Galinas_Co_3_FD_57743 | JGI IMG/M metagenome (GOLD analysis project Ga0055447, IMG submission 57743) | Wetland microbial communities from San Francisco Bay, California, USA, that impact long-term carbon sequestration - China_Galinas_CordC_D2 | ecosystem: Environmental > Aquatic > Marine >... | reverse complement strand
AAAGACCCTTACCGCTGGTTAGAAGAAATGAATTCGCCGGAAACCCGGCAGTGGATAAATGCACAGAAAGAGGTGACGGACAACTATCTTTCTTCTATTGAATTTCGCCCGCAACTGAAAGCACGTTTCACGGAATTGTGGAATTACGAAAGGTATTCAAGCCCTTATAAAAGGGGAGAATATTATACTTTCAGTAAAAATGACGGGCTCCAGGAGCAAAGTGTTATTTATATTCAAAAGGGATTAAAGGGTAAACCTGAAGTACTGCTGGACCCCAATACCTTTTCCAAAGACGGTTCCGTCAGCCTGGCCGGGATGAGTTTTTCTAAAGACAATAAATACCTGGGTTATGGGATTTCCCGCGGCGGTTCCGATTGGCGGGAATATTATGTGATGGAAGTCAAAACCCGGGAAAAGATGAGCGATCATATCCAATGGGTGAAATTTTCCACCTCCTCCTGGTACAAGGACGGTTTTTTCTACAGCCGCTACGATGAACCCCCCAAAGATGCCGATAAACTTAAAATAAAAGTCCAGGACCAAAAAATTTATTACCATAGAGCAGGAACACCCCAGTCTGAAGATAAATTAATATACCGGGATTCGAAGAACCCCAAACGGATTTATGTCGGTTCGGTAACTGATGATGAAAAATACCTGTTAATTTATGTTATGGAAGGAGCAGCCGACTATAACTTTTTTTACTTCAAAAACCTGGAAAAGGATTTGCCGGTAACACCTTTGATTGATAAACCCATCGGGCATTTCAGTGCGGTTGATGTGATAGGGGACAAGTTCCTGCTGCAGACCGATTATGAGGCCCCCAATTATAAACTGGTTCTCATTGACCCGAAAAATCCCCAAAAAGAGCATTGGGAAACAATTATCCCGGAATCTACAGATAAATTGAATTATGTTTCTTATGTTGGCGGCAGGTTGATTGCCTCTTATTTAAAAGATGCCAATACAAAGGTAACGGTTTTTGATGTGAAAGGGAAAAAACTTTATGACGTTCAATTACCCGGCATTGGGACCGTCTGGGGGTTTGCCGGCAAGAAAGATTATAATGAGGTTTTCTACACCTTTACTTCTTTTACGACACCTCCGGCTATTTACCGCTACGATATCAAGGAAAACAAGTCGGAATTGTTTCGAGAATCCAGGGTAAAGTTTAACCCGGCAGCATATGAAACCCGGCAGGTTTTTTATGAGAGTAAAGACAAAACCCGGGTGCCGTTATTTATCGTTCACAAGAAAGGACTGCCAATGAAGGGCCAAAATCCCACTATGCTTTATGGTTATGGTGGATTCAATTCAGGCATGCAGCCGCGGTTCCGTATAAGTATCATTCCTTTATTAGAAAATGGAGGTGTATATGCCACGGCCTGTTTAAGGGGAGGTGATGAATATGGAGAAAAATGGCACCGTGCCGGTATGCTGGAAAAGAAACAGAATGTGTTTGATGATTTTATTGCCGCGGCTGAATACCTGGTTCGCACCGGGTATACTTCTCCACAAAAGCTGGCGATAATGGGTGCTTCCAATGGCGGATTATTGGTGGGGGCAGTGATGAACCAGCGTCCGGACCTGTTTAAAGTTGCCATTCCCGATGTGGGGGTCATGGATATGCTCCGCTTTCATAAATTTACCATTGGCTGGGCCTGGGTAGGTGAATATGGCTCCAGTGAGGACCCTGAGCAATTCAAGTTTTTGTATAAATATTCGCCGCTTCATAATATCAAACCCGGGATCAATTATCCGGCCACCCTGGTGGCTACCGCGGACCATGATGACCGGGTATTCCCCGCTCATTCTTTCAAGTATATTTCCACACTCCAGGAAAAACACAAAGGCAATAATCCTGTTCTTATCCGGATTGAAACCAAAGTTGGCCACGGCGCCGGAACCGCTACTTCAAAATCAATTCAACTCTATACCGATATCTATGCATTTATGTTTTATAATATGAATATAAAACCGGTATTTTAGAATTATAAATAGGCCCTGGTGTCTCATCAAACTTCAAATGATGGTAAACAAAGTGCCCGAAGGGCTATGAAAAGTTTTTTGGGGGTTCAGGGAGCCCCATGGCATGGGGGACCTATTAAAGTTTGCTTCTTTTTTTATGTCGTTTTTCAATTCTTCACCTTCACCTGTAACCTGCACCTGTCACCTTTGGCAGAAAAGCGCCCTCCTGGCCGCCGGAGGCAAAAAATAAAAAAAAGCCTGGTATCTCTTGAAATATTTTCTCATTTCCTTTAAAATCGCAACACAGTGTGTAAGAAAGAAAAAATGAAATTAATAAAGCAAAAACAATTATATTTTGTAAAGTTAAGTCTTGCAAGGAGAAGGTGCGATGAAAATTGCCATACCAAGAGAAACCTTTGAAGATGAACGGCGGGTCCCGTTGATCCCGGCTGATGTAGAAAAGCTTATCAAGAAAGGCGCTGAAATAGAAATCCAATCCGGTATGGGTGAAGGTTCCGGGTACGATGATGAAGCCTATAAAAAAGCAGGCGCAAAAATATCCGTGGACCGCAAACAATTATTATCCGGGGCAGATATAGTTTTAAGATTAAGAAAACCACCGGAAGAGGAAATCTCATTGTTAAAACCAGGTGCGATTCACATCAGTTACCTGGACCCCTTTAATGAAAAAGCATCGATCGATAAATTTGAAAAAGCCGGTGTTAGTGCCATCAGTATGGAGATGATTCCCCGTACCACAAAGGCGCAAAAGATGGATGCGTTGAGTTCGCAAGCCAGTATCGCCGGTTATGTGGCGGTAGTAGAGGCCATGAAACAATTGGATAAAATATTTCCCATGATGATGACGCCTGCCGGAACGATTCAACCGGCCCGGGTATTTGTGATCGGTGCCGGTGTAGCGGGTCTGCAAGCCATTGCCACTGCCAAACGCATGGGCGCAAAAGTAGAAGCTTTCGATACCCGGCCCGTGGTAGAAGAACAGGTTCAATCTTTAGGCGCCAAATTTGTAAAAGTAGACCTGGGAGATACCGGACAAACAAAAGATGGTTATGCAAAAGCCTTAACCAAAGAACAATTAAACAAACAGCGGGAAACCATGGCCAGGCACTGCGCCATGTCGGATGTAGTCATTACCACCGCTAAATTGTTCGGTCGCAAAGCGCCTATTATTATCACCAAAGACATGATCGAAAACATGAAAAAAGGAAGTGTAATTGTTGATCTGGCAGTCGATACCGGTGGTAATGTAGAAGGCTCAAAACTCAACCAAACCGTAAATATTGACGGCGTTTATATCATCGGCCTGGAAAACTATCCCGGTCAAGTACCGGTTCATGCCAGCCAGATGTACTCCAGTAACTTATACAATTTCCTTGATGAGTTCTGGGATGATGAAGCCAGGACCTTTAAATTGGATATGGAAGATGAAATTATCAAAGGCTGTCTTATCACCCACAACCATGAGATCGTCAATGAAAAACTCAAAAGCTAATTATTTAAAAGTTTTTGCGGGGTCCAGGGGCGGTTTTTTCAAAAAGAGCCCCTGGCCGTCGGAGACAAAGAGAGGAGGATAACCGATGGATTTATTATTCATATTAGTATTAGCGATATTTTTAGGATTTGAATTAATCTCCAAAGTTCCATCTACCTTGCATACACCGTTAATGTCCGGTTCCAATGCCATTTCCGGCATTACCCTGGTAGGGGCATTAACGTCGTTAAATTCGGAAGCATTAAACAAAAGCGGTCTTACCGTTGTATTAGCTGTTGCCGCGGTGGCTTTTGCCACCATCAATGTAGTCGGCGGATACATGGTTACAGACCGTATGCTGGCTATGTTCAAAAAGAAAGAAAAAGCACCGAAAGGAGCGAAATAGTGGCACAACTAATCTCTGAATTAAGTAAAAACAAAGACATTATCATCGGTATCTGCTATATTATTTCGGCTGGCTTATTTATTTTTGGCCTGAAATTTTTAAGCTCCCCGGCCACTGCCCGGAGAGGTAATTTCCTGTCTGCCCTGGGTATGTTTATCGCAGTAGTCATAACACTTTGGAGCAAAAATGTCATTGATTTCAAGTGGATCGTGATTGGTGTGATCATTGGGGCATTAATCGGGGCCATTGCATCACGAGTCATAACCATGACTCAAATGCCGGAAATGGTGGCTTTGTTCAACGGGTTCGGCGGTATTGCCAGTTTATTAGTGGGTTGGTCTGCTTTTGTAATGGCCCCACAGGCATTAACCCCGGTGTCCAATTTAACCTTTATTGCCGTTATTCTTTCGGTTTTAATCGGTGGTGTTACCTTTACCGGCAGTATCATTGCCTGGGGAAAATTAAATGGCCTTGTCTATCAAAAAGCCTTTTTATTCCCGGGCCAGAAATTCATTAATCTTATACTGGTACTGGGGATTTTAACCAGTGCCGTATTGGTTTGCATTCCCGGTGTCGGTGGGAAGAATATTTTATTTTATATTGTAATTGGTGGGGCGTTTGTCCTGGGGGTTATGTCTGTAATGCCCATTGGCGGAGCTGATATGCCGGTGGTGATTTCACTATTAAACAGTTATTCCGGTATAGCGGCTTGCGCGGCGGGTTTTGCTATTAATAACATATTGTTGATCGTTTCCGGTGCATTAGTAGGTGCCAGTGGAATTGTGTTGACCAAAATCATGTGTAAAGCCATGAATCGATCGCTTGCCAATGTGTTGTTCAGCGGTTTCGGGTCTGTCACCACTGCTAAAGGGGCCGGTGAAACAGGAGAAATCAGTCCGATTAATGCTGCAGATGCTTATTTAATTCTTGAAGCTGCCAACAGCGTGGTTTTTGTCCCTGGTTACGGCATGGCCGTGGCCCAGGCTCAGCATGCAGTACGAGAGCTGGGTGAATTACTGGAAGAAAACGGCTGCGATGTTAAATATGCCATTCACCCTGTAGCCGGACGAATGCCCGGACATATGAACGTTTTATTGGCTGAAGCCAATGTCTCTTATGATTTATTAGTGGAACCCGGAGATGTCAATCCTACCATGGAAACTGTAGATGTGTGCATGGTGATTGGCGCTAATGATGTAGTGAATCCCGCGGCTCGCGATGATGAAACCAGCCCTATTTATGGAATGCCGATTATCGAAGTCGATAAAGCCAAAACGGTATTTGTGCTGAAACGAAGTATGGGGGCCGGTTTTGCCGGGATCGATAACCCACTTTTTTTCAAACCCAACACAAGAATGCTGTTCGGCGACGCCAAAGCCTCTGTATCCGCATTGGTGAGCGAGTTTAAAGAAACGTGAAGTAAAATATTGTTAAATATAAAAAAATATTTGACTTTTTCTCTTGAATGCTTTATAAATTTACTTCATGGTTTAAAGTAGTGACTAAATAAAGGAGGTAATACAAAATGAAACGATTTTTTTTAATTGCCGTATGTTTTATGGTAGTTGTATCCATGGTTCACGCCGGGGATTTTACTTACGTCGGCGCCAAAAAGTGCAAGATGTGCCATAAGGGCGCTAAAAAGGGCGAAGTATGGGAAAAGTGGGAAAAAGGCCCCCATGCCAAAGCGTTTGAAACCTTGAAAGCCAAAGGTGAAGAAAAGAATCCCAAGTGCCTGGAATGCCACGTAACCAATGCCGCGGTCGATCCAACTGAAGGGGTGGGTTGTGAAGCCTGCCATGGTCCGGGGTCTGTATACAAAAAAATGAGCATCATGAAAGATAAAACGAAAGCCATGGAAAGCGGCCTGATTGAACCTGCAGAGGCAGTGTGCAAAAAATGCCACAATGAAAAAAGCCCGACGTTTAAAGGATTCAAATTCGACGAATGGGTTAAAAAAATCGATCATACCTACACGAAATAGTAGAATAATGCCAGGGGCTGCGGATTTTACATGCGCAGCCCTTTTTTATTTTGTAATTAAATCTATAAAAAAGGGTTTGGAATATGAAATTGTTTAAAATGAGATTGGTTCTGTTTCATTTAGTGCTGGTGGCGTTAATCGCCGCGGTCTCCTGTGGGGACAGCGGTAAGGTTCGTAAGTACAAAGAAAAAGTATCACCTGCCGCGGAGACGGAACAGAAAGTAAAAAAGTCACCTGCACCCGGTGCCGCTGCGATGCCGGCCCACACTCATTTCTTATGGGATACCCCGGAAGGATGGAAGGAAGACCGGGCGTCTTCCGGTTTCCGGTTGGCGGCATTTACCGTCAAATCCGGCGATATGGAATCCATTTGTACGATTATACCGCTCCAGGGAGAAGCCGGGGGATTGAAAGCCAATGTTACCCGCTGGCTGGGCCAAATCACCGGCCCCATGGGACCAAACGAAAATACAGTGGAAAAGTTATTAAAAGCAAAAGAAACATTTCTCACCAAAGGGAAATTTCCGGCGGTGCTGATCGATTTTACCCCGGTCACACCCAATCCCACGGACAAATCCATTTTAGCCGGGGTTTTAACCGTCCAGGGGAATTCTATTTTTATTAAAATGATCGGACAAAAATCTCATCTCCTGGAAAACAAGGCAAAATTTAAAGGGTTGTGTCAATCATTTTCACTCTAGTCAACTCCATGAACAGGGACATAGACGAAATAATAATAGAATACATCAAAGGAGAGGAAAAATATCATGAATAACACCAATCAATCGAAAACATCATCCGGGAATACGATAATCAATATACTTAAGCCCGCGGCCTCGATAAAACTGACGGTGGTTTGTTTAGTGGTGCTGACCGCCCTGGTGGTATGGGGAACTGTTTACCAGGCGGAAAACGGCCTGTACCAGGCACAGCAAAAATTCTTTTACTCCTGGTTCTTTTTTATTTTTGGATTTATTCCTTTTCCCGGTGCGGTATTGGTGATGTTTGTGTTGTTTATCAACCTGGTTTGTTCGCTTTTCTTCCGGATTGGTTTCCGTCTGGCCAAAATTGGTAATGTGATCACACACCTGGGCATTCTCATCCTGCTGGTGGGTGGTTTTTTTACCTTTTATTTTTCCGAAGGATCTTCTTTGATGTTGAAAGAAGGGGAGAGCAGCAGTATGTCTTCATCCCGTCACTCCTGGGAGTTGGCAATATGGGAAACCGGGACCGGGGATAGGGATGTCTATGCAGTGGATGCCGATGGATTTTCACCTGGCGAAACCCTTTGGTTCGAAGATTTGCACCTGGAGTTGGTGATAAAAGAATATTATGAAAATTGTTCCGCATTTTTTGGGCAGGAGTCCACTGCCGGTTCTTCAGACCCGGTCATTAATTCATCGGGGATTCGATTATTGAAAGAAAAACCCGCGGCCCTGGAGTCAGTGGAAAATATCTCCGGCGTTGTTTTTGCGGTCAATCCCTCTGCCGGCAATAAACAAACACTGCTCCTGTATGGACAGGACAGGATGCCTACATCCGTAACTCCGGGTGGACGGCGTTTTTCCTTTTCCCTGAGGAAGAAAAGAATGATACTGCCCCTTAATATGACACTAAAGGATTTCAAAATGACAATGTACCCCAATTCAAATATACCTAAAAGTTACGAAAGCCATGTGGCTATTAAGGCTGAAGGCGCTGTTGACCGTGATGTGGTGATTTCCATGAATAAGCCTTTAAGATTCAAAGATTACACATTTTTCCAGTCTTCTTATTATATCGCACCGGACGGCAGTGAACACACTGTTTTAGCTGTAGTAAAAAATGCCGGGAGGCTGCTGCCTTATTATTCCAGCATTACGATTTTCCTGGGATTGGTGATTCACTTCCTGATGATGCTGCTTAGACGAAGAAAAACAAATCGTAAACCACAAAAAAACAACAAAAATACAAAACTTGCATCCTGGTTAATGCTGCTGCTGATTCCCGGTTTTTTAGGCGTGGCCGGCAGCGGCATGCTGCAGGCGGAAGTGAGTTCCCTGGAACACCTGCGCAGTATGGTAATACTGGAAAACGGACGAAAAAAACCTTTGGATACTTTTGCTCAAAATATATTAAAACAATTCTCCGGGCAAAGTAACCTTCAAAAGAAACCTGCCGTTCAATGGCTGGCACGGGTGTTGTTTACACCGGAACAGAGCAATGATGATAAGGTTTTTTTAATTACCAACCCGGAAGTACTTGATTCCATTGATGTGACCCGGGAGGGAAAGGCCAGGAACCGGTACAGCTTTTCTCAATTAAAACCGGGGTTAGAAAAGCTCCGGCAGTTGGCGATTAAGGTGTCCAGGATAGAAGACAAGGACCGATCCTTTGTTGAAAATGAGATTATTTCTCTTTATAATAAACTTTATGTCTATCAGCAACTGCAGGCCAGTTTTGATTTCCTTCATCCCAACAGTGCGCTTTCCTTTACCAACACAGAAAACCTGGAACTTCTCGGGCTGCCTGGAGACCAAAAGTATTTTTCTTTCTTTGACCTGGCGGAAAAGAAAGAAAAAATCCAGGCTGTGCTTACTTCTCTCCAGGGGAAAAAACAGGAGGAATGGTCGGCGGCAGAGAAAGAAATCGTCTCACTTTCACGGCGGCTGGAGAATTGGGCAAAATTTTATGGGGAATTACCCTTGACTATTATTCCCTTTTATTCCAAAGAAGAGGGATTAGAGAAATGGCGGAGTCCCTGGGACCTGGCCTCACCGGTTATCCTGGAACAAGGTGCAACGATTCCCCGGGCCTTGTATTTGATGCGGGATTTCCAATCTGCTTATGTAAATAATGATCAGCAAGGATTCGATACAGCCTTAAAGAAATTTAACCGGTTGATGCTGGAGCAGGCCGAAGGACGCATCCGGGCAAAGGCGATTTCCCGCGAAGTATTTTTAAATCAATTGGACCCCTTTTATAAGGCGAAATTTTTCTATGGTTTTGCCGTATTGTTTTTACTGCTTTCTTTTCTGGTCCTGAAGAAATGGCTTTACCGGTTTGCTTTCCTTTTGGTTATCCTGGGGTTTTTGCTCCAGTTGTACGGGATATTGAGCCGGATGTACATCAGGCTGCGGCCTCCGGTTACCAATCTATATGAAACTTTTTTGTTTACCGGTCTTATTGCTGTACTTTTGGGAATCATACTAGAATTATTCAAAAAGAAGAACATCGGTATCGCCACCGGTGGTGCAGCCGGCCTGGTGATGTTGATGATTGCGGGCAAATACGCATTGGAAGGCGACACCATGGGTATGTTGGTGGCGGTATTGGATTCCAATTTCTGGTTGGCTTCCCACGTGATAACGATTATCCTGGGATACGCCGGGGTTGTGCTTTCCGGGTTTATCGGTCATGTCTATATTGTTCAGCGTATTGCCTGGCCGCACAAACAAGACCTGTTAAAAAATACCTTCCAGGCGGTGTATGCCATCCAGGCTTTTGGTATTATTTTTACCTTTATAGGGACTGTGTTAGGTGGTATTTGGGCCGACCAGAGTTGGGGACGCTTTTGGGGATGGGACCCTAAAGAAAACGGTGCGCTGCTGATCTTGTTGTGGTCTGCCATTCTCTTCCATGGCCGCTTAGCTAAAATGATTAAAGAAATTGGTTTTGCCGTGGGTTCGGTTATTGGTGTGATTGCCGTAGCGTTGGCCTGGTTTGGGGTGAATTTATTAGGGGTTGGACTTCATTCTTATGGTTTTACTTCCGGTATTGCCAAAGCATTGTTTATTTTTATCGCTTTCGAGCTGCTGTTTGTAGTCGTGACGCTGCTGTTTTTAAAAACTGGTGAAGTAAATACCAGTCCCTCATGATTGCCCGCGCGCCTTCACCCGGAAACGAATGAGAACTGACACAAACGATTTGCGCAGCATATAGGCTCCCCTCGCCGAGGGGTGCGCAGCATATAGGC
>Ga0055447_10000057_pt1 | contig 9817 bp, 10 predicted proteins | sample China_Galinas_Co_3_FD_57743 | JGI IMG/M metagenome (GOLD analysis project Ga0055447, IMG submission 57743) | Wetland microbial communities from San Francisco Bay, California, USA, that impact long-term carbon sequestration - China_Galinas_CordC_D2 | ecosystem: Environmental > Aquatic > Marine >... | reverse complement strand
GCTGGAGCTCAACATCTCCTGCCCTAACGTACAAAAAGGAGGAAAATGCCCGGCTCAAGACGATCAACATACTTACCGGCTGGTAAATTTAATCAGACAAAATACCCGGAAACCGTTGATGGTGAAATTGACCCCCAATACCGGCGATATCACTTCCATTGCTTTATCAGCCCAGGAAGCGGGGGCAGATTGTTTGTCTTTGGTGAATACGTTCCTGGGGATGGCAGTGGACTTAAAATCACGAGCCCCGATTTTTAAAAATATATTTGCCGGGCTTTCAGGACCGGCGATTAAACCCCTGGCGTTGAAATTAGTCTGGGAAGTTTGCGGCAGCGTTAGTATACCGGTGATAGGCATCGGTGGCATTGCCAGCGGGAAAGATGTGCTGGAGTATATGCTGGTGGGCGCTTCCGCCGTCCAAACCGGCACCATCAATATGGTGGAACCTTGCGCTTCCGTACGCATCATCGATGAAATAAAAACACTAATGAGAGAATTAAAAATAGAAAATTTAAATGAAATAAAAGGGGCATTAAAGGTATAGAAAAATGAATATGAAAGAAAGAATTATTGTGGCACTTGATTTTGATCGCTATTATGATGCCAAACAATTAGTGGACCAACTGGAAGAAGCTGTATTTTTTAAGGTTGGCCTGCAGGCATTTCTAAAATATGGAGAGGAAATCATTACCTATCTGAAAATCAGGAAGAAAAGACTTTTCCTGGACTTGAAATTCAAGGATATCCCCAATACGGTTTATGGGGCGGTTCAATCTTCCTTGAAATACTTGCCCGATTTCCTTACTCTCCACCTGTCGGGTGGCGCGGAAATGATAAAAAAAGCAGTTGAAGCAGCTAAACCGGAAACCTATTTGACACTTTTAGGGATTACAGTGTTAACTTCTCTAACCGACAAGGATTTGGAGGAGACAGGCGTCCATCTTTCCACCGAGGATGAGGTGTTGAAATTGTGTGAACTGGGGATAGCAAATGGGATGAAGGCGTTTGTTTGTTCGCCGATGGAAATTGAACCCATCCGCAAGAGGTTCGGTAATGATGTGGTGCTGGTGACACCGGGGATTCGTCCCCAGTGGTCGACTAAAGGCGATCAGAAACGGGTGTTTACCCCTAAAATGGCAGTGGGTGCAGGGAGCAATTTTCTTGTGATCGGACGCCCGATTACAAGAGCTGAAAATCCCGGAGAAGCTTTCAACCGGATATTAACGGAAACAGGAAAATAGGCTCAACGGGCAAAATCGATCACCTCTATATTCTTGGAAGGAATCATGCCTAAATCAGCCCGGATCAAATCAGCATTGCCCACAATAACAATCACCTCTTCGTTCGAATGATCCTCCTTTTTATTTAAACTGGCCAGGGTGACTTTTTCGGCATAATATTCGGCTTTAATGATCTCAAGATTAATATCGTTTTCGAAATATTGAGTATTGACTTCTAATCGTCCATAAATGTTACTTAAGGTTTTTAAAAATTCTCTTCTATCGATCTGTTGTGCCCGTAATTTTTTTCTTTCTTTTTCCACCGAAACAAGAAATTTCCCAATATCAACATACCGGAGCTGGATGGTATTACAAATAACGGTCAGCCCCTGGTGATTCTCCATCTGAGTATCCATGCGAAAAATATTAATGTTATAACTCCTGGAATTGAAAAATAGCCGGCCAGTGGGGTAAGTAAATAAAATATTGTTTAATACCAAAGATGGAAGCGGGTTCCTGTCGTTGTAAGTAGGGACAACCTGGAACCAGAAGATCGTAGGAGAGTCATCATTATTGGTATTAAAGACAATGATCTTATTTTCGGAGTTGGGAGTCAATTTTTCTTCAACAAGTTTCCGGGGGGGGTGTTTTTTAAATGAGGCAAAAATACTTTCGATGTGACCATTGAGGATCGCAGGTTGTTCGATGTTCCCCTTGATGATCAGCAGGGAATTGGATAACTGGTAAGTATCTTCATAAAAAGAGCGGAGTCGATCCAATGTGACGTCTTTTAATAAATTGGGAGTAATGAGTGTTTGTCCCATTGCCGCGGAAGGAAACCAATGGTGGTAAGCAATTTGATAGGCAATCCGGGTCTTCCAGTCCGGTCGTTTAAAAAAGTAATTCCAATAATTGGTAATACTGTCGTTGAATCTCGTTTGCGTGTTAAGTTTTTGTTTTTCATCAACATAGGAACCTGAAGATGAATTTAATTCCAAAAAGGGTTTATAGCTGTATAATGACTTTAAAAGCCGGATAAATAACAACAATTTATCCGGTAAAAAATTGATCTTAAATAATAGAAAATCAGGACGATGCTCCACCTGGTAATCATTTCCTAATTTTTTGAGAATGCTTAACAACTGGGTATCGTTTCCCTTAAGATTCCGGTCAAAAATATTAAGGAGTGTCAGGTAAGGAACAGCGGGGTTCTTTACTTTTTCTTTATAATAAATGATGAGTTGGGCATGGATAAAAGGGATATGTTCGCTTTTCAGGACCTTTAGCCGGAGCCCTTTTTTACTGGTAAAGGAAGCAGCTTCGGGAGAGGATGGTTCGGCGGTAATGGAAGCCGGGAATAACAGGCACAGGGATATAGTCACTGTGGCGATTAATGTTACTGCCGCCCAACAATGGCGCCGGGCAGCGGTTTTACCGGTTTGATTTTGGATATACATTTAAATTGACCCGGTTATCTTTTGCCAGATAGGTTTTTGCGATCCGAAAGACATCATAGGTATTTATCTTTCGGATTCTTTTTAAATAGTTTTCCTCGCCATTGAGTTCCCCGGTTTCTTGATAGCTTTCAGCCAGGAAAGCGCTCCGGGTTTCTAATCTTGACATTTTTTTCATAAAGTCGATTTCCATCAGGGATTTTGTCATTTTTACATCCGCATTGGGAATCGTACCTTTTAGCATTGCATCCAATTGTTTAACCAGGAAAAATCTTGCCCGTTCAAGGTTGGCACGGCGTTTGGCCGTTATTTTTATGATCAGGGCACTGGCTTCCAAATAATCGATGCTTTCATAACTGATAAGCACATTAAGATTGCGTTCCCGGTTCAGGGTCTCCTCCAACTTTGAAATTCGCTCATCCACCAGGTAGCAGCGGATAAAATCAAAATAGAGATGATCAAAGTTAAATTTTGCCGGTCCCAGTATCCCATATAAGATAAAGGATTCCGAAAGGTTTTCCTCTAACCAGTTTTCAGATACAAATTTCTTCCCGGGGGCAAGAGAAGGATCGCTTTTTTTTATACTCATGGCGGGTTTTGGCGGGAAGGATAATATGCCAAAATATTTATTGATGGATTTTTTTAATTCCGCCATGTCAAATTCACCGGATATCACCATAATAATATGGGAGAGGTCCCTGAAATTGTCATAAAGTTTTTTTACCCGCTGAATATCAAAACCCCGTATTTCCTCCAGGTTTCCATAAACCGGGGTTTCATAAATAGAGCCGGCAAACAGCATTTCTTTGGCCCGAATACTGGCCCTCACAGTCACGTTTGAATTGGTAAGCCGGTAATTTTTAGCATACACCCGGTTCAGTTCGGACCGGATATTTGAGTCGGGCCTTTGGAGTGTGCTGATTCGTTCGCTTTCCAGGTATAATGCGCTGTTGATCTCAGATGCAGGGACTACCTGGTAAAATAGTGAATAGTCATAACTGACAATTCTATCACCAAAACCGCCGTTCCGACTGAGATAAAATATTCGATCGTAAACATCAAGGTTTTTGGTTCCCAGCAGCATGAGATTCTGGTACAGGTAGGAGGCGCCGCGGATTTCCGGTGGATCATCTCGAACACCGGTTTGATGGTACAACAGCACGCAAGCCGCCTTGATATTATCCAGGGGCGATAGGATAACCCGGAGACCATTGGACAATTTAAAGGAACTTACTTCATTATAGACCGTCGTCTGTGGATACAAACTAAGATTAAAAAAAATGAACACCACCACAAAGAATGTTGTTATGTATCGTCTCACCTTCTTATTTTATCGTTAACCAACGTAAGTGTCAAGTAAAATAACAGTTTTCATCAATAACGGGGTTATTGAGAGGGTTTGATCTTAATTTTGACTTTACCATTTTTTAACGAGAGGTGAATCTGGGCGTCCACCATGTTCTCCGTGATCAACTTTGTTTTGACGGAATTAATTATTTTTTCTTTATCAAGGGATTTTTGGGCATTTGTGGACATCCGGGAATAATTATCAAAAAACTTTTCAAAGGACTCTTCGTGGTTTAAACTGATATCAACGTCAATCGGTTTGGCAGGTTTGGCTTTGGGCGGAGGCGGCTTGGGTCCCTCCATATAAGCGGTTTTCTTTCGTTGAATCGTGGATATCCCGGTTTCCAATTCATTCATGCGCTTCAGCCACAAATTATTATATAGGGAAAAACGTGAGCCCAGGTTCTGGATTAAAAGATTGACGCGGGGTGATTTATGCCCTTTGGACATCAGGTTCCGGATGCGGTTCTCAAGTTCTTCCCGTTCTTTTTCAGGAGGGATGCGAATTTCTCCTGTAAAAAACAGGTTAAATTTCACCTTTAAATTTTCGACACGCTGATCCATGTCTTTGACCAGCAACTCGAAGTTATCTTGACCCGGACGCATTTATCGTACCTCTTATTTTCTTATTTATTACTAATAAGATTTGATTTTTTCCTCCTTGAGCAATATCCTTTGTATTCCTTCAGCCAGGGCTTCCATTTCATCTCCCCCGGGGTATAACACCACCGGCGCAATAAACTGCACCCGTTTTTTTATCAGATCAACGAAATAGTTTTCATGGGCCATTCCGCCACTAAAGATGACGGCGTTGATTTTTCCGCAATTTACCGTAGCCAATGCGCCTACATCTTTGCCCACCTGGTAAGCCACGGCATTGACTACATCGACGGCCTCCCGGTTCCCATCTACGTACATTTCCGTGATTTTCCTGAAATCTTTGGTGCCCAGGTAGGAAATAAGACCACCATTACCAAAAACCATGTCTGAAAAGGTTTCAAAATCCAATTTGTTTTCAATCACATGGCGGGCGACCTGTAAAACCGGTAACCCACCGCACCGGTCCCCGGAAAATGTGCCTTCTTCCCTGGAATTAACAGCGTCCACCATTTTTCCTTTTTTATGAATGGCAATAGAAATCCCGGTGCCCAGGTGCACCGTGATCACGGTAATTTTGTTATAATTCAGGTGGTTATCTTTGGCATAGCGTTTGGCAATGGCTTTCATATTTAAAGAGTGGGCCAGGCATTCCCGTTGGAACAACTTATGACCCGTATACCGGGCAATAGGTTCATATTCATCCATAGAAAGGGGGTCCACAACATAACAGGAAATTCCCGCTAATTGGGCGATGGAGTGACCGATTTGCGCCGAAAGATGACAGGCATGAAAGCCCCATTTGCCTTCAATTAATTCAGAGAGCATTTTATCGTTGACCAAATAGGTGCCGCTTTCCAGGGGACGTAACCAACCACCCCTGGCTGCCACTGCCGCCAATGACTCGATATCGACCTCGTTTTCCGCTAAAAAATCAAGGACGATTTTTTCCCTATAGTCCTTCTGGTCATTGGTATCCTTAAAATTGTCCAGTTCTTCTTCCGGGTGGTGGAGGGACCCGACAAAAACGGGCCTGGTGCCATGAAACAATCCTACTTTTGTGGAGTCTGGTCCGGCGTTGATGACTAAAATCTTAAGGTTCATTATTTACCTCTAATTTTGATTTATTGTTTTATATATTTCCCGATGATGGGTCCCAGTTTTTTGTATGTGGCTTCCGGGATCGTATCCGGGTTAGTAATAATTGAGTATTGCAGTGCGTTTGAGCAGTTGCAAGTGAATTCGGTATTATCGATCTCGCCAATGACATCCCGGACTAATTTCCCGGCATGTTCAACATTTTTATTGAGATACTCGATGACCATGTTCACTGTGACGGCTTCCTCTTCTTCATGCCAGCAGTCGTAATCGGTCACAAAAGCCAGCGGGACATAACACATTTCCAATTCCCTGGCCAGTTTGCACTCCGGGACCTGGGTCATTCCAATTACAGAGAAACCCAATTTCCGGTAGGAGAGGGATTCCCCTTTACAGGAAAATTGCGGGCCTTCCATGTTGAATAACGTTCCACCTTTGTGAACATCGAGGCCGATGGCTTTGGCTTTTTCATAGACCAATTTTGACAGGCATTGGCAAATAGGTTCGGCCATGGACACATGGGCCACCACGCCCTCTTCGAAAAAGGTCTTGGCCCGTTTAAACGTGTTGTCAAAGTATTGGTCCCATATCACCAGGTCCATGGGTTTCATCTCTTCTTTTAACGATCCCACCGCGGCCACAGAAAATAATTTCGTGACTCCCAACCGTTTCAGGGCATAAAGGTTGGCCCTGTAATTGACTTCTGAGGGGTTAAACCGGTGTCCGATTCCATGCCTCGAGATAAAAGCAAAGGATTTTCCTTTTATCTTTCCCAGGAGAATGCGCTCCGAAGGTTTGCCAAAGGGGGTATCCAAATCGATATAATGTGAATCTTCAATCCCTTCCATCCGGTAAAAACCACTACCACCGATAATCCCGATTTCTGCTTGTTCATTTACCCTGGTCATGTTTTCTCCATAGTATTTAATTCGCACAAAATAGAAGATATAATAATAAAACATCATGAAGTAAAATGCAAGTGTTTGAGTGTTTATAATACGGCAAATCATTTTGCTTAGTTCTCTCAAAATGAGAATTACTGTTTACAATAACCCTGGCTTATGGTATAACTTAATCCTTGATAATACAAGGAAAAAATAACGAAATCGTTCTGCGAATTAAAGGAGAACCGGCAAATGGGTATCGATTTTATTTTAGGAATTATAATTTTTGTGGTGGTTTTGCTCCTGGAAATTTTCCCGAAACCAATTCTTAACCGGTGGGGCCTTCGTCTGGCCCAGTATCAATTTGGATCGAAATTGATGGTGGCTTTCCTGGCCGGCTTCATTGTTTTTATCTTATTTACCGGCAAAGTACCTCATCCAGGACAAAAAATACCCATTATTATTGCAGCACTCTTGCTGATTTGGGCAAATCTTTTCCTGAATGTGGGAAGAAGCGAAGAACCCCGGGGAGACGGTGAGGATCAGTCAGTAGGTCAGTAGGTCAGTGGGTCAGTGAGGTAGTTGAGAAGCGTAGGAATGAATCACTTGAGATGAAAAAACGTTCAATCAGTAGGTCAGTAAATCAGTAAATCAGGGGAGTGATTTACCTTGCAATTTTTTTGTATCCCGGGCGTATATGTATTAGAGCGTAAAAACAATGAAGAACAGTCAGATTGTTGTGCTGGTGAAGGAATGCCTGAACGGGAACAAAGACTCCTACAGCCTCATTATCCGCCATTTCCAACAAAATATCTACAATCTGTGTTTTCATTTCCTGGGTACCCCCCAGGATGCCGAGGATGCCGCGATTGAGGTGTTTACCAAAGCCTATCGTGCACTGAAGGATTTTAATCCCCAATATGCATTTTCCACCTGGTTATTCCGGATTGCGGTGAATCATTCCATTGGTATCCTGAGGCGACAAAAGAGAGAAAGAGAATACTTAATGGCGGAAGCAGCAAATCCCTTCAGCATGACAGAGTGGAAAAGCCCGGATACTGTTTTTTTTAACAATTCCCAACAAAAGGCCCTGGAAAGTGTCTTGTCATCGCTGCCGGTGAAGTACCGAACCGCTTTGATGTTAAAATACCAGCAGGACCTCTCATATCAAGAAATCAGTGAAATAATGGAAATCCCGGTCAATACGGTGGGCAGCTTAATTTTAAGAGGTAAAAAGGAATTAAGGGAGGCATTAAAATGAGTGTTAATTGTCTTGATGAGTTATCGGTGAGTATGTTTTTGGATGATGAATTGGCTCCCGTAGAAAGAAAACGAGTCGAAACGCACCTGGAAACGTGCGCCCTTTGCCGGGAACTGCTTCGACAACAAGAAGCTGAAAATACACAAATAAAAGAGCTCTTTAAATCAACTCCCACCCCTGACCTGGTCCCGGCTGTAATGGAAAAGCTGCCCACCCCGGTTCTCTTGAAATACCGCTGGCTGCTGGCCACAGCCGCATCGATCCTGTTGGCGGGTCTCCTGTTCATTTTCTTGTTCCTCATCACCCCAACCAATACCGGGTCCGGTGAAAAACAGGTGATTCTCTGTTCCGCTCAAGTGGATGGCCAGGAGGTTCAACGTCATATCTACGAATCAACAGGGCCGGATATCCAATTCATCTGGCTGGAGAAAAAAAATGAGAAAAAGGAGGAATTCAAATGAACAAATGGTTTAAGTGGTTGTTAGTTTTATTTATCCTGGTGCTTTGCACCGGTCTTTTACAGGCTTATGACGTGGTGGTTCAACTGCGGTTTTATCAAGGTTTCCGTGAAAATGGAGAAAGCCCCGGTGTCAGTACCTATTACCTGGGAAAAAAATCGGCAAAAGACAGCCCCCCCTATGTTAAAATGGAAGAGGAAACAGAGTCATTGAAACATATCTATAAACTTAAAAAAGTCAAACGCATGGCCAGTTTGGATGTGGTGTTAAAGGGCGATCGCCAGGATAATCAAGCCCATCAAGTGAAGCTTAATGGCCGGCAATTGTGGCTCAAATTAAGAACCATTCCCGGGAAAGAAGACCGGTTCGGTATCACAATTTTGGAGCAAGGCAAGAAGAAAAAACCGATGCTGAATTCCGAGATCATCGTACCGGAGGGAAATGCAGCGGTCCTGGGTTTTAAAGATTCGGAAGAGAAAATTTACTTCCTGGCTTTTAACCGCAAAACAGAAGCACAGTCAATAGCTGAAAAACTGGGGGCCAAAGCCATTGAGGCCCCCAGGCTGCTGAAAATCAAGGAACCGGAATACCCGAAGGAAGCCCTGAAAAAACAAATCCAGGGAGAAGTGGTAATAATAGGCCAAACCGACCGGGAGGGCAATATCGCTGAAATCGAAGTCTTAAAAGGTCATCCCCTGTTGGTACAAGTCACTAAAAAGGCATTATCCCAGTGGCACTATTCCGTTTGGAAAGTGGATGGGGTAAAAAAACCAGTGGATTTTTCAATGATTTTTATCTTTCGGTTAATAGCAAAAACCAAAGAAAGCGATCAAGAGATTTTAGACCGGTGCAGACCGCTGCTGCGGGCCAAAAAAACGCAAAAAATATTGCCGCCGATCCTGGAATTGGTAACCATTAGCGGGAGTACAGGTGCCGGTAAAAAAGAACAAGAAAAGGAAGAAGGGCAATCTTTAGCGGAAAGACTGGGAGCCAAATCCATCAAAGCCCCGATTTTGGTTCGCCGCGTCGTGCCTAAATACCCCAAACAAGCACTAAAGCAAAAAGTACAGGGTGTAGTGATTTTAAGCGGTGTCACCGACCTGGAAGGCAATGTGGAAAAATTGAAAGTGCTCAAGGGCCATGACCTGTTGGCCAAAGAGTCAATGGAAGTGGTCCGGCTCTGGAAATACACCCCCTGGAAAATTGACGGTGCTCCACAACCAGTGGAATTTAACCTGGTCATTGTTTTCCAGTTGGATAAGGTTTCATCTGAAAAAATCAATGAAGCGCTGGAGACCGGCGAAAAACTGGCGGAAAAAAAGAAAAAAAAGAAAATCCCCACCATCCTGGAACTCGTATTAGTGGAAGGAGAATAGTTGTATTTGCAGGAATTCTAATTTTGGCAAATGTAGGGGCAACCACGGAGCGTTGCCGTGTAGCCCCTACTATGAAAATGATCCACGAAACACACGAAAAACACAAAAAAAATTAAATAATT
>Ga0055447_10000053_pt1 | contig 9953 bp, 8 predicted proteins | sample China_Galinas_Co_3_FD_57743 | JGI IMG/M metagenome (GOLD analysis project Ga0055447, IMG submission 57743) | Wetland microbial communities from San Francisco Bay, California, USA, that impact long-term carbon sequestration - China_Galinas_CordC_D2 | ecosystem: Environmental > Aquatic > Marine >... | reverse complement strand
TGTCCCAACATAAAACCGGGCTTTTCAATGCCGGCAATATCCAGGAGGGTGGGGGCAATATTCAAATTGGATACCGGCTCTTGTCGCTTTCCTCTTGATTTGATTCCCTTACCGGCAATAATTAAAGGGACTTTAACCGCCGGCCGGTTTAAAAAATGGATATGTCCGAAATAGTCCCGGTATTCTCCCAGGCCTTCACCGTGGTCCCCCATGATAATGAAGACCGCATTTTCATAAAGGTTTTCTTTTTTTAAAAAATCCAGGAATTTCCCCAATTGCCGGTCCATGAACTTGATCTCTTCTTTGTAAAGCCGTTTCCGGCCGGCATCATCCACCCACAACCGGTAAATAAACCGGAGGTTTACGGTAATGGGTTCCCGGGTTGGGTTCAATAAAGCGATTCTCGATTTTTTTTCGTTGGCATAGTAATTGGTGCCGGTGCGGGTTTTTTTGGTATTCCAGTCATCGGGAATAATAGTTTTTACAGCGGTTTTTTTATCCAGGGGTTGGAGGGAAAAATCCTGGTACTTGATGTAGCGGACCTGCACCGGTCCCCCGGCACAATCATTGAAATTGGCCGGTACTTCCGTATCAAAGACAATACTGTTTTTACCGGGCGCCAGGGTAAATTCGATGTTGACCGCCGGCTGCTCCGTGCTCCGGGAACGAAATACTTCCAGGTTATTAACCATTATCTTAAAGGTGCCGGTTTTTTCAGGAGGGAAATAAGGTTCATGGGGATCAGAGTAGTGAATCCAGAAGAAATATTTTTTACCGGGTTTTTCCCGGAGGGTTTGTGGTATCAAATGGAAAGCTTCTTGATTGACTTCATCGGCATGTTTCGTCCATAAATAGGGCTTGAAATTTTCAATATAGCGATCGAATCCTTTATCCAGTCCGAATTCCGCCTTTAAAACCCCCAGGGAAATAACCGCCCCGGTGGCAAACCCGTTTTTTTTTAGAAGCTGTGTGACCGAAGGCCGGGAAACCTTTTGGATTTGCCCGTTATTATAAATTCTCAACCGGTGCGGGGGGAGAGAATAAAACATAGAGGCATGAGAGGGCAGGGTAATGGGTATCAGTGCGTAAGCATTTTCAAAATATTGCCCCTGGTTTGCCAATTGAGCCAGGTGGGGTGTTAAGGTATTCCCGGAACAAGAGTAATCAATATAATCAGCCCGGGTAGTGTCCAGTGTAACCAGGAATATATAGGTAGGCTGCGAGTTATATCTGCAGCCCACCGGTAAAAATACAATAAATAGAAAAAAAAGCCCGGCTAAGAGGAAAAGAATCCGTTTCATTTCTTAAACTCGCGGAGTAGGATTTCAAAAATAGTTTCGATATTATAAGAGAGCACCCGGGTTTTTCCCACTATAGGCATAAAATTGGCGTCACCATTCCAGCGGGGAACAATATGCAGGTGGACATGGTCTTTCACCCCGGCTCCGGCCACCTGGCCAATATTCATGCCAATATTAAATCCCTGGGGCTGAAATTGCTCTTTTATAATTTCCGTGCTCCGGTTCATTAACTCCCACATCTCTATGGTTTTCTCCGCTACAATTTTTCCCGGTGAATCCACGTGTTCATAGGGGACAACCATCAGGTGTGCGGTATTATAGGGATATTTATTTAATATAACGAAATAATCCTTGCCCCGGTAACAAATCAAGGAATCTTTTTCCGGCAGTTTGAGGGCATCACAAAAGACACACCCTTTCTTCTTGATTAAAGAGGAGATAAATTCCCATCTCCACGGCGCTGAGAGGAACTTCATTTCTTCTTATCTATAGCGTTTTCAAACAGATCACCGATGGTGGTTACCGAATCGCTGGCCGATTTGGCGTATTTATCGATGTCTTCTCTTTCCCTTTTCCTTTTCAGGGCCCTGAAACTGAGATAAATCCGTTTCCTCTCAAAATCGGCATTCAGGATCATTGCTTCTATTTCTTTGCCGGCGGGAAATAGTTTTTTTATTTCCTCGAATTCCAGTTTCTTTTCATCGACTTCATTGGGGCGGACAAAGCCTTCGATGTTCTTTGATATCTCGACACTGATCCCTTTGTCCGTGACCTTTTTGATTTTTACCGGGACCGGACTACCGGGTCTGTTTCGACTGATATATTCCCGCCATTCCGGGTCGGACAACTGCTTGATTCCCAATTTTACCTTGTAGTTGGGGTCCAGTGCTTCACTGAGGATCATAACATCTATGGTTTCTTTTTCTTTTAAATATTCATGGGGTGAATCAATCCGGAAATAGGTGATATCGGATATTTTGACTACACCTTCCACACCTTTTTCCAGTTCTACGAATACCCTGGATTTCAATATTTTCTTTACCAGACCTTTGACAATTTCGCCGGATTTATGTTTTTGGATATATTTTTCTTCGGGTCTCATTTCCAGTTGTTTCAATCCCAGTTTAATTTTTTTCTCTTCGGGATTCAATTCAATCACCTGGACCCACAGACGTTCACCCACTGCGACAAACTCTTCTACGGAGTTGGTTTTTCCTTCCCAGGTGAGATCGGAGATATGGAGCAGACCTTCTACTCCTTCTTCCAATTCGATAAAAGCGCCGAAGTTGACAATTTTAGTGACCTTGGCAATGAGTTTTTTCCCCACCGGGTATTTTTTCCCGATATCCACCCAGGGGTCCGGGAATCGTTGTTTAATGCCCAGGGAAATCCGTTTATGTTCCGGGTCCATTTCCAAAACTTTGGCCTCTACTTCATCACCTTTTCTCAGTTTCTCTTTAGGGTGATTGACCCGGGCATAAGAGATATTGTCTTTATGTATCAATCCGTCCATACCGCCAATATCCACGAAAGCACCGTAATCGGTTAAAGATGTAACTTTACCCTTGACCACATCACCCACTTGCAAAGAATCAAACAATTCTTTGATTTTATTTTCTTTTTCCTCTTCCAATATAACCCGGCGAGAGACAACACCGTTTTTTTCCCTGGAATTGAGGCGGGTGATTTTAAACTGGAATTCCCTGCCCAACAATTTTGGGGGAGATTTAATCTTTTTAATATCTGCCTGGCTCATGGGCAGGAACATTTCTACACCCATATCCACTTTAAATCCTTTGTTATCATCCAGCAAACCAACAATTCGACCGGAGACGGACTGCTTTCTTTCATAGGCCCTTCTGACCTTCTGCCAGCCGTCCTGTAAATCCACTTGTTTTTTGGAAACCGTGATATACCCTTCCGTGATATTAATGTTTTTGCAGATCACGGTAATTGTATCGCCTACTTTATATCTCAAGCTTCCATCAAAATCGTATAACTCTTTTATATTTAATATTCCTTCTGTTTTCTGCCCGATATCCACTACGACTTTATCATCGATAATGTCAATGATTTTGCCATCGATACGACTGGCGGCTTTAGCTGCTTTCAAATCATAATCTTTCATCATTTCCGAAAATTCATCCCCGGATTCTTCTTCCTCGATTTCTACCGCGGTAAATGTTTCGGTTTCTTCTACGGTTGGTGCTGTTTCCGCGGATGCTTCGGTATCGGTATCGATGTCTTTCTCTGCCTCTTCCCCTGCTTCTTCCGCCGCCTCTTTATCTATCTCTTCCCCTGCGTCTGTTTCTACCTCTTCCTCTGCTTCTTCCACGGCTTTTGTTTCTACCTCTTCTATTGCTTCATCCTCTGCTTCTTCCGCTTCGTCTTTCTCCGGCTCTTTCTCTGCTTCGACGGCCTTATCGGCGGTCACGGTTTCATCTATGGCTCCATCCACCTCTGTATCAGCGGTCGTCTCAACACCGGTATCTTCGCCGGGAATAGGATGCGCATCTTTATCGGTGCCTGTATCAGTATCGGCAATCGCTTTAGCATTATTATCCTGCGTTTCTTTCGGTTCTTCCATGGTTCGTCTCCTTCTCTATATTTGAAGTTAAGTTGTTTAAAAATTTTTCTATTTTTTTTATTTCTTCGGGTGGGGTTGACGCTCCCGCGGTTATTCCTATGGACTTGAATTCTTTCAATTTCCCTGTAAAATGAGCGTCATTGAGATCGCTGCTCTTTTCAATATGGAACGTATTTTTATTTTTTTTTAATGCGATGTTATAGAGTTTCTTCGTGTTGGAAGAATTTTTTCCCCCCACCACGATCACGCCATCCACCCGCGGGGCCAACTTTTTTATCGCTTCTTGCCTGACTTTGGTGGCACTGCAGATGGTGTTCTGGATGTGAAGATTTTCGGTCTTATTCTCCAATATAGAAATGATATGCTCAAAAAAGTCCACATCCGATGTGGTTTGGACTACCACCCGGATATGGTCGCTGCTCTTCATGTTGTGTGCTTCTTCTTCCGAATCGATGACAATCGCATCCGGGCAATAACTTTTAGCGGCAATGATTTCAGGGTGGTTCCTGTCTCCAACAATCACGATTTGGGTGTTTGGAGTATTAGTATTCAATCCTTCGGTGGTTTCCTGGAGTTTTTTCACTAAAGGACAGGTGGCGTCTATGTATTTAACGCCATTTTTTTTTAGATTTGCTTCCACCTGTTTGGGAATTCCATGGGTTCGAATGATAAGGGTTTTTTTCGGGTCCGGTTGGTCTATAGAGTCGATGCAGTCGATTCCTTTGGCTTTGAGATCATCGAGTACACTCCTGTTGTGAATAAGCTGTCCGTATACTTGTACCTCATGTCCTTTTTCATGCAAACTATTGATGATGTTCAAAGCTCTTTTTACTCCAAAACAAAATCCTGCCTCTTCAGCGACGTAAACTTTCATAAATAAAGCCATATAATATAATAGATATTACGTTTTGTCAACAATTTAACAAATTTTTAACGTTTCAATCCATCTCCGCCGTCTTTTTCAATTGATCCTCTGCATCGATAACCCCGCGGTTAATCAACTCGATCGCTTTTTGGATCTTCTGCTTCAATGCCGTTGAAACGGGTGTTTCCAGTATTTCACGCAGCACCTGGATACTCATGCGGTAATATCGAATCACTTCTCCCTCATCAACCTGTAATTGCTCGATAAGCGATTGAAAAGATTTATTCTTCATCCAATCCAGCACAGAAACAGAAAGATCGTAAAAAAACGGCTTGCTTAAATAATTTAATTTCATTTTCTTTTCAAACCGGTGAATCCCTCTAACCACTTCAGTGGTAATAGATTCCAATGTTTTTATCTCTCTTGGGTATTTCTGTTTTTTTATATTGGGCCGGGGAGCATACACCGCGGCCAGGGCTAAGGTCCCTACCTGGTTAAGGGTTAAGTCCTCCAACACCCCGTAGCCAAAAAGTTCTGCCAGGGGCAGCTCGTTGCCGTGTACTTTTTTGGCAAAATGACCTTTTTCGGTTAATTGATAACGATGAATATATCCCAATTTTTTCAAGATATGCAAACGAGCTTTCATCTGCTCCAACTGCCGTGTACAGGAGGCGGCTTTTTCCTGGAAATAAAAAAAGGAAAGAGCATGGATATGCAGCAATTCCTCCCCAAAGGTTTCGTACAGGTTGAGAATCGTAGCGTAAGAGGTATTAAACCGGCTGCGGATAACCTCGGGTTGACCCCTGAAGATGGATTGCAATTCCGGATAGGTGACGGCTTTTGGGTCAACACGACTGTAGACGAATCCTTCCTTGTCGATCCCCCGCCTGCCGGAACGCCCTGCCATCTGGTAAAAGTCCCGTACCTTCAATGTACGGTAAAATCGGCCATATTTCTTTTTCACTTCATCCACCACAACCGTACGGGCCGGCATATTGATCCCCAGGGCAAAGGTTTCCGTGGTAAAAATAACTTTGATGAGTTTGCGGGTAAAGAGTCGCTCCAGGATTTCCTTTAGCATGGGATGGATGCCGGCATGATGATAAGCCACACCTTTTTTTACCAATACCCGGAGTGCTTCGGTTCGCTCTTCACCATCGATACCGTACCTGGTACAGAAATCATCATACATTCCCACGATTTCAAGGCGTTCTTTTTTTGTAAGGTAATCCAATTGCGCGGCTTCTTCCGCCAGTTTTTCACACCGTTTGCGACCAAAAGAAAAATAGATACAGGGCAGCCGGTCCGAATCTTTCAGGTGACGAACCAGGTCAAAAGGTCTGTTTCCCCGGGGTTCCGTATCATAAAGCCGGTTTCCTTTAAAGCGGCGTTGTTTTCGCTGGCCATATACCGCGGTCTTTATTTCCTTTAGTTCGTCATATATATTCCCCCGGCATTGGAAGAGAAAATGGAGCGGAACCGGCCGGTTGGTTTCCTTAATCACCCGGATAGGGTGAGGGTGAATCTCCCGGAGCCAGGCGGCAAATTGATCGACATTAGGAATAGTAGCCGACAATCCCAGGAACCGCATATGTTTAGGTAAAAGAATAAGAGACTCCTCCCAAACCGTCCCCCTCTCGATACTGTCCAGGTAATGAATTTCATCAAATATAATCCAATGGTGGTTATCCAAACTGGATTTAATTTCCAGTATTTTGTTACGAAAAATCTCAGTGGTCATGATTAACAGAGGTGAATGAGGCTTGATATTAACATCCCCGGTGATAATACCGACTAATTCGGGGAATAAAGCCTGGAATTCACGGAATTTTTGATTGGAAAGGGCCTTGATAGGAGCTGTATAAATAATTCCCTGCTGCTCTAACATACATTTTTTGATCAAGTGTTCTGCGATTAAGGTCTTTCCTGCACCGGTGGGAGCAGATACCAATACTGACTGATTTTTTTGTACCGCTTCAATGGCCTCACTCTGAAAATCATCCAATTGAAAATCATTCTCATTATTTATCATCTATCTACACTCCTCTGTTTTCTGTCGCATCAAGGGGGCAAGCCCCCTTGTCCCCTCTAATCACCGTCTTCTGTCCTCTGTCTTCCGTCATCTGTCTTCCGTCTTCCGTCAACCTTCCCCCGCCAATTGTCCGCAAGCAGATTTGATCTCCTTGCCTTTTGACCAGCGCACTATCACGGTATATCCTTTTGAATACAAGTAATCGCTAAAGGCATCAACCGCTTGTTTATCCGGGGTCTTAAACCGGATGGTATCACATTCATTGTAGGGGATCAAGTTGAATTTGCAGGGTATTCCCCTCACCAGGGCCGCCACTTTTTTGGCATGGACCAGGGAATCGTTTACCCCTTTGATTAATACATATTCAAAGGTCACCCGGAATTTTCGTTTCTCTTTAGTGGTTCTAAAATATTCCAGGATTTTCTCTAAAGGTTCCTTCCGGGAAATCGGCATCAATTGCTCCCTTAAAGAGGCATCCGGGGCATTTAATGAAAAACTGAGTTTTATTTTAGGAAAATCCGTTTCCAGGCGCATTATCTCCTTTAAAATTCCCGCAGTGGACAGGCAAATATGCCGGGGAGCAATGGCGATCCCCTTATCTGAGGTAATGATTCCCAACGCTATTTTAAGATTGTCATAGTTAAGCAGGGGTTCTCCCATTCCCATTAACACAATATTGATTTTCCCTTTATAGTCCTGGAGTTGTTTTTTTAATAACAGCACCTGGGAAACAATTTCTCCCGGGGATAAGTTTCGCTTGAATCCCATCCGCCCGGTGGCACAAAATTTGCATTTCAAGGGGCACCCCACTTGAGTGGAAATACAAAAAGTGTAATGAGGTTGTTCTTTAATCAGCACCGCTTCAATCTTATGTTTATCTTGCAGTTCCACCAGGATTTTTTTTGTCCCCTTTTGATCTTCGTTTATTTTCAAGATGGTATTCAATGTCGTATCGTAAAGATTTGCCAATATTTGCCGGTTGATTTTGCTGATGTTTGTCCATTGGGTCGTATCCTGAATATTTTTGGCATAAATCCATGAGAAGATTTGATCTGCCACAAATTTTTTTATATTAACGGCGTTCATTTCTTCTTTCAATTGATCAAACGATAAATCATAAATCCATTTCATTGTCAGATGTAGTCTTTAATAGTACAAAAAACCGCAGCAATTTGCAAATAAATAATGAAAATTTTTCAGAAAATTGCACAAAGGTGTCGGAAATTGCGTAAATCAATAGAAATTTTCTTCAAAATGTTATATAATATAGGATGCGACTTAGTTGGAATATGAAAAAGACGAGGCAATTGAGAATGATATTCACCCGAAAGGGTACTTGTCAATGTTTAAAATACCTGGCAGCGGTGAATTACAATTTAGACCATTCTACGGAACATAGAATGATAAGGGGTTGACAATGAGTATAAAAGACAATTACGAAAAAATTATGGGAAACGTTAAAAGAGCCTGCCAGAGAGTTGATCGCAGCGTCTCCGAAGTGCAAATGATGGGGGTGGCAAAAAGTCAACCCTCAGGAAAAATAAGCGAAGCGTATCAATGCGGTATTCGACTAATCGGAGAAAATAAAACCCAGGAAGCCGATGTTCATCAAGCAGAATTAAAGAACCTGGGCATCAAATGGCATTTTATCGGCAAACTTCAGAAAAACAAAATCAACCGCATTTTAAAAAGCTTTGACTTCATTCAATCGGTGGATGGCGTCAAGTCCCTGGAGCATATTCATAAGCGCGTAAGCGATGTAATCGATGTGTTCATTGAAATCAATATCGGGGAAGAAAAAAATAAATCCGGTTTCACGGTTGATGGATTGAAAAAAGCGTTAAATTATATTGCCCAATTGGACCGGGTGAAAATCACCGGCCTGATGTCCCTTCCTCCCCTTTGCGACGACCCGGAAGAAGTCCGTCCCTATTTCCGGAGACTCCGTGAATTAAAAGATGAAATCAACAGCATGGATTTGTCTAATTTTGATATTAAACACCTTTCCATGGGGATGACCCAGGATTACGAAATCGCGGTTGAAGAAGGGGCGACGATTATCCGGATCGGCACCGCCCTGTTTGGGAGACGACTGAAGTGATGGGCGGTAATTTCTTTGGGGCATTGGCCGAAATCATCCATATCGCAATCCAAATCTACATATTTATCATTATCATCCGGTCTGTCGTTTCATGGATGGGAAACGTGCCGCGGAATCCTTTTTTTAACCTATTGAGACAGCTTACCGACCCCGTATTCCGGTTCGTGCACCGGGTCTTACCACGTAATATTGCCATTGTTGGTAATATCGACATCTCGCCCATCATCATCATTTTGGGTTTATATTTAGTCGATAGGCTTGTCACCGGTCTTTTGTCGGACTTTGCCATTCAATCGAGAGGGGTATAAAATGAAACTAACACCACAGGATATTTTAAACCAGCAATTTACAATCAAAATGAAGGGTTTTGACAAAGATGAAGTCAAGCACTTCTTGATGCAAATTGCTGAAATGGTGGAGCAAGAAATCATTGAGCGGGAACAATTAAAAAAAGAATTTGAAAAATTCAAGGAAATGGTTGCCAAATTTGAGAAGAGGGAAGATATCTTAAGAGACACATTGATCTCCGCACAAAAATTCTCCCATGAAATCAAAATGAATGCTGAAAGAGAAGCGGAATTGGTAATTAAAGAGGCGGAAATAAAAGGGGAATCCATAGTTAATAATGCTATCACCAGGCAAAGAGAAATAAGAGAGGAAATACGAAATTTGAAATTTAAACGCACTGAAATGGAAAATGATATCATCAATATGTTGACGTCATTAAAAGAACTGATCGAAACCTATCGCAAAGAAGATGAAGATTTCGAGAAAATCGAGTACTTAGCTAAATAAAAAATTCCACGGGAGTAGATAACCGGGAATGGAGGAAAAATGAGTGAGACCAACCAGAAAGAATCAGCCATAAAGAATGCTGTATCACAGATCGAAAAGCAGTTTGGTAAAGGGGCAATCATGCAGTTAGGCGGTGGGGCCAAAATGGAAGTCCCTGTCATTTCCACCGGCTGTTTGTCCTTAGATATTATTACCGGGGTCGGAGGATTACCCAGGGGAAGGGTGGTTGAAATATATGGGCCGGAAGCATCAGGTAAAACCACTCTTGCTCT
>Ga0055447_10000052_pt1 | contig 10081 bp, 10 predicted proteins | sample China_Galinas_Co_3_FD_57743 | JGI IMG/M metagenome (GOLD analysis project Ga0055447, IMG submission 57743) | Wetland microbial communities from San Francisco Bay, California, USA, that impact long-term carbon sequestration - China_Galinas_CordC_D2 | ecosystem: Environmental > Aquatic > Marine >... | reverse complement strand
CCGTGGCACCGACACTCAAGAAATCGGCTGCTTTCCAGAGCGCTCCGATAGTGGCATTTACAAAAATACCATCCGACTTTTCAGTATACTGCCCAAGTCCGGGCCGTTTGATATCCAACATACCATAGTTGATGTTTACAGACGCTCCCAGGGAGAACTTATCGCTTACCTGGTAAGCGATAACCGGGGAAACTGTAATAGCCCCAACCTTACTGGACCACTCGTAGGAAGTGAAGAAATCGGGGCTAAAATTGGTTAGGTCACTCCCGTCCCATTCACTACCGATCCCGGAAGGTGAGTAAAGTAACACACCCACTACTAATTTGTCGTTGACTACATGGAAATAGCCAAGTCCGGGATTTGGATACACCTGGCTCTTCGATTCAGCATCGATCGCAGGCAAGCCAAAGGGGACAAAGAAGTCCGTCTTGTAGGTTACCTTTGGGATAATCGCCGATCCGAATAGAGCAACATTAGAAGTCTTCATCTGGGTCAAGCCGGCTGGATTCCAGTATACAGCACTGTAATCATCAGCGAGACCGATGAAAGCCCCACCCATACTTAGGGCCTTTGTACCAATGCTGTTCAAGTTTATCCCATTGGAATAGAGGCCGGAGGTGAGAAGAGTAATTAATCCGAAAACACCAAGAAGTCTCAAAACTTTCTTCATGATTCCTCCTTTAATTGATTTACGCAAATTATTATAAAAAATAAAAAAAAAAAAAGCAACAAAATCAAATGAATAAGAATTTTAATTAATTTTTCGATTCCCTGGGGAATAGTACTGGACAAAGAAAAAGAAAAGGGATATATTAGTTTTTAAAAGCCTTTTCCAATTCATTGAAATAAAAAAACAAAATGAATACTGAATCGATAAGACAACAACAGGAGGAATAAATGAAAAGATTCTTTTTGATGCTATTCATCCTAACTACTTGCCTGGGAAGCCTTTTGGGCCAAGGCATCACCGTAACCCAGCCCACTGCCGGGGAAGTTTATCCATCGGGAACCGGCAGCTCCATCACAATCGCATGGACCTCCACCGGGATAAAAGAAACCTTAAGAATCGCCCTGCGCAAAGCCGACGGCAGCGGCGGCTACCTATTGGCCGCCAAACACCCCTACAACAAAACCCCATTTGATTTCACTATCCCCCCGGAAGCTCCTCCAGGTAAATATTTTATCCGTATAAAAAGTAAAAATGTCAAAGGCAAATCCGGGATTTTCAATCTCCATACCCCAAAACCACGGAACTCAACAAAAAAAAGTGTCCAGGACCTGGAAATTACCGGGCTGGACCTGGATCTCGATAACTTCCGACTCAAAGCCCGGATTAAAAGCAATATAGACAACTTCTCAGGAAAGGTCAAATTCAAAATTACCAGTAACGCCCTGGGCAAAAAAAACAAGGAATCGATCCAGGACCTGGATGTTCTCCAGGGGCGAACCCAAACTATCAACCTCATGAATGTGACCCCAAATATTTTTAAAAATAAATGCGGCATCTCTTTCACCGTTACAGTAGACCCCGACAATAATATCAAAGACCCGGACAGGTCCAACAATGTAAAAAAAGAAAAATTCTTTAAATTCAAAAACCAAAACGGTGTAGTTCGTCGTTTCCGTTTTTTAAAAAGAGAAAAGAAAGCCATAAGCGGCCAGGAAATCTTGATCGAGCCCCAGGATTGCGAAACCTTTAACAATGAAGCAATTCTGACCCGCATTGAAATCAAGCTGGCAAATTGCGGGGGAACTGCCCTTAGTAAAGGGAAACTTCACGTCCGCCAATACACTGAATTTGAGTGTGGGAATCGCAATCCCATACCCATCGAATTAAGCGAACTGATCCACAGTCAACAGGGAATCGCCCTGGCATCAGGTGAGACCCTACTGGTGAAACCCATAATTACCCTTAGAAGGGCCTATAAAAACAATTGTCGCTTGACCAAAAACGAAATCAGGGTATATTTCGAGACCGGCAATGAGAATTCCATGAATACCGACAACCGGTTAACTTTCCGAATCCGGTTTAGCGGTTTTTAGGGCCTGCTTTTTCAAGAGGGTTTTCACCTCTAAAAGAGCGGCCATAATAGATTCCTCGATCATGGGAATTTCCATTAGTTCGAATAATTCCATTAATGCATCGAGACGGGAAGGGTCACTGCCGGAAAGAGGTTTGTGTGCGAATAATTTTTTCAATTGTTTAGGATCTTTCTCGTTGAACATTTCGCCCACACGACCTACGAGCCAGTTGACATTGAGTCCGTAATTGTCATACATAAAATGTAAAACCTGGATATCGGGAAAAGCCAGCCCTTCTTCATATTCTTCGATAGTGTCCGGTGAAATTCCCAATTGGTCTGCCAATTGCTGGATTGTGAGGTCGATTATTTCCCTAAAAACCCGGAAGCGTATCCCCATCTCCAACTTACGAATATCGATTTTTTGCATATTTTTATCATTTTCTTTCATTATTTAAATAATATTCCGCTCCAGCATATAAGTCAAGAGTTCACTTGCCAAACTTGCAAGATTTTCCGGACAGGCAAATTTTGCCTATCACCATGTTGACAATCAATTTCTACTTTGTTAATATCGCCTATAATGCAGTTTGCATCTACATTTTAGAAATTAAAGAACAAACAATGATGAATGGGAACATAAAATTTAAGGTGAGATAAAATGAAAAAATTACTAGTCGTATTAATGATTGTACTGTTGTTCACTGCTTCAATTTTTTGCGATGACAAAAAGTTCTCAAAGGGCGATATCTATATCACTCCCCAGGTCGCTTTTTATCCCGAGGCCCCAAATTTCGGAATTTCTGCTGAATATGCCTTGTCTGATAATTTCAGCCTGGCACTTGCCCTTTTTTACGCCAGTTGGAGCGGAGATACGGGTCTATTGTTTGAAATTAAAGAAAAAATCTATTCCGCCGCAGTGGAAGCAGCTTACCATTTCGATCTACCCCTGCCAAATACCGATGTTTATGCCGGGGCAGGTGTCGGTTTTATGAACTGTTCCTTGACCTGGACAGAACTTGCTGCCGGTCTTGAAGAAAAGGTCAGTGATACAAAGATTAACCTTACTCCCTTTGTAGGCGGACGTTATTACCTTACCCCCAACATCGCCATCAACGTAAGGGCGGAATACCGTACAGCAGAATTATTTGATAGTTTCGCTCTTTCAACGGGTGTTTCTATAAAAATCAAGTAATATCCATGGGGACAGGCGAATCCTTTGCCTGTCCTGCTTTACCAGAGGGAGAGTTCTTGCATTTGCCGGGTGACGGTTCCGGCCCAATCCTTATTGGCTGCCGGACTGGCGGGACTGGGGTGAAGAATAAGACCAATCTTGGCATCGCTCTTTCCTAAGGCCCGGAGGGCGCTGGTTTCAGCGAATCGGCCCACACCGATAACCCACTGAGGCTGAAGTATTTCCACAGTCTCCCGCAGATGCCTATCGCATAGTGCAAATAAAGCTTCTCTCTCTTTTGCCGGGAGCTTATCCGGGGTGCGATTGCGACCGCCCTCTTCCATAAAGACCAGGGGGCAATAGTTGGCGACGAAATGATCTTTGAAAAAATCTTCCGCCTTTCCGTATCGTTGGGCGAAAAGCCCCCATAAACGGCGACCACTCACTTCCGAACGGGAACATGAAAAACCCATTACCCGTCGTTTGGGATGCTCATGTTCCGGTTTATCCACTGGGCAATCGATTTTGAGCCACTGCTTAACCGCTTCAATCTCTCCAAAGGGCACTCCTGTCTGGGCCATACCCCAGGGGCCGGGATTCATGCCCAGGAAGACGATTTTTTTGGGAGCTTTGCCATATTTTTCCAGGTAAGCTTGGTGAGGCCTTTTCGCATAAGTCAGGGGATTGTAGACATATGCGGTGGGATTAGAAAATTCAAGTCCATCAACTTGCCGGCTAAGTCTATTCACTGCCTGAAGCAATGTGTCTTCTTTAGTCATGATGTTATCCTTAACTGCGTGTGGGTATTGTCAAAAGTTTTTAAGGAAAAACTTCCAAAACTTATTTATATTGAAATTTTTTGATGCAATACTTTTTCTCCCTCTCTTTATGAAGTAATTTTTAGTAGAATTTATTTTAAAAAGAAGAATTAAGTTTGTGGGAATGTGTGTAAAGGTCTTGCCTTTTCCACATTTCCATAAGCCTAAATTACTTATGTTTCCAGTTATCCTATAGCATTCATTTTTCATACGACTTTTGACACTACCTGTGTGTGCCAATGAACCCGGCAATAATGGGATTGACCACATCCGGCTTATACACCGGCGCCATGTGGTTTTCATCGATCCATTGCAATTGGAATCCCGGTGATTTTTGAGCTAAATACTCGGCTACTCTCCGGGAAGAAATGGGGCTTTTCTTACCCACTATCATACAAACCGGACAATCGATCCGGCCATAATCTTCCACAGTCAAAGTATCACTCAATAGGGCATTAAAATCGTGGGGTAATTTCTTTATGGTTTTTGCCAGCATCTCCCTTATGGTGCGGGGCATAGATAAAAACATTCCCCGGTGACTGTAGAAATCGATAAAAAAGTGAACAGCAGCCAAAAGGTCCCCCTGGGCCATCTTTTCATTGACCGTTTTGGCCACGGTCATGGCTTCCTTGAATCCAGGATCATCCTGGGGTAAAATGTGAAAAGAGACCGGTTCGAACAAAGTTAAACTCTTGATTCGGCCAGGATTCATGTAGGCCATGCGCAATGCCGTAGCAGCGCCGTAAGAGTGCCCCACCAGGTGAAAAGGTAGATCTTTGGGAATGACATCCTGGATGGTTTTTTCCACAAAGGCGATTTCTTGTTTTAAAGAGTAGTTTTGAGTATCCCGGGGAAAGGGGGAATCACCGTAACCATAAAGGTCACAGGCAATCATGGTGTAATCACTGCTCATGGTGCGCATGATCTGGTACCATTGCAACTTTGAGCTCATGGCGCTGTGAAGGAGGAGTACGGGCTGACCGCTCCCGGCTACCACCAGGTTTTCTTTTTTCGATTCCATAGCTGATTGTAATGGATTCGAATCTATAATTCAACCCTCTCCCGGATCGATATACGGGGCAAATCAGTCGTAAAATGTGATCTTGAAAGTGGTGCCCGACACGGTTCGAACCAGGGATATTTCACCCTGAAGGGAGTTAATGATTTTCCGGATAATGGCCAGTCCCATGCCGGTGCCTTTGTCTTTGGTGGTAAAGAAAGGTAACCAGACCTTTTCCCTATTCTTTTCGTCAATTCCTTTGCCATTGTCTTTGAAATAGATATCCAATTGCTGATCTTTTTCAATGGATACGGTGATATCCTGGGCGCCTGCCTCCCTTGAATTAAGGAAAAGATTGGAGAACACCGAATGAATCAAGGGCCTGTCATTGACTATTTCCACAGACTCTCCTTCCAATTTTAGAGAGACCTCTTTCTCAAGAGCGATTTCACTTAATAAACGGTTGAAATCTATCTTCTCTTTCTTTTCAACCCGTATGGGTTTGGAGAAGTTCAAAAAGGTCTCCATCATGCTTGAAAGAAATTGAATCTCTGTGTTGACCCGGTTAACCTTTTCCTCCAGGTTATTCTCATTTTTACCGCCGGTCTTCATGGTTTTAGTATAACCGTATATAACGCCCAGGGAATTCCTGACTTCATGGGCAAGGTAAGCCGTCATCTCTCCCAGCATGATAAAATTCTTGTTTCTTAAAGAGATGCTTTCCCGTTTTTTTTCATCGGTGATATCTTTAATAATGATAAGCTTGCCTATTTTTTCCAGGGGGATCAAATCTATGGCAAAAAAACGTTCGCCCGATTGCAGCTCCCGGGAGATAATGCCGGTTTTGTCCTGGTCCACAAACTCGATGATAGCTGGATGGTCCAGGAGAATCCGATTCAGGGTATTGTTTTTAGCATTGCTGAAACTCTGGGAAAAGATTTTGCTTGCCACAGGATTGAAAATATCGATACGGTTGTTGGTGTTAATCAAAATAACAGCAGCATTGATATTGTTGATAATACTTTTACTCAACTCATCTTGCAGATTGACGCTCTCTTGCTGCTCTTTTACGATGTTCTTTAGTTGTTGCTCGGCGCCCTTCAATTCCAATAAATATTCCTGTAGCGGAGGCATATCTTTTCCCCCGCTCGCCAATTTGCTGCGTTTAAAATGATATATAAAATAAAACCCGGTAAGGATAATAAAAATTGAAATAATTAGGGATAAATTAAAAAATGTTTTATTGAGTTTGGCTAATAATTCTAAAGTTATGGATGTGATTTCTTTGACGAAAACCACCGACTGGCCATCCTCCAGGGGGATATGAATGGAATAGACAAAGGTATTATCTATTAATTTGGTGGAGGAGTGGGCAACGGCGTCTTCTCCCAGGGAAATATGGTTGAAATACCGGGAATCTAACATTTTATCAATGTCTCCGCCATATTTTAGGACCAATAATTCCGCTTGAATGTCTGCTTTTTCAATAATTCCTGTTTTCTCTTTTTCTTCCAGGGGTTTAAACAGGGTATAAATGTTGGAAAAGATGAAGATTAACACGATTTGCATCACTAATAGGAAAATAATGTTACTTTTTTTCATAGTGATTTATCCTTGGATGAGTTTTTTATTAAATGTACAATGATTTTATGGCCCTTAAGATTTCAGCTCCCCAGAATACGGACACATAGCTGCCGAAGGCCAGGAATGTACCGAAAGGAAGTTTGAATTTGAGGTCTTTGCCTTTGAAGATGATGAAAAAAACACCCACGATCAAGCCGGAAAAGGATGCCAGTACAATGGCTACCACCAACTTATTCAACCCCAAAAAGGCGCCCAACAGCAGCATCATTTTTATATCGCCGAAGCCCAAGCCTTCTATTTTTTTCACTTTTAGATAAAAATAGTAGAGTCCCATCAATATCAGGGCTGAACCAAGGGCAGTAGCAAACGCATCCACCGGGGTAATACGTGGATTGAAAAAACTATAGACCAGGAATATCACTGTGCCGCCCAGGGTGAGTTCATCGGGCAGGATCATGTGGCCTAGATCGATTAAAGCCAGGGCAATCAGTAAACAGAGAAATAAGATGGTAAACCCGGTATAAACCAGATCGCCATTGTAAAAAAAGTAGGCGAGCCAGAAAGAGAAGCCGGTAAACAATTCGATTAAGGGATAGCGTATGGAAATTTCTTTTTTACAATTCCTGCATTTACCGCCCAGGATAAAGTAGCTAATGACTGGAATATTGTCGTAAAACTTGATTTCCTTTTGACATGCGGGACAATGAGAGCCCGGTTTTACGATACTCTGTTCCAGGGGTAGACGGTGAATGACTACATTCAAAAAACTCCCTACTACCAATCCGAACACTAAAATTATGATTTCTTCCATCTGAATTCCTTTACCGCCTTAATTGTCCCATTTACAGGATTGTAAGTATATTGATTGCCTTGATAATCGGCTGGGATCTCCTTGATGAAACCGGCTCTAAGCAATTCTCCCAGATCCCGGGGGTATCTCCCATATTTTTCTTTGAATCTTTTTGATTGCTTTACTATATTTTTTTTATCTTTTTCGTATTTTATCTGGTAGAGATGATTATATGCTGCGTCTTTTTCCACAATAGTTTTGGCGTTTTTGGCGATGTCCATCCAGAGTGACCAGGCGTAATCCAGGTCATCTTGCATATAAACCATATGGGCCCGACTCCTGGCCAATAGTTTGGGGGCGTTCGGCTTTTCCGAAGCTCTTTTAAATAATTTTTCTGCCGCCTCGAAATCATTCAAATTTTTGTAGGAGTAATATGCAGCTTCATAATCAAAGAGATATTCATCGGGCATATTGCGCGAGCCTTTATTCAATAAGCGTATGGCCATTTTGTAGTCTTTCTTTTCCAAGGCCATAATCCAGGAGCCCACGATATAGGGTTCCTGGTATTGGGGAGCGATATCGGTAATGACGTTGAAGATATGTTCGATATAGTCGTAGCGGTTGGATAGGTGATAGGAAGAGTAAAATTGAATGGACCATATCAATAACAAATCGGCCATCAGGTTACTGTAGCCGAAAGACAATATCTTTAAGGTCTTACCCGAAGGTATGGCGACAAATGTTTCCCGCTCAGTATAATAGTTGATCCGGGAATCATATTGATGCTGGAAGTAACTGACCATCAAAAACAGGATGATAAGAAATATGGTTAATTTTACACGCATGGTTATTCTTTATTGAAAATCCTTTTTATTGAAAATGAGGATTGCCAATATAAGTACGGCGGAGATATAGCACACGGCGTAGAGAACAGAATTCATCAATAGGGTCCAGTCCAGGGGTGTATTGAGAACGATAATGTTTTTGATATTTAATTTTTCCAGGTTAGGCAATATATAATAGATAGAATAGGCAACGATTTTTTCGAAAGCTTTATCTTGCAACACATGTTTGAATTCGTTGAAAGTCCAAACAATATGGCCGATAAAATAGAGGCCGATGGTAAAAATAGAAGAGAGGATGGGAGTGGAAAATGAGGAGAATAGCACCGAGATAGCAGTAATCACCAGCAATTCGAAATAGAGCATCAAGAAATAGACGGCAATACGAATGTCGAAAGAGCCCGTGCTGATCAAGAGGAAGATATAAAAAATAACCCCCATGGAAACCAGGGCTACCAGGAGGGTGAGGGCCAGACCGAAAAACTTGCCCAGGATGAAATTACTACGGGATATGGGTTTGCTTAAGATGTTATAGATGGTCTTTTTATCTATCTCTTTAAATACCAGGTTGATACCTGTAAAAATAGCGATCAACACGCAGAAAAAGTTTATGGCTGCTAAACCAAAATCCTTGAGCACCCTTACTTTGTCCCCAATAGTAAGCATACTCATAATCTGGGAACTCAAAGCAAATAGGATTCCTACAACGATAAGCAGGTAAAAAACCTTGTTCCGAACCGCTTCTTTGAAGGTATTTAGGGCAATGGCTTTAAGGTTCATTATTTCAATTCCTTCAAGAATATGTCTTCAAGGGTCATCTTTATGGGAGACACAGAGATGATATTACCCTTGTTGGCTGTAATCAATTGAATGAGGCTGTTGGCCTCCTCTTTACCGGGAGAAACCACCAGGAAGTTCCTGTCCCTGAGTTGGAATTGGATTTTGTGTTCTTTAAGTATGGCTTCATCCAAACCGCTAAAGAGGGTTTCGTAAGATTGGACACTATGAGAAATCAATTCCGATAGTTTCCCTTCCCGGGTGATTCTTCCTTCCTGGATGATGCCCACTTTGTCGACGATCAACTCCATATCCTGGAGGATGTGGGAAGAGAAAAAGATGGTCTTCCCGGCTCCCTTTAATGACAGGATGATGTCCCGGAGTTCTTTCCGGCCAATGGGATCCAAACCGGAGAAAGGTTCGTCCAGGATAACCAGATCGGGATCATTGATCAAAGATTGAGCCAGTCCGATTCGCTGGATCATTCCCTTTGAATACTTGCGCAATTTAAGATCTTTTTTGTTTTCCAGACCTACAAGCCTCAATAATTCATCGGCCCTACTGGCCGATTCTTTCGGGGAAATAGAAAACAGCCTGCCTGTAAAAAGCAATAGCTCTTTTCCTGTCAGGTAATCGTAGAAATAGGGGTGTTCCGGCAAATAGCCGACTTTTTTACGGGATGCCAATTGAGAGTGGGGAGTGCCGAAAATTTCGATCTCCCCATTATCAGGATAGATCAACCTCAAAATACATTTGATAGTGGTTGTTTTTCCCGCCCCATTAGGGCCGAGAAACCCGTAAATTTCTCCCTCTTCTACGTTAATGTCGATATCTTTGAGTATCTGGTAGGTCTTCAGTAAAAAATTTGAACGAAACGACTTTTTAAGATTTCTGATTTGAAGAGCTTTCATATTGACCTCTTTCCTCAAGATTTTATAATACTGATTTTATTTATAAAAATCAAGTATTTGATAAAAATTTGATTCGTTGAGCCCTGGATTTGAGACGACTTTGGCAGCAATTCTAATTTTGAAATCAATATGAGTATTCTTCCCTATTTCTCTATACACTTATA
>Ga0055447_10000051_pt1 | contig 10098 bp, 5 predicted proteins | sample China_Galinas_Co_3_FD_57743 | JGI IMG/M metagenome (GOLD analysis project Ga0055447, IMG submission 57743) | Wetland microbial communities from San Francisco Bay, California, USA, that impact long-term carbon sequestration - China_Galinas_CordC_D2 | ecosystem: Environmental > Aquatic > Marine >... | reverse complement strand
CCCGACTTCAACAATCATGATATTCTCAGGTTTCAAATCCCGGTGAATTATATTCTTTTTGTGAATCCCAGCCAGGGCATCTGCAGCCTGGAGCATGATAGAGCGCGCAATGTCCAGATCGGTTTTGCCCTTTTTATTCATAAATTCCGATAAGGTTTGCCCCTCCAACAATTCCATAGCAATATACAAATTACCGTCATGCTCGCCCCGTTCGATAATTTTCACAATATTGGGGTGATCCAATTGTTCGATGATTACAGCTTCGTTACGAAAGCGTTTCTTGTAGGCGGCATCATTGAAATACTCCTCCCGCAAAACTTTCACCGCCAGTTCCCGGGATTTGTCTTTGATATCATGGGCCTTGTATACAGTGCCCATCCCCCCGGAAGCTATTTTGTCAATTACTTTGTAATGACCGATATAGTGTTTTTTTTTCCAAAAAGTAAAGAGATAATGGTATTGTTTGATTATTAGGGCCATCAAGGCCAGGGCCAAAACCAGGCCCACTATCAATATTTTTAGGATTAGACGTTGCCGACTCATTGTCAATTCCCGCAATTTAGCATTTTGGGTTAAATATTCGATCTCCCTTTCTTTTTTTTCGGTTTCATAACGGGTTTGCATTTCCGCCAACTTTTTGGCACTGGATTGGTTGTAGATATTATCTTTTAAGTCGGAGTATAAACGAAAGTAGTCCAGGGCATTTTTATATTGTCCCAGGCGGTTGTAGATACGGGATATCCAATCGTAATTCTCTAATATCAGGGAATTTTCCCCTGTGGTTTTAGCCATTTCAAAACTACCCAGGAATTCCGCCAGGGCATCCCGGTATTGGCCCCTAAGATAATAAATTTGACCGATTTTCTGCCTACAGGATGCCAGGACCCGGTATTCCCGGAACTCCCCGGCAATCGTAAGAGCTTTTCTATATTCCGATAATGCCCTGGCGTAATCATTTTGCTTGAAATAGACATTACCGATGTCCAGGTAAATCCCGGCAGCCCCATTTCGTCCCGAGAGATCGATGCGCCGCCTAATATCCAGGGCCCGGTCCAGGTAAGCCAGGGCTTTGTCGTATTGACGGAGGGCGCTATGGCAGTTACCGATATCCTGCAATACCGTAACCAGGCGCCGGCGTTTTTTATAGAGGATCATGGCTTTAACATAATATTCCAGGGCTGTTTTATGGTCGCCTCGATCCCGGTATAAAGAGCCCATGCCCTGGTAAACCCGGGCTTTTTCGGCCTTCATATTATGATCATTGCAGATTTTTACTCCCTCCAGGTAATACTTAAATGCCGTTTCCAGGTTCCCGATGCGGGAGTAGAGTGTGGCCATTGAGATGGCAATATCTACCTCTTTCTTTTTGTTTCCCAACCCCCGGTACAAATCCAGGGCACGGCGGAAAAACTCCAGGGCCAGGTCCAGGTTGCCCTCCTGGTAATAACAACTACCGATACGGTTGTTATATAGGGCTATTTTCTCGTTATGCTTCATCTCCTCGGCCAGGGAAAGCAGACGTCCATAAATGGCACGTGCCTCCTTGAAATTGGGAATATTTACGTTGATGTCCCCCAACACGGTCAATGCCGGGAACAATAGTTCCTTTTCATCGGACTGTTCGGCCAGGTGAAGACTTTTGTTGGCATAGTCCACTGCCCTGACATAATCATTCAGCATTTTGTAGCCTTGCCCCAGGTTAGCATAAGCCCTAATCACTTCTCTTTGCTGATTGAATGCAAGAGCGTTCTCAAGGGCTTTTTGGCCATACTGCCTCACTTTATCTTTTTCCAGGTCATTATTCCAATAGAGTCCTGACAATTCATTATAAAGGGAACTCTTTTCAATACCCGGTGCAGTCTGTGCTCTCTCTAATAAACTGCCGGCAGCCTCTTCTACAGCCCGGCCAAATATAGCCTGCATAGAAAGAAAGAGCATTAAAATGATGACCATACAAAAAAAACAGTGAAGCCGGTTCCTTCCATTCATATAACTACATTATAATACATGCCCCCTGATCAACGCAAATTTTAATAAAGACTTCATCGGTGGAGGTCAGATATTGAGCCGGTTACCGTTTAAGAATTTCATAAAGCGTTTGTATTCATTCTCTCTTAGATTGAATAATTCAAGGAGATTTTTATATTTCCCGCTTGCCCGGACAAGTCCGCTGCGGATAATTTCTTTTACCTCTTCCCGGTTCAGATCCCTGTCGAGAAAGGGTTTTTTTACCAATTCCCAGAAGTTTTCCCCATTTTCCATTTGTTCCCAAATTCGTTCAATTTTATGGGTTTGCTCTTCATACACCTTTTTGTAACTACTTTTTTCGATGATCTCCCGGATACCTTTCCCCGTAATTGGACTGTTCAGGAGAATGCCGGCCCGGGTCATAACCGTAATCAATTCCCTCACATTACCCGGCCAATCATAGTCGTAAATGGCTTCCCAGAAACCCTCTCCGATACACTTCCCCTTTAAAACATTCAATTTATCTTTAACCAGCGCCTCCATATCTTCTTTGCGCTGCCGCAGGGGGGGGATGTTGATTTCAAGCACACTTAACCGGAAATAGAGATCCTGGCGGAACTCTTTCTCTTCCATGGCCAGGTTCAGATCTTTGTTGGTGGCGGCAACAATTCGCACATCCGCCTCTTTTTCCCGGGTATCGCCTAAGATCAAATATTTTTTGGTTTCAATGAAACGTAAAAATTTAGCCTGGAAAGCGGGTGGTATTTCCGATACTTCATCTAAAAAAAGGGTCCCCGATGCCGCTTCGTCAACCAGTCCTCGCTTATCGCAACGGGCATCGGTAAAAGCCCCCTTCTTATGACCGAATATTTCACTTTCAAAAAGGGTATCGGGTATGGCAGGGATGTTTACGGTGATAAACTTTCCTTTACGGCCCGAATATTGATGAATCAGTTCAGCCAGATAGGTTTTGCCTACACCTGTTTCACCCAAAAGCAAGACCGGCTCTTCCTCAAGGGAAAACTTAAGTACCAACTCCCTGATTCTCTTCATCTCGCGGCTTTTGGCCAGTATTCTTCCCCGGTAACCACTTTCTGTTTTAATGCGTTCCACTATTTCTTCCAACATCCGGCCCATAAATTTAAAAATTTCGCGATCACTTTGACTGAAGGTGGACCGGGTGCCGCTATCGATATAAAGATAGAATTCATCGTTAACCGGTTGAATCATGACACACTTTACTCTCAACACAGAAGCCGATTCCGGCAACCCATGGAGCACTGATGAGACGACAACATTTTCCGTTTCAAAGGGGGTCCGGTTGCCAAGGGTACGTTTTACACAGCTCCGGGAAAATCCGCCGGCTTCATCTATGGTTTTGCCGATGACCGTCCTGCCTTTATGCCAGAGTATTTCACCATCCCTATTGTAGAGCATTGCCAGGGATACATCTTTTTCTTTCAATAATTCCCAGAGTTTTGCTTTAATACTATCAATCATAAAAATCTCCTCAGCCAGTTGTCATGTATATACTATATACGAGTTAAAAAACGTCAGGTTTCCCTGTATTCAAAGTTGCCTAAGAAAAAAAAGAAAACCCAGGGAAAAACTTAGAACCGAAGCGATAGGCAGCTCACACCACCATCCAGCTTCCTGAACTCCGATACATCCACCGCTTTGACAATATAGCCTGCATTTTCGATAGCCAATTGGGTTTGGGGAAATCCCGCAGGCATAATAACAGTGCCGTTGACCATGATACAATTGGATGCGTAACTCTCGGATTCGGGTACAATTATTTTTGTGAAATCTTTAAATTCTTCCCTTTCGATAAATTCACCGGTCACAACCAGGTCCTTTTCTTTCAGGAAAGCCACTCCTGTTTTTAAATGCAGCATCTCATTTAAGGGCATACTGGAACAGGAATAGCCGTATTTATCCACTATTTCGTTAAATTGCCGGACACCCTCTTCGTTTGTTCTTTCAGATAATCCCACGTAAAAATGGGTACCCACCTTCATAACATCTCCGCCATCGAGACTGCCCGGGACTTTAATATGTTCGATTTTTTTATAAAAAAGTTGTAATATCTTTTTGATTTCGATCTCCTCTCCTTGCCGACTGGGAGCACCGGGATTTGTAACGATTGCACATTTTTCAGCCAATACGGCAGTATCTTCCACAAAGACCGAATCGGGAAAACGCTCATCGGCTTCAAGTAAAGTGATTTTCACGCCACATTGCTCCAGGGCAGTTAGATAAGCACTGTGTTGTTCGCAAGCTTTTTTGTAATCCGGTTCACCAAGATTGGCAGAAGTCAAACCATGGACCATGGACTTCGCAGGTTTTCTAACAATAACATTTCTAAACATGATGTTTCCCTCCAAGAATTGAATAAATATATTTCATTAAATTAATCGATTTCATTTTCCTGGTTCAACCCAGTTGAAGAACTGCACCAATCCATGATAGTCAAGGCCAGTACTTTAACCGCAGTTAATACCTCTTCCACGGCAATACTTTCATTGGCGCTGTGAGCTTCGTTGATATCGCCCGGTCCATATAAAATAGCCGGCATGTGAGCATAATTTGAAAAAAGCCGTGCATCTGAGCCGAATGAGGCTCCCCGGAATTCTACCGGTTTTTTACAAATTTCCCGGTGCCAAGTTGAAAGTGTTCGAATGATGGGTTCTTCCAGTCCGGTCTCTGCGGGCTCGAATTGGCCCTCGAACCATTCCAACTCCGGGGGCATACGAGTGAGCCACTCATCATCACGGGATGCATTTTCAATACAGTTGGTCAGGCTTTCCCGTGCATGTTCCAGGGATTCGCCTGGGAAAACACCCAGTCGGCCCTGGGCTATGAGTTCCCCGGGCACTGAAGACGGCCAATCCCCGCTTTGCAAGGTCCCCACCGATAGTGGAGCAACATTTAAGGCATCGGGGAAGAGGGGATTCTTGTAAGTTTGATGCCTTTTTTTATCCAGCTTCTCTAAGGCATTAAAAATAACATAGAACTTCTCAATGGCACTGACTCCACTATTTTTCAAACAAGCATGGACCGGTTTTCCCTTTATTTTGATGCGAAAAGAGAGAGCACCGGAATGAAGGGGATAGATCCTCAAAGAGGTGGGCTCCATTATGATAGCGGCATGAGCCCGGTAACCCTTAATGATGTTAGCCAGGGTACCGCAACCACCGGTCTCCTCACCTACAACACCCTGGAGCCACACATCGCCCCCCGGTTCATAACCCAGGTTTTGCAAAGCCCGGAGGGCAAACAGGGCCGCAGCCAAACCGGCTTTCATATCGGCAGAACCCCGACCGAATATCCTGCCCTTTCGGAGCTTCCCGCTCCAGGGGGAATCCTGCCACAAATCTTGGGGACCGGTAGAAACGACATCTAAATGACCATTGAGAATCAAGGTGCGACCGCCCCCGGTTCCCGGCCAACGCCCCGTCACATTGATCCGGTCTTCCAGGGAAAAACCGTCATGTGAAAAAGCGGGATGATTCCGCAATTCCGGTGAATCGATAGGATATTTCTCTACATCCAGGGCAAAAGATGCCATTTTTTTTGCCAGTAGTTCCTGGGCTGGGGTCTCACGAGCAGGAAGACTGGGGATGCGCACCAATTCCCCGATAAATCCAACCATTTCATCACGAAGACTTTCTACTGCTTCTGTTACCCGGTTTATGTCAATCACGTTAACCCGCTCCGACGCCTGCTTCATCCCTAATTTTAACAAAATTTCCCTACAATGCAAATATTTAAATCCATCTATACTAATCGGATTCCCATTGCCACAACAAAGATGGAATCGACATTTTACATGGCGTAAACTTTAAAATTTTATTTCAATGTGTTATAAAAAGATTAGTAGGAGGTATAACATGTTAGAAGAAAATTTTGTTGAGATGATTCACGAAAGTATCATTAAAAATTGGGACTTACCGGCTTTCTCAAATTATGAAGACTCACCCATCACTTACGGGGAAACAGCAAAAAGAATACTATGGTGTCATTATGTTTTTCACAAAAGCAACATTAAAAAAGGCGATAAAATAACGGTCATTGGGAAAAACTCAGCTAATTGGGGTATTGTCTACCTGGCCGCCATTACTTATGGAGCGATCATCGTCCCCGTGCTTCCCGATTTTCACACCGATGATTTTCACCACATCGTCAACCATTCCGACTCAAGCCTTCTTTTCCTTTCCGATAATATCTACGAAAAAATCGACGAAGTAAAGATGCCTGACATAGAGGGAATCTTTTCTCTTGAAGATTTCCAACTTCTTTATTCAAAGAAAAAGGCCCTGGCAAAAAACCTGGAAAAGATAGATAGTCAATTCCAGGAAAGCATCAAGGGTGAGCTGACGGCAGTTAACTTTTCCCTGCCCAAAATCGATAACAGTGAATTGGCAGGTATCCTTTACACTTCGGGCACTTCAGGATTCTCCAAAGGCGTCATGCTTCCCCACAACAGCCTGGTTGCCAATGTGCGATTCGCCATGCGCAATATTCCCCTGAAACGGGGTAACGCCATCCTCTCCTTCTTACCCATGGCTCACACCTTCGGTTGTACATTTGATTTTCTTTTCCCCTTTTGTGTGGGTTGCCATATTACTTTCCTGGGCAAAATCCCTTCTCCCAAAATACTGGTCCAGGCTTTGGGAAAGATACGCCCCCATTTGATCCTTTCTGTACCTCTTTTAATTGAGAAAATCTACAAAACCCGGATCAAACCGAAGATGGACAAAACCCCTGTCAAAGTTTTGAGCAAGGTTCCCCTGGTAGGGGGGAAAATCTATAAAAAAGTCCGGGATTCCTTGATTGAGGTTTTCGGAGGCAATTTTCTCGAAATCGTAATCGGAGGGGCTGCTTTAAACGAAGAGGTGGAACAATTTCTAAGAAAAATCGATTTCCCTTATACCGTTGGATACGGAATGACCGAGTGCGGGCCCTTGATTAGTTACACCGGTTACCCGGAAAATAAATCCCAGGCAGTGGGCCGGTTAATCGATACCCTGGAAATTCGAATCGACACAAGCATATCGGATAAAAGCGACGGTAGCGGTGAGATCCAGGTAAAGGGTGAAAATGTAATGACCGGCTACTATAAAAACACGGAAGCCACTAAACAGACCTTCACGGCAGACGGCTGGTTGCGCACAGGGGACATGGGTTTGATCGACGATGCCGGTTTCATCTATATCAAGGGACGTTACAAGAGTATGTTGCTTGGGCCTTCGGGACAGAACATCTATCCCGAGGAGATCGAAGCCAAATTGAATAACCTTCCTTTCATAGAAGAATCCCTGGTTATCGAGAAGGATAAAAAAATCGTTGCCCTGGTCTATCCTAATATGGATTCCGTAGATTCCCAGGGTTTAAAAGAGGCAGACCTAAAAGACAAGATGGAAAAAAACCGGCAGACAATTAATGAACAACTTCCGATCTACAGTCGCCTCCAAAAAATTGAACTCTATCCTGAAGAATTCGAGAAAACCCCCACCAAAAAGATCAAACGTTTTCTTTATACCATTGCCCACTAACCGATAAATACCGATAAGAAGGGGGCCCGGAACTCCCCGGGTCCTCAGCGAATCTCTTTACCGAAAGGAAAGAGGGCCAGACCGGCCAATTTGACATGCTGCAAGGCGAAAGGTATACCCACAACAGTGATACCCAGTACCAGGGCCCAGAAAAGGTGATGTAGAGCAATCCAAATTCCGCCCAGGAAAAACCACAAAATATTCATGAACACATTGAGGCAACCGGTCCCCCTGCCATGATCCACGATATCCTTGCCGAAAGGCCACAAACTGAGTTCAGCCATTTTTATGACCTGGAGTCCGAATGGAATTCCAATAATCGTTAAGCACAATAAAAGACCGGCAATAAGATAATGAAGGGCGATCCAAATCCCCCCGAATATCAACCAAATAGCATTTCCCAAAAGCGACATGTGTCCTCCTTTTCAATTTGTTCTTCGATATCTATAACGAAAGGAAAAGCCCTTTGGTTCCAAGGAGGGGCGCGTGCCCCACAAAAAGGGGGCAGCGCCTATTGAATTATTTCCTGACAGGTATAGCGCAAATCGGGCCGGCACCGGCGCTTTCAGTATCAACGATGCCGTCGCCGTCGCAATCGTTTAGGGCTGTGACCACATAACAGTATTCAGTACCGTTCATCAACCCGGTATCGGTAAAAGTGGTTGTTGCCGCATCCACTGTGGTAATAAGTAGCAACTTTCCCGCCTGGTCATAATAGATATTGTAGCCCGTAAGGGGAGCCGGACTGCCGGCAGACCAACTCAAGGTTACCAGTCTTTTCCCCCCTACTGCAGTCAAGTTCTGTGGAATTCCCGGGGTATCACAAGCAGGCGGAGGGGCGGTTCCCCATTCTGCCTGGGTCATGGCAAAGGGTACAATCCCCTCCAGGGGAATGCCCGTACCGTCCAGTCCATGGTTATGCCACCATAAATCCCAGATTGTGGTTCCCCATTCTTTGAGTTGGGCAAAAAAGGGATCGGTTTGGATAATATAGGGATTCGGTTCTGTGGCAGGATCCCAGGGCAGAGTCGAGGCATTGCCATTAATTTCATCACGCAAGAACTCTATATACTCCCTGGAAGTTCCCTGGTAATAGAGAGTGGCTTTCACATAGGCAGCCCCAGCAGCGATGGTCAGGGCTATCTCATCATAGCCACCGGCATACTCGGCAGCAGTAAAGTAGTTGATGTCGTTAACACCATGCCAAACAGGTTCCGAATACCGGGCCGGGGCATTATTGATATCGAATCCCTTAGGGGGGATGCGATTGTCTTTGTAGCGGCCCGTAGCCAGGACAAAGTGAAAGGTTTTGCTCTCACCGGTCAGACTACTACTGGGATGCACTTCGTATATCAATTCGTCCAGGAGAATTTCATTGGCTCCCAGGGGTGGTGAATTGGGAGATGAGGGCAGACCTTTGAGGGTACCCACAGTATAATCGTAGGGATTCACCTCATAAATCAAGGCATTGCCACTGTCGTAGGCCTGGATATTCAAAAACATGCGGCGGCCTTCAGGAAATCCCGATATAAGTTTGTGCCCCGTATTGTTCTGAATCCTCAAGGCCAGTTGACCACTAGCAGAATCGTAATCCAGTGTATAGGGAACACCGCTCAAGTTCTTAATGGTTCCAGCCAATTCCAGTTGCTGCCGGGCCCGGTCGGAACCGGCTTTAAGAGCAGCACCATTTTGATTGGGAGACAACCCCTGGGATAAATCCAGGGTCAACCGGGCCGGCCCTTTCTCCAGGATTTGCACATTCACCGGATCGTAAACCGGACCGTTGGGGTCCAGGCTGGCCAATACGTAGGAGATCCACATATTCCCACCGGTCATATCATGCAATGGCAAGCCTGAGTTAGGATGTTCGGTGCTTTCATCGGGACGAATAGGCACACCGTTCTTGTCGCAAGCCACCCCGACTACATCCCTAAGGTGACAATCCTGGCATTTGGCTGCCACAAGAATACCGGGAGCACCCTGGGCCTGGAATTCCGGACTTGTGGGAGCCCCACCCTGTTGCCCATATGCCGATAGTGCAAATTCCGAAAAGGTGCGTTCCACATGAAAGTAGTTGGCAGCAGAATGTTGCTCTGTAACCAAGTCCGTACTGGGTTGGCCGGTAGAGGGATCGATCTGGGTGGGTAACCCCGACAATCCCAGGTTAGCCAGGACGGGATTGGAAACATCGTGGCAAGTAGAACAGAAATAACGGGACTTGTGATAACGACTGTAAAATATCTGGTGTCTGGCAGCGGCATCGGCGAAGCTTGCTCTTTTCTCAGCCCCGGCGCTCACAAAATATTGACCCGAACCACTCTCTAAATAGCTGGATGCATAACGGGGTTGATTGTTCAAATAGAAGGGACGACCATCGAACATCAACACCCCGGCGGATTGGGCAATGTCTTCAGCCAGGGTATCGGTTGCCATAGTTTGAGATAATGTACTTGCTTCATCCCAATAGCCGGTCCAATCACTCCCTTCACGGGTACCGTTAAAAGTGGCTTGATAGAATGGATCGTACATAGTGTGGCAGAAATCACAATGGAGTCCGTTATAATCACTTCCG
>Ga0055447_10000050_pt1 | contig 10208 bp, 3 predicted proteins | sample China_Galinas_Co_3_FD_57743 | JGI IMG/M metagenome (GOLD analysis project Ga0055447, IMG submission 57743) | Wetland microbial communities from San Francisco Bay, California, USA, that impact long-term carbon sequestration - China_Galinas_CordC_D2 | ecosystem: Environmental > Aquatic > Marine >... | reverse complement strand
TTATCGACTGCAGCCGGGTGTTGGAATCCAGGGTAAAGCTGGCTTTTACCCGGCCTGCTTATAAACCAATGGCATTACGTATCATTCATGCCTTATCCATTCACCGGCTCACCACCGGCGATATTAACAATGCCCTGGGCGCTGCCCCCGAAGAGCTGCGGGATACCCTCTGCCTCTTTCAGCCCGGTATCGAGGAACTGGGCGGTGTACCGGCCAATGACCTGCTCTCGCAAGTTGAAACCGTGCTGCGCGAAATTCATATCACCGTAAGCGGTCAATTTATCTCTTTTAATAAAAATAACCGCCAGTATTACCTGGACTTAAAGAAAACCGATGACTATGATGCCATCATTGAAAAACGAACCGGGACTATTGACGACCCCATCCTGGACAGGTATTACTACACTGCACTGAGGCGGTTAATGGAATGCCAGGACCGGCCCGTGTATAAAACCGGTTACAATATATGGGAACATGAATTGGAATGGTTGGACCGAAAATCCGCCCGCACCGGCTACCTGTTTTTTGGCTCACCCCAAGAACGGTTTACAACCATACCACCGCGGAATTTTCATATCTATTTCTTACAACCCTATAAACCCCCGGAATTCAAGGATGAAAAAAAAGCAGATGAGTTATTCTTGCGTTTAAAAAATATCTCTCCCGATTTTACCACAAATCTAAAAAATTATGCCGCTGCCATGGACCTGGCTTCCACTTCCTCCGGCCATGCCAGGGATACGTATGAATCAAAGGCAAATACATTCTTGACAGACATTGTACAGTGGCTCCGGGAAAACAAGGAAAAGGTATTGGAGGTCACCTACCAGGGCCAATCGAAAATAATTACCGAATGGGCTCAGGGACGGTCTATACGAACTCTTTCCGGTATTTCGTCCCATGAGCGTATTAACTTCCGTGACCTGGTTAATACGGTGGCCGGCATTTGCTTAGAATCACATTTCCAGGAACAGGCACCCGGGTACCCCTCTTTCTCCATACTTATTACCGGGGACAACAGGGAATATGCCGCCCTTGATACGCTGCGCGCCATTTCCGGGCAAAAGCGATCCAAACAGGCTGCTGCTGTCCTGGATGCGCTGGAATTGCTGGAGGGCGAACGGCTCGACCCCTATCGCTCGAAATATGCCAAATATATTCTTAACATCGTAAAAGAAAAAGAACATGGCCAGGTAATTAACCGGTCCGAACTAATCCGCGATGTCCAGGGCGTCGAATATATGGACCCGGAAGAGTTTCGCCTGGAACCTGAATGGGTCCTGGTGCTCATTGCCGCACTGGTCTATTCCGGGGACCTGGCGCTGGCAATTCCCGGAAAGAAATTCGATGCCACGGAATTAGCATTATTAAGCTCTCAAAGTTTGTACGACCTCTTGAATTTCAAACACATCGAACGGCCCAAAGATTGGAACATACCAGCTCTTAAAGCTCTTTACCAACTCCTGGGTTTGCCTCCCGGACTGGTTACCGAAGTCACACGGGGAAACAATGGTCCTGTTCAACAATTGCAAACAGCGATTGCCAAACGAGTGGAAGAACTGGTGCTTTTAAAACAAGACCTGCAAAAAGGCATCTCCTTCTGGGGAAGACCTGTTTTATCGGAAGATGAACAAGAGAACCTGATCCACCAACTTGACCGGGCCGGGAATTTCCTGGAATCCCTGCAGCCCTATTCAACTCCCGGGAAATTAAAGAACTTAAAATACAATTTAAGTGAGGTCAATGATCAAAACCAGGTATTAGGTGTCGTGACCGAGATCGAAGCGCTGCAAGATTTGATTAAAGATATCGGCCCTGAAGCCGCCTACCTGTCTACTGCCGAAGCCCTGCTGCCCGCCGGTCATAAACTGGCGGGAGAAATGAAAACCATGCGCACGGAAATTTCCAACGATATCTCGGACAAGACAAAGAGAAGTAAACCTGCCTTCCGGGGCCAAACAATGCAAAATTTAATGTCTCTAAAGAAAAAATATATGGATGTATACCTGGAATTGCACCGCAGGGCCCGGCTGGGCGCCAATGAAGATAAACGGAAAAACCGGCTTTTAAAAGATAATCGCCTGGCGGTATTGGATGATCTTTCCGCCGTCGAACTTATGCCCCGCCAGCACTTGAATCTCTTCAAAGAAAAGCTGGACAGTTTGCAGAGTTGTTTTGCCCTTACGGATAAAGAACTGGATAATGAACCCAAATGCCCGCACTGCGACTTTAAGCCCGCCCTGGAAAAACCGGATAAATCCGCTGCCGCTGCACTGGAACACCTGGATGAAGAATTGGATAAAATGTTGGATGACTGGAAAATAACCCTGATGCTAAACCTGGGACAACCCTCAACTAAAAGTAATATCGAGCTTTTGAAACCCAATGACCGGAATATGATAAATGATTTTATAAACACCAGTGAGCTTCCCCGGCAATGCGCCCCGGATTTTATTCGGGTTCTCCGGGAAGTGCTTTCAGGGCTTATTAAAGTCACAATTAAAGTGGAAGATTTAAGAAAAGCACTTCTTACCGGTGGAGCGCCTGTTACCCCTGACGATTTGAAAAATCGATTCGAAAAATACCTGGATGAACTTACCCGGGACAAAGATGCGGGGAAAGTACGAATTGTCCTGGAGTAAAGAGATGAACAAGGATGAGCTGCTAAACCTTTTAAGTTCCCATGAATGGAAAGAAGTAGAGTTTAAAGAGGCGCGAACCGCTGTACCGAAAAACTCTTATGAAACCGTATCCGCCTTTGCCAATACCGAAGGCGGGCACCTGGTTTTCGGCGTGAGAAAAGAGGGTAAGGATTTTGAAGTCGTCGGTGTCCTGAACGTCGATAAGGTACAGAACGATTTTATTACCTCATTATGTCCTCCCAAAGTGAGCAAAGTCATCGAAGTTAACGAGTATTTACTAAAACATAGAGACCAGGACCTGATTGTTTTTTATATCCCCGAATCCAGCCGGGTAGATAAACCGGTTTACCTGGACGGCGATCTTAAGCGGTCTTTTACCAGGAAAGGCGGCTGTGATGTTCGCTGCAGCCCGGAAGAATTGAAACGCTTTTTAAACGATGCCGCTTTAGAGCGTTTTGACGGTCAAGCAGTAGATTGTAAAGTTGATACCTGCTTTGACAGCAATGCACTTAAATGGTACCGCCGCATGTATGAAGACCGGCCCGGGAATAAGTCATACAAGGACCTGCCGGATGCTGATTTTCTCTTCGAGATTGGGTTGTTGGTCGAGTGTTCCGGTATATGGCTGCCTACACGGGCCGCCATCCTTCTTTTTGGCCGCGACGGTATATTTCGCCAAATGCTACCCCGTCCTGTGGTTGACTGCCAGCGGTTCAATATAAAAATGGATGATGCGCCTACGGCACAGCGGTGGATAGACCGGGTGGTTATCGATCAAAACCTGGTCAATGCCTGGCGAATCCTGTTGGATTGGTATATGAAAATGGCCGAGCATCCGTTTAAAATCGATCCCCACACCTTACAGCGGGTTGACGAACCGCCGGATTATATTGCTTTCCGTGAATCCGCCATTAATTTATTGATACACCAGGATTATGCCGATCATTCCCGCAAACCTGAGATCAGGCACTATCTTGACCGCACCATATTTAAAAATCCCGGGGATGCCTTTGGGGATAATATCGATTTGCTGGAGCCGGGCGAAAAAGAGGTTCGTAACCCGCGAATCGTCACTGCTTTCCGCCGCATCGGGCTTAGTGAACATGCCGGGTGGGGCTTAAGGGAAGTGTTTAGAAACTGGCAGCAGTTGGGAAACATCCCACCGCAAATTATTAACAATAAAACCAAAAAAACCTTCCAGTTGACATTATTAAAAGAATTGCTCCTGTCTGAGGAACAAATGTTGTTCCAATCATCCCTTGGGGTTCGCTTGAGCGATCAGGAAGCCCGTGCCTTTGCTTATGTCTGCCGGAAAAGGGAAGTAACCCTGGCCGAGCTAAAGGCGGTTACCAATCTCAGCGGTCCCGAAGTACGAAAGATAGCAGACCGGTTGTGTGTACAAGTGCTGTTGAAGCCCATTAATAAAGGTGAAAAATATATAATAGCCGATCATCTCCAGGACAGGTTTCTTCCAAAAGAAAACAATACTGATAGCAAAAAAGAAAAATCCAAACCGGCGAACTTATTAAGGGAACAAGTCGGTGAATGGGAGGCAGACTTGTGCCCGGAACAAGTTGATAAAAAGAAGCCAGACTTGCTCACTGAGCAAGTCGATGCAAGGCCAGCAGACTTGGTCACTGAGCAAGTCGAAGGAAAGAAGGTGGATTTGGGCAGGGAACAAGTCAATGAAAAGAAGACGGACCTGGCAAGGGAACAAGTCGATGCCAGGCAGGCAGACTTGTCCACTGAACAAGTCGGTGCCAGGCCGGCAGACTTGTCCACTGAACAAGTCGATGAAGGGTCGTTAGACTTGTTCACTGAACAAGTTAATGAATGTTCAGCAGACTTGCTCACTGAGCAAGTTAATGAAAGGGCAGCGGACTTGCTCACTGAGCAAGTTGTATCTTTAAAAGCTTTAAGCGAGACCCAATGGCGGATTGTATCTATATGTGAGGTTCCCAAAACTTTAGCGGAAATCATGGCGGAATTAGGCATCGGTAGTCGCTATTATTTTAAAACCCACCACCTCGATCCCCTTATCAAAGGTAATGTGATAAAGATGACCAACCCGGACAAGCCCAGGGCTTCCAACCAGAAATATGTATTGACAGAAACCGGTATCCGGCTTAAAATAAACAAAACTGAAGGAAAATCTTAATGAATGAACAACGAGCACTTTTTGAAGAAGAAGCTGAGGAAAAAAACCAGGGACCGGTTGAATGCCTGGGTATGACCTTTGAAAATGATGAAAAGCGCCGGGAGTATTTCCTGGAAAAGCTGCGAGACAAGCTAAAGGACCCGGAATTCAGGAAGATCGAGGGGTTTCCCATCGGTGAAGATGAAGACATCCTGGCCCTTTCCGATCCCCCGTACTACACCGCCTGTCCAAATCCCTTTATAGAAGATTTCATCAAACATTACGGTAAACACTTCGACCCGGATAATGACGATTATAAAAGAGAACCTTTTGCCACCGATGTAAGCGAAGGAAAGAACGATCCCATTTACAATGCCCATTCCTATCACACCAAAGTGCCCCATAAAGCAATCATGAGGTATATATTACATTATAGCGAACCGGGAGATATTGTTTTCGACGGCTTTTGCGGCACCGGCATGACAGGCGTAGCCGCACAGCTTTGTGGAGACAAGGCAGCGGTGGAGTCTTTAGGTTACCGTGTTGATAATGATGGAACCATCTTACAGCAGGAGTTCGATGAGAATAGTAATAAGGTTTGGAAACCCTTTTCTAAACTTGGTGCTCGTCGGGCAATATTGAACGACCTCTCTCCAGCGGCTACTTTTATTGCTTATAATTACAACATGCCGGTAGACATTGCTACCTTTGAAAAAGAAGCAACGCGCATTCTCGAAGAAGTTGATGACGAATGCGGCTGGATGTATGAGACACTGCATTTTGACGGAAAAACCAAAGGAAAAATAAATTATACAGTATGGAGTGAAGTTTTTGCTTGTCCAAACTGTGGAACTGAAATTATATACTATGACGTTGCTCAAGAAAAAAAAACAAATAAGGTTTTAAATACCTTTAAGTGCTCGAATTGTTGCTCACTTTTAAATAAAAAAGCACTAGATCGTATTTGGCAGTCGTACTATGACAAGTCTTTAAATAAGCCAAACAAAATGGTTCTATATAAGCCTGTACTTATCAATTATCAGATTGGGAAAGATCGCTTCGAAAAAAGACCTGATAAACATGATATCTTTATACTTCAAAAAATAAATGAAATTCCAATAAACAGATGGTTTCCAATACATGAAATGCCTGATGGTGAACGAAAAGGAAAGGATGGGTATCATCTGAAAGGAATATCCCATTTACATCATTTTTATTACCATCGAGCTTTACTGATTTATTCTATTTTGTGGGAAAAAGCACTTGAACGAAATGATTTAGCGTTCCTTCGGTTTTTTGTGCAGGGAAGTGCTCTTGGTTTTACAAAAATGAATCGTTATTCTGCGAATCACTATTCGCAGGTTAATAGATATTTTTCTGGGACTCTTTTTGTAGGCTCTATCATTTCAGAGGTCTCTCCAACTTATTCCATGAGTAATAAACTAAAACGTTTATGTAAATTGCAAATGCCTGGAAAACCAGGAAAAGCTTCCATTACATGTCAATCTACCTCACAGATGAATCAAGTCAACGATAGCACTTTCGACTATATATTTGTGGACCCACCGTTTGGCAATAACCTACATTATTCCGAGCTAAACTTTTTCTGGGAGGCGTGGATAAAAGCTTATACTCTACGTAACATAGAGGCTGTCATGGACAATGTGCTAAACCGAACACTAAATGATTATAAAAACATTATGGCACAAACTTTTAGACAAATGTATCGTACCCTAAAACCAGGGAGATGGTTAACTGTTGAATTTCATAATTCAAGAAACAGTGTCTGGAATGCCATACAAGAAGCATTACAACAAGCTGGATTTGTTGTTGCTGATGTGCGGACATTGGATAAACAGCAAGAAACATATAAGCAATCTATACAGAAATTAGTTAAACAGGATTTAGTTATCTCCGCTTATAAACCCAATGGTGGTCTGGAAGAGCGGTTTAAGCTTGAAGCCAGGACTGAGGAAGGGGCATGGGATTTTGTTCGGACTCACTTGAAACAATTGCCGGTTTTTGTAACCAAAGACGGACAGGCTGAAATGATCGCCGAAAGACAAAATTACCTGCTCTTCGACCGCATGGTGGCTTTTCATGTCCAACACGGCGTTGCCGTGCCCCTGTCGGCGGCGGAATTTTACCGGGGATTGGCACAGCGATTTTCCCAACGTGAAGGAATGTACTTCCTTGAACACCAGGCCGCGGAATTCGATAAAAAACGCATGACCGTTAAAGAAATTTTACAGTTGGACTTATTCGTAACCGACGAAGCTTCGGCCATCCAATGGCTCAAACAACTGCTTACTAAAAAACCCCAATCCTTCCAGGAAATTCACCCCCAATTTTTAAAAGAGATCGGCGGCTGGCATAAATACGAAAAATCCCTGGAACTCTCACTGATCCTGGAACAAAACTTCCTCCGTTATGACGGAAAAGAAGGCGTCCCCAACCAAATACACAGCTACCTGTCAACTAATTACAAAGAACTACGGAATCTACCTAAAGATGACCCGGCACTCCGCGCCAAAGCCAAAGGCCGCTGGTATGTCCCGGACCCCAATAATGCCGCGGACCTGGAAAAATTACGGGAACGGACATTATTAAAAGAATTTTCCGAATACCTCCCCGCCGGATACGTACCGTCCAAATACAACGAAGAGCAGCGGCCCCTGCCCGGTATGAAACCCGAAACAATTATCCCCAGTGGGAAAAAACTTAAAATCTTTCGCCTGGAAGCCGTACGCGCCGGGTTTAAAAAAGCCTGGCAAGAACGGGACTATGTAACCATAATCGCAGTGGCTCGCCGTATTTCCGAAACCGTGCTCCAGGAAGACCCGAAACTACTCATGTGGTATGACCAGGCCAGGACCCGGCTGGGAATAGATTGATGAGCCATTGGTACGATGCAATTCTAAAAGAATTTATACCGGATATCACTCCCATTACCCTGGCAGCCGATCCGGATGGACTGCTTTCCGAAGAAAATCTCCAGCAGCGCATTCGTGACAGGGGTTTCCGGTTTATAAACTATGAAGACCCGGTGGCATTCCGGTTCGAATACGAAACCAGGTTCCGGGAAAAACTGCTGCAAGACAAGGACCTTGAACTGGTGGTGGTTTTACGGGCCGAACCCGCTGCTCTTGATTCTTTGCCCTATGACCTGCTGCAAAAAGGCCGCAAACTATGCTTCAGCCTTACTGGCCTCTTTCCTAAACTAAGCTGCCCCGTGGTTGGGGCCCTGGAAAGAGAAGACCTGGAAACATTATTTAAAGCCCAACAATTTCATAATCCCGGTAAACTGGGAGAAAACGGGACAAAAGAATTTATCCTGCGCCATATTTTCGAGATCGCACCGGAACTGATCAAAGAACCTAAAGACCTGCTGCGGGCACTGCTGCGTATACACTACAGCGGGAAACGCATCCCGGATATCATTAATGAACGCTTTATCCGTATCCTGGGACAAAACGATATATTCGACAATTGGCCTTTGGAAAACATTATCCCCAACCGGGAGGATTTCTTTGCCTTTCTACAGGAACGCTGGTCCTTATACCTCGACTCCCTGGCCGCTGATAAAGAAAATAAGTCTAAAGAAACCGGCGATAAAAACAATATCCCGTTAAAATACCCCGGTCCACATCTATTGCCCTTTGAACATGACGACATCAGGATTTATATGGATAATCTTTTTAACGAAGGATTTCTGCGGTCTATTACCCATGAACAGGCAGAGTTACTGGATAAAACCTGGGCCGGCATCGGGGTATGCATCGACCATGAAGCGGAAAACAAACGCAGACTGGGAGGATTGATCGAAACCATTAAAACCGGCATGCCCACAGCCGCATCCAGGCACAATCATTGGCTGCAATTTGCCCTTCGTTGGGCAGAGTTAAATACACTGGTATTGGGCATTCCCGGCCTGCTGTCAAAAGACCGAAAGCAAATCATCGAAGAACTCAGGAATAAAATCGATGAAACATTTACTGCCTGGATACTCAAACGCTTTGCCGGACTGGTATCGCTGCCGCCGTTACCACCGGTAATGTTACATCATATCCCCAGGTATATGTCCAGGCAAATGGACCAGTCAAAACAAAATAAGTCTGCACTTATACTTATGGATGGCATGTCGCTGGATCAATGGCTGGTGCTGAGAAAATCCCTTTTAACCCAATTACCGGGAATAGAGTTTCATGAAAACGGTGTATTTTCCTGGATTCCGACTATTACTTCCGTATCCAGGCAGGCCCTGTTTGCCGGGAAGCCGCCCGTGTATTTCCCTTCCAGTATCAACACCACCGGGAGGGATGCGGCCCAATGGACAAATTTCTGGATAGACCAGGGCTTTAAAAAAGATGAAGTCATATACCAAAAAACAATAGACGAAGTCAATATCGGTCAACTGGATGAGATGCTTTCAAATCCCGGGGTTCGTGCAGCAGGCCTGGTGGTGGATAAAATAGACAAGATTATGCACGGCATGGAGCTTGGTGCCGCCGGGATGCACAACCAAATCAATCAATGGGCCAAACAAGGCTTTATGGCAGCCCTTATCAACCTTCTCCTGGAACACCGTTTTAGTATCTATTTAACCTCAGACCATGGCAATATAGAAGCTGTAGGAATTGGTCGCCCTTCCGAAGGTGTTATCGCTGACCTGCGCGGCGAAAGGGTCAGGATATACCCGGATAAATTACTGAGAAAAAAAACCAGCGGCAAGTTTCCCGGGGCCCTGGAATGGCCAGCCATCGGCTTACCTGAAAACTATCTCCCGCTGCTGGCACCTCATGGCTCTGCCTTTGTAAAAGAAAACCAACGCCTGGTATGTCACGGCGGTATTTCTATCGAAGAAGTAATCGTACCCCTGGTAAGAATCCAAAGGAGAGAAACATGAAAGAACGATTGAAACCGGTAGGCTTCAGCATGCGTATTCGCCTTGAATGGCTCCATTATACCGCTAACCTTGTTATCGCAGGAAATGATAAAGATACGATTTATAACGAACTCAAGAATATGCTTAAAAATAAATTATCTGTTGATAGTGATGTTATACGGGGCAACCGGGAAAAGACGATAACAATCCTTATGAAAATCTGGCATAATGTGCCGTCAGGCCTGGAGGACCTGCGGGACGCCGGTTTGGAATTAATAAAAACACTGCCGCCGGATTCGACTCTGCCGATTCATTGGGGCATGTCCATGGCAGTATATCCTTTTTTTGGAGCTGTCGCCGCCAGTGTAGGCCGGCTGCTGCGTTTGCAAGGCTCTTTTTCCATATCTCATGTGCAGCGCAGACTCCGGGAACAGTATGGCGAACGCGAAACCGTATCCAGGGCGGCACGCAGGGTGATTCGTTCCCTTTATGATTGGCAGGTGATAAATGAAACCGGTAATAAAGGGGGCTATTCAACTGGTGT
>Ga0055447_10000049_pt1 | contig 10317 bp, 5 predicted proteins | sample China_Galinas_Co_3_FD_57743 | JGI IMG/M metagenome (GOLD analysis project Ga0055447, IMG submission 57743) | Wetland microbial communities from San Francisco Bay, California, USA, that impact long-term carbon sequestration - China_Galinas_CordC_D2 | ecosystem: Environmental > Aquatic > Marine >... | reverse complement strand
ATGACTGTAGGAACGGTGGTGGCAGAGGAACCGCCCTCTAAACACTATATCCTGGATAACGGTCTGAGCGTTTATATACAAAATAGGGACCATATCCCCCTGGTGAACATTGTTTTTGCCGTCAACGTGGGGTCAAAGGATGAGGATCAAAACACCAACGGCATTGTTCATTTACTTGAGCACCTGATTCTTTTGGGACCTACCCAATTTCATACCGTAGATGAGATTAACCTGGAAATGAGGCGGCACGGCGGTCAATTTAACGCCCATACCAGCCATGATTTGATGACCTTTCAATTATCTTTGCCGGCCCAATATTGGGAATTTGGCCTCAATATCTTAAAAGAGAAATTGTTTCATCTCAACTTTCTCCGGGAGCAGGTGGATAAAGAGAAAGAGATTATATCCGAGGAGATTTCCCAGCACGATGAAGACCCTTATTCCCTGGGAACTTACCTGGCACTTGAACATCTTTTTAAGGGTCATCCTTACCAGAACCCGATTCACGGGGTGCTGCCGGTGATTGAAAAAGCTTCGATTGAGGATATAGAAACATTTTATAAGAAATACTTTGTTCTTTCTAACTGTTCCCTGGCTGTGGTGGGTGATATAGACCCGGTGCCCGTTGACAATAAAATTCGACAAGCTTTCGGGCAAGGGGGAGCAATAGAAAAGTCGGCAGTGCCGCTGGAAAGCGATTTTAAACCGGCATTACCATTGAAAAAAACAGTGAAAGTGGAACGTTACCTGGATATTAAAGCCGCCCATATGATTTTTGCTTTCGAGGCTCCACCCCTGGCTCACCCGGATCAACTGTACCTGGATATCATGAAACTGATACTGGGAAGGGGGGTCAACCCGCTGCTGAGCCGGGCGTTGGTAAGAATGGGAAAACCCCTGGCTTATAACCTCCATGCTCGCTATATTATGATGGAATATGGGGGGGCTTTTTTGATATACACCACCCTGGAACCTAAAAAGGTGAAACAGGTGCGGATGGAGCTGATCAAATTCTTAAAGACCTTATGGAAATTTAATTATTCAAAAGAAGATTATTCTTTGGGGCAGCAGGACAGGGTCACGGATTACCTGGAGGCAGCCAAAAGCCAGGTAAAATTTTCTCACCAGCAATTCCGGGAACTGGGACTCAATGCGGCTCTTAGTTATGCCAGGAATATTCTTTTCTATAAATTACATAAGGATGAGATGGAGGGCAAAAGGGAACCTTACATGGACCGGGTAGAAAAAACCACGTCCTCGGATTTGCGTAATACGGCCTCCCGGTATTTGAGTGGTGAAAAATATGTAATGGTTACGATTCTCCCGGAGAAGAAACAAGGCAAGAAGACCAATAAATAGGAAGTTAAGAAATGAAAATTACAAATTACAGATTACAAATTACAAATAAAATTTTAGCCTTTATCCTGGCTGCATTTTCTATATTCATCTGTTTAAGTGGACATATATTGGCCCGGGTAGAAAAAACAGGGGAGCTGTGGAAAAATCAGCCGGAAAAGGTTGCGGTTAATGATCATTTATCTTTTATCTACCAGCAGGATGAGTCTTCTAAGATTACGGTGATTCACATCCTGGTGAAAGGAGGAAAGCGGGCGGTGCCGGTTTCGCAGCGGGGATTGAGTTTTATCACCACCGGGCTGGCAGTGGAAATGCCTGATATCGAAGAGGTCAGGCAGTTAACCCAGATGGCCGCATCACATTATTATCATGTACATGGTGATTATGTCACGATTTCTATTCGATGTTTGACTGAAAATCTTGAAAAGACACTTAAAATTATTGCCAGGGTGCTTAGAAAACCTCTTTTTTCCGGACTGCGCATCAGTAATGTTAAACGCTATTTGAAACATCGTCAGAAGGGGGAAAAAGATTCACCGGCACAGTTGATGGAATTGACCTTTTTCAATTCCCTGTTTACCTCCTATGCCGGCTCGATATATGGGAACCTTGAATCACTAAAAAAAATTAAAAAAAAAGACATCCTTAATTTTTATAAACGGTTCTTTAATCATGCCAATATGATTATTTCAATATGCACGGATTTATCCAAAGCAGAGATGATTCCAATTATCAGCAATAATTTCGATTCATTTCCTTCCGGTGAAGCCCAACCGTTGGAAACGGTTCAGACATCTGTCCCGGAGGATAAGGAATTTTTTTTAAAAAAGGACAATCAGCAGGTGCTTATTTCTTTTGGGGCACTGCTGCCGGGTATGAGTCGAAAAAATTTTGCTATGATTTACATGTTGGAGAACCTGCTGGGTAAGGGGATTGGTTCCAAACTCTGGCCTTTACGGGCCAAGAAAGAGTTGGCTTACAGTCTGAATACCCGTTTTATTCAAATGGAAGACGCGGGACTTTTGACTATCTTTTTAAAAACGGATATTTCTAAAAGAGAAGAAGCCCATCGGGCGTTAAAGGGTTTGATTATCGATCTTTACAAAAAAGGGATTACCCCGGAAGACCTTGCCATCACCAGGGTACGTTCCCGGGCTGATTTTTTAAGAGATAATGAGACCAAAGTGAGCCGGGCCCAATGGTTGGCCTATTTTGAAGCATTGGGGGTGGGATTTGATTATTCGGAAGCATTTTTCTCTCAATTGGACCGGTTAACCCTTGAGGACCTTAATACTTATCTTAAGAAGGTACTAAATCCCGATCAACTGTTAGAAGTGGTTATCGGCCGGGAATCCACGGACAAAGAAGAAGACTGATCATCAACCGGTTTGGGCAATATTGGTAAAGAAACGAAAAACGAACTGCCTTTTCCTGGTTCGGATTCTACCCATACTTTTCCATGGTGACGGGAGATAATTTTATATACGATGGTTAATCCCAACCCCTCTCCGTCGGTATCATCCGGGTTGAGCCGGCTGAATATTTCAAATATTTTTTTGTGGTATTCATTGGATATACCGATGCCGTTATCTTCCACACAGTAGACCACGTGCCGCTGTTTTCCATTATTGGTGTCAGTTTCTTTTGCTGTGATCTTTATTACACCCGGTCGTTGGGGGTCCAGGTATTTCAGGGCGTTATTTAATAAATTTGAGAAGACCTGGTTAAGGTGCAGCTCATTACCAAAACAGGGGGGTAACGTACCTATTTGAAGATTTACGTTGTTTTCTTTTAACTGGAATTCAAACGCATTGGTAATTTCAGAAATGAGACGATTCATATCGATGGTTTCAAACGTAGAATCCATTCGACTCACCCGGGAGACTTTCAGCAGCCCTGAAAGCAGGATATCCATTTTAAACGTGCTGGATTGAATGTATTTCAATGAATCGAAGATATCTTCAAGAAGCCCGGAAATGTTATTTTTTGCTTTTTCTGAAGTTAGATCATCTGTATTGATGGAGGAACGAAGTTCTTGAAGAGAGTATCCCAGTTCCTGGCTAAATCCCTGGAGGTTTACCAGGGGAGATCGCAGGTCGTGGGAAGTAACATAGATGACTTGTTCCAGTTCGTTGTTTTTTTCTGCCAATTCCTTCAACAACCGCTGCTGTTCAGCTTCAGCTTTATCTCTTTTCTCTTCCTGCGACTGGATTTGTTCCAACATATTGTTAAATCCGTCATAGAGTGTCCCGATTTCATCTCGTCCCTCTTTTTGAACCCGGAGGGAGTAATCGGATTTATTGGATATTTTTTTTGTGACGTTGGCCAGCCTTAAGATGGGCTGAGAAATCACTCCCTGGAAGCGAAGTGCCAATAAGTAAGAGAGAAAAATTAATCCTATCATCACCAGCACCAGTGAGATGATCCGGCTGCTGGTGTTTTCGGCTAATAATTGGGTGGAAACGATCAGGTAGATGGTGCCAAATTTGCTGTTTTCAAAAAGGATTGGGTGGGCCACGTGCAGTTGGTTGTTCCGAAATTCATAGAATTGCTCTTCCGGCTCCGGGGGAAGTGGAAGTATTTGATCTCTGCTTTTATTAAAGTTTGCATATAGTTCACCCTTTTCACCGTAAACGTATCCGTTTTCGATGTGGGGAATGGTGCCTATTTTTTCTACGATCAGTTTAACACTCTTCCTATCCTTAAATGACAGGGGGGCAACACAAACTTCCCCCACCAGGTCGGCATACAGTATCGTATTGTTCACCAGGTCTTGCCTCAACTGGATGATGTCATGGACAATGATAACAGTGAATCCCAGGACAATAGAAGGTATTGTCACCCATAGGACAATTACAATTAGTTTGTGTTTTATGGAGAGATTTTTAATTAAGCTCATGGCTCTTGAATTGAATTTAATGGGATGTGTCCATTTTAGCAAATTGTAACAAATGATAACTAATGTCCAAACCCACGGCGGTGGCTGCATCGTTGTTGATCTCAAAATTAAGTGCCATTCGGTCGTAATAAAAATTGATATGAACCCCGGCCTGGTAGAAACCCGGGGTATCGCCAATAGTAAGAATCGGTTTGTTTTTAGTATAAGCAATGATTTCCGAGATTTTATTTTTCATTGATTTTGAAATAAAAAGTATGTGGGGGTTGCTAATTTCATTTATTTTTGAAATATAGCGGATAAGCACCGGTTTATTCTCTATTTTTGTGTCCTTGAAGACTTTTTCCAGGTAAGAGTCAAAAAAATTTTGACCAAGGACCGCAATTTTAAAGGGTTTTGATGGATCAGCCTGTGCCGAACCGGGGGGCCAGGTAGTAAGGCGAATGAAAGGTACCAACTTATTTGCTTTGTCCTGGTAAGGCCGGTATGGCTGGACAACAGCCTGGGCAATATTGAAAAGGTCGTTATCTATCGACAAACCGGATTGTCGGGAGGTTGTTTCATTAATCACCAGGCCAATAACCGGCTTGTCTGATGTTTTTTCCACCACAAAACTAATGTGAACCCCTTTTTCGGTATAATCCTCCGAATCTCCTATCGTTAATATAGGTTTATCCCGGATGGATTCCATCACCCTGGAGAAAAATCTCCTGGGTAGTTCCGGGACAAAAAAAAGAAGCTTACATCCGGGAATTTGTTCGACCCGCTTAATGTTTCGTATAATTACCATTTTATTTTTTATTTTCATGGACTGTGGTTTGCCATTATAAACTTGTCCCAGGAACTTCCCAAAAGGAGTTTCACCGACTACACCCATCACAAAAGGTGTATCCCGCTTATCTATTCCGGTTTCTTTAGGCCAATTGACATGCCTATTGGCAATCTCCGCGATGAGCAGTGATTTTACCTGGTATTCACGAGTTTGTGCCTGCAAAAGATTTATGGTAAATAGAAGGGAAAGGATTATTGCCGCGAATACTTTATTTAATTGTACTCCCACTTTATTTTCCTCTTCAAACATCTTGCTTATTCTCCATCGCACTTGTTTTGAAGTGTCTATTGGGGTTATCTTTAACGTTTACCTTTATGGAGGGCACTTCAATCACATTAAGAAAGAGTGCCAATATGCGGATAGCCTCTACAAAGTTATCATATTTAATGGGTTTGATGATATAGGTACTGCACCCGAAATAATGACATTGTCCGATATCCAACGGATCATCGGTGGTGGAAAGCATGATAATGGGAATTTTTTTGAGTTCCGGGTCCTTTTTTACCTGCTGTAGAACCTCTATGCCATCGACTTTAGGCATGCGGATATCCAACAGCAAAAGATAAGAGATGGCCTTTTGATGAGATGGATTACTTTTTTGTTTTATAAAAAGAAAATCCAGTACTTCTTGACCATCCTTGAAATGCATAATGGGATTAGCGATTCCGCAGCGTCTCAGGTTTTTTTGTATCAGGTTCACATGTCCCATATCATCATCCACAATCAAAATATGAACGTCTTTTTTCATATTTCGCTTCCTTCTATTTCCGTGGTTTTTATTATTGGAGCATCAACCACCTCTTTGATGATTTTAAGTAAATCCACCAGTGAATAAGGTTTTTGCAGGAAAGGGATCCCTTTTTTTACTACATCCGTCCAATGGGAGCGATGGTCGGCGTAACCACTGGTGAGTAAGATTTTTATGTTTGGGTGCAGTGATTGGATATTTTCCGTAAATTCGATACCGCTTTTATCCGGTAATACGATATCACTGACCACCAGGTGAAAATCTGCTTTTTTCTTTTCTATAATTTTATGGGCTTCTCCGGCATCTCCTGCTTCCGTCACTTTATACCCATAATCACGAAGAGCTTTGGCTGAAATTTCCCGTACGCCTGTCTCATCTTCTACGAATAAAATGTTTTCGCCATTTCCGCCGAATTCCATTAATGATAGTTCTTGTTCGAGGTTTTCTTCTTCACCGCTGGCTAAAGCGGGGAAATAAATGCCGAAGGTAGTGCCGCCGCCCGGTTCACTATGAACGTTGATCCAGCCATTGTGCTGCTTCACAATCCCATATACCACTGAAAGACCCAACCCGGTTCCTTTGGCCTTAGTGGTGAAGAATGGTTCAAATATTTGCGGGATAACTTTGTTATCGATGCCTTCCCCGGAATCATGGAAGGACAGGTAAATAAACTTACCGGGTCTGGAATCGGTTGAAAGGTTCCCGGCATTATGGGGGATTGTTTTATTTTGGGTTTTTATTGTCAGTGTGCCGCCGTTTGGCATGGCATCTACCGCGTTAACCGTAAGATTCAAAATAATTTGCTCCATCTGACCGGTATCTGCTTTTATTTTATCCAGTGAAGAATCCAATTGGGAATTGAGGTGAATATCCTCTCCGATGATTCGTTCCAGCATCCGTTCCATGCCTTTAACTACGTGGTTTAAGTTCAGTATTTTGGGTTTCAATACTTGTTTTCGACTAAAGGCCAGGAGTTGTTGGGTAAGGGAAGATGCCCGTTTACCCGCATGTCTTATCTCTTCGAGGTTTTCCCGGTGTTGATTGTCGGGTTTCATCTTTACCAGTATCAGTTCCGTGTACCCCATAATGGCAGTTAACAAATTATTGAAATCGTGTGCAATTCCTCCGGCCAGTTTGCCAATGGCTTCCATTTTCTGAGACTGCCGTAATTGTTCCTCCAAATGTTTACGCTGGGTAATATCCCTGGATATGCATAAAATGGCGGGTTTTCCTTCTAAATCGATAAAATGGGCGTTGTTCTCAACACAAATCTGCTTGCCATGTTTGGTAACTTGAATCGCTTCATAAAGATGATGTTGTTTTGCTGTTGTGTCGTTTGTAGGGAAAGCGGCTGATTTTTTGTTTGTATTTGTATTGACCGGTATTTCAACATTTTTCATCGACATCCGCAGCAATTCCTCCCTGGTATAGCCCAATCGTTGACAGGCAATTTCATTGACTTCTATAAAATTAGCGGATTTCCCGTTCTTTATTTCCTGGACAAATATAGCGTCGGTTCCCCTGTTAAATAGCACCCTGAAGCGTTCTTCACTTTCGTGCAATGCTTTTTTTACCTGGGATAATTTCTTTTGGGTCATGATCTGGGTATGAATTTGTTCCATTACCTGGGGCAGCACTTCTAACAGTGCTTGATCTTTCACGATATAATCCCTGGCGCCCAATTTCATCATTTCTACTGCTATTCGCTCATCGCCATGTCCGGTGATAATGACAAAGGGGACGGAGTAACCCTTTCCGGCCAGGTTCTCGATAAGTTCTCTCCCGGTCATATCCGGGAGTTTGTAGTCCAATAATAGAAGGACATCAGGATTGCTCATTAGTCGTTCCAGGGCATCTTCCCCGGTTTCTATTGCTTCTACTTTGAATTTTTTTCTCTCCAATCGCTTTTTAATCAGTCGACGCAAACCTTCATCATCTTCGACCACCAGGATGCTTAACGACTCATCTATTGTATCTTCTACCAGATTTTTGTTTATATTCATCAACTACAGTCTCCATATACAGCCGGCACGGCCGACTTTCGTACTCTTCTTTTCTTTATATCTATCGTATTTTCATTTATTTTTTCAATACATTCTTAATTCTAAATAAATATACTTTTATTGTCAATATCTGGTCCCGCATTTCTCAAAAGAAAATCCTGTTTTAATTTAATTAGAAGCGCCAGCCCAGCGTTAAACGAACACTCCTGGGAATTTGTAATTCCATGGCATCCCTGGTCCCACCGGAAAACACGTATTCGGAGAGTTCAGCGCCAAAATCAAGAACATTATAGAAGGAGAGACCAATGAACGCATCGCGGTTAAAGAGTTTAAACCGGTAACTGAGCTTCACACTGACGTCCGCCACATAATCTTCCCTGGGCCCGCCTTTGACTCCTTTTTCATTTTCGGCTTTGATGGTTGAGTAATAGATGACCCGTTGGTTATGCCGGGATAACGTACTAAAAAAAGCAAAGGGATTGCCGTCCCTATACTTTAGACTGACAGCCAGGAATAATTTTTTGCCAAGGTAATAACCCAGATAACTTTTGGCCACAAATCCCCGGTCCCCGTCTAACCGGCCAAAACCATTGAGCCAGGAATTGGGATTGGCCTGGCTTTCGTCTATTATACCGATATCACTGGAGCCCGGACCATTTCCAAAGGCCGTATCACCCATGCCCATGTGGGCCAAAAAAGAAAAAGAAAAAAACCACTTATTGGCTCGTCTTCCCTGGAAGTTTAAAAGGAGCTGCGCGTAAAAGGGGTCTTTTTCATAATCTTCATTGGAAAGATAATAGTCCCTGAAGGGTTCATCGAAAAAATAGACCTCATGGTTTTCATGTGATTCATAGAAACCGTATTCCCGGTTGAATTTTACCCGGAAACGATTTTTTATCCGTTTATAAATTGCTTTGATATTCAATGTAAAATATTTGGAGATGGGAGTGGAAAAATGGAGTAAAAGCCGTTCTTTGCGCGGCGCAGATATATTTTCATCTACAAAATGGTATCGTCCCCCGGTGTAACCGAAGATATCTCCTTCTTCTCCGGGCTGATATGAGGAATCGCCATTGGTATCGTGCCACCAGTGCAAGGTCCCGTAGGGCCGTTCACTTTCAAGAAAAAAATTGGTGTTTTCCCGGATATCATAGGGAAGAATGCCAAAAGAAAATAGAAGACGGGTCCTCCTGGTTTTAAACAACTGCAGACCGATGTCAAATGCCGGGGTGAAAAAGGTTAAATTATTGGAGGTGTTATCAAAGTGCAGGCCATCATAGTTCAAAAACAATTTGGCCAACAGCGCAACATCTTTAGAAATATTCGCACCGATATTCATCCCGATCCTGGCATTCATATTGGAGTTTTGATAGGTATTTCCCTTGTTCCACAGCACCACCAGGTAAGGGCTTTTATCAAAAGAGACGGCATTATAATCGTGAATGGTTTCATCACCTTTTAACGTGGAGTAACGCATGTCCGCAAAGGTGTCTATCGTAACCGGCCGGTGAGGTCCCGGATTGGTTATTTTGTATTTCAAATTCAAATTGAAGGTGGCGGCGGAAAATTCCCCCATTTTCAATTCTCCGGTGTCTCCAAATGGGTAAATGCCATCTCCATCATTATCCATTAAATCTTTGCTGAAATTATTTTCATAAGGACTCAGGTCTTCTTTTTCCAATAGGAATGACAGGTTCAGGGCCAATTTTTTCTTTTCCAGGGCAAAACCGGTGAACAGGGCGTATCGTTCCTTGCCGGTGGTTTCTTGTGGGTAATTGCCGATTTCCGCTTGTTGATGGGAACGGTCCAAATAGTTAAATATCCCGAAAATATCAAAGTGCCCGCTTTTTAAATTTTTCCTGAACCGGGTGTTCGCCAGGAACAGTTTGCCGGCTTCGTCAAAGGTGGCGTCATAGGTATTAAAATCATTGAATTGCCGTTGGATATCAAAATAACTCAGGGCCACCGAGAGATGCGAACCGGTAAATTTTTTATTTAACGTATAGTCCAGGAAGTAATTGCCGTTGATTTTTCGTCGTGTAGAATACAAGAGGTCTGCACGGGTTTTGGGGTGGTCCGGCTGGATCATAAAGCTGAGCCAGTAGCCACCCAGGTCGGTATAAACAGAGGAAGCCATTAGCCTGGAAAAGTTTTCCCGGGGAACTTCGGATAGGAAATTCATCCCGTAATCGTTGAATAGCGGGGATTCGCCTTGCATGCGGTACGAAGTAACCGATGAAAAGGGTAGGATCACACCGGGCGAACCGTCATTCAATGCCGAATTGATGTTCATACCGTTGTATAGCCAATTAAAATTGACAAAGGAATCCCCTTCAAAATAGACCCGGGGATTATCGATCAATGAAAACCCATTATTTTCTTCGATGAGAAAAGTTGCATCCGGTACGTAATTTTCAATAATAAAAGGATAGAAATAACCACCGGGCACGTGTTGGATCAAAAATTGATCAAACTCGAAAAC
>Ga0055447_10000048_pt1 | contig 10373 bp, 8 predicted proteins | sample China_Galinas_Co_3_FD_57743 | JGI IMG/M metagenome (GOLD analysis project Ga0055447, IMG submission 57743) | Wetland microbial communities from San Francisco Bay, California, USA, that impact long-term carbon sequestration - China_Galinas_CordC_D2 | ecosystem: Environmental > Aquatic > Marine >... | reverse complement strand
TACCCGGGGACAAACAATAACGCCCCCGGCAATATAGGAACTCAACAGATTTTCAATACCCCTGTAGAGATGATAGGCTCCTTTCCCGGCGCCTAACACATGAATTTTCCTGTATTTGGCCAGGTCGAATGAATGGTCCCGGATCTTCAACACATGCCCGGAAAGCGAGAGATTACGGGCAATCAACCCGGTAGGCTCTACACCCTCCAGTGCGGCATCTATCACCTGCCGGCAGAAATCGCGGGGTGCCGCTTTCTCGCCCAAGCGTAACTATCCTGCTAAATTGGGAAGTTTGAAAGTTTCAGGTGAATATAGAAGGATAACTTTCTTAGATACCGGATATCGTCTTTTATATCTTTTTGGAATTTAATCAAATACTTGACGAAGTTGTTTTCCGCACCCAGCCTCAGTTTATCTTCAAATTCATTGATGAAATCTTTCAATTCGATCATCAGGTTTTGAATATAGAGGATATTATCCAGGATACCATTCAGTTTCACCCGGGGGATATCGGCAATACGGGAGTAGGGCAACAGCTTGACTCGTTCCAAAGTGTCTGAAGCGGTCTCTTTGGTCAGATAGGCGATTTCATCCAGGTAAGGTTTTTTATAATCATCGAAATACCTTAACTTCTGTTTAGCCCGCTCCTGGATTTTTTTGTTTTGGTCGGTGAGAGAGAGAAAATTGTTCTTCAATCCCAGGTATTCCCGGTCAAAGTTATCCAGGTTTACGAAATCCCTGCCAAGGTATATCTTATCTTCATAAGAATTCAATAATTCATCTTTAAAATGGGTGTAAAACTTTACTTCGAATTTACTTTCCCCCAAGTGCACCAATCTCATAAGCATCATGCTTTGCGGATTGGTTAGGTGATAGGAGTTCTCTTCGATAATGGCGCTGTATAAAAACAGCGAGTTGATAATGAAACCCTTCAGGGAGCCTAATAAAGCTTCATTACTATCGATAAACTCAAGTAAATCCTGGGGGGCTTCGCCTCTTAATAGTGTGAAGAGAGGAGAGAAAAGATAACCGTTATCATTATCCATGAACTCGAAATAAACATTGTCAAACACTCTTTTATACAGTGTGGAATAGGTGATTTCCGGGTAATCATTTAATGTTTTACCGTCAAATTTCTTTAATACTTTTAAAGTCTCCAAGGTCCAACCTCCAAAAAAATTATAATGGATTAATAGCTAAATGTAAATGATTTTAATAAATTTTTTCTCCTCTCCCTTTACTTTCTGTCTATTTTTTGTTAATTCATAATTTATGAAAAAAAGAAAAATTTCTATCCCTTCTCCCCTCCTGGCCCTAATATTCTATACAACAGCAATCCTTTTCCTCATTCTAAGTCTAAAATACGTAACCGTTTTATCCGCGCCTATCCTTATTTCCTTTGTTGTAGCCTATTTGTTCAATCCATTCGTCAATTTCCTGGAAAAAAAAACCCGCTTCTCCCGGGGGGCCATCGCTGCCATCCTTATGGTCACCCTGGTTTTCGTGGTGGTATTGTTATTGACCAACCTGTTCCCCTATGTATTTGACCAGGTGAAAACCGCAGCCGTCAAATTCCCGGAACTTCTTAACACCTTTTCCGAAAAGGCCAGAATTCTCAACACCTATATCACCGATCACTTTTCGGATTATGTGGGAGACATCAATATCATGGGTAAGATCGAGGAGATGATCGGCGATCTGTTCACCAACCTTTCACAGGTCCTGGGTGCTGCATTTACAAGTATTTACAGCATAATGTTGGTCTTGCTCTATTTGGTTTTCATTCCCCTCTTCTCCTACTATTTCGTCAAAGATTACAAAAAAATTCAAAAATTTATTTTCGGTCTGATACCTGTGCGGTTTAAGTCGCGAGTCATCAAAAGAGTGGAAAAAATGGACGAATTGCTCTCCTCTTTTATCCGTGGCCAGGCCATCGTGGTACTGATTTTGGCAGCCCTATATTCTGCCGGTTTAAGTCTCATTGGTTTGCCTTTTTCTATCATTATCGGCGTAGTGGCCGGTATCGGGGACATCATTCCCTATTTCGGCACTATTATCGGTTTTATCATCTCCCTGGTCATTGGCTTTGCTCATTTCCAATCAATAGAAAAAATGCTGTTGATCTTCCTGGTATTCGCCATTGTCAAGGGCAGCGAGAACTGGTTCTTTTACCCCAAAATCGTTGGCAAAGAAGTCGGATTACACTTCGTTTGGGTGCTGTTATCCATCATCATTTTCGGCAACCTATTCGGTTTTTGGGGCCTACTGATAGCCATTCCGGCTTCTGCCGGGTTTAAAATGTTTTTTAACGACCTGGTGGTGTACTACAAAACCTCGGAATTTTTCAACAAAGAATAAACATGAAAAAATCAATTATCATCATTATTTTTCTATTAATAACGGTATTTATAATCGCCGGTGACCTACCGGAACGCAAAATCAAAAGCCTTGTCCTGGAGTATGATAGATCTGCCATTAGCGCTCCGGCAAATTCTCAATTGGATTATTTTCTACAAATCCCACAATGGGTCGAGAAGATAAACAATACAGCCCAGCCGGGGAATAAACTCACTATATACAGAAGGCGTATCTCCCGGATATTAAAACAGGCCGCAGCCGTGGCCGAGGCCGATCAAAAAACCTACCTTTCTGCCCTGGCCGATGATGTAAAAGCAAATAATTTCAAATCCAGTACAGCCCTTTGGGTGGAATATGAGCGTCCCGAGGTGGATATCATTCTCCTCAGTTCCGACAGCCGGGACAAAAAGAACCTGGAATTTCACATACTTATCAAAAACAAGGAATTTTCAGAAAAGGCCAAGCAATATTCAAAAATATTGGACAAAATGCTGGAAAATATCCCCAAAAATCAAGGGGCCATAGCCATAGAGCCCGGACGAATATCCCCGATATCCGTCCTGGATATTGCCTATAGCACGAATCCCGACCGCTATACCATGCTTTACCCGAAAACTGCAACATTAGAGACAAAATTCAGAAATAGGGTCCTTGTTTTTCGCAATCTACTCCAGGCCAGATTCGACCATATAATCCTACCTACAGCAGAAAAAGTATTGGGCAACAAAAAAATGATGTTGGTGACATTCAATTCATACCTTTCCAATATCATCATGCACCGGCTCAATCACTTTACCGGTCCAATTTTCCTGGAAGGTCAAAGTGAAAAAGTCTTAACAGTGAAAGATGAGCTCAAAAAATTTTTCCATTCCATCGAGGAGATCAGGGCTGATACAGCCGCCATCCACAATGCAAAAGTTTTAGAAGTAGAAAAACTGATTGAGAAAGAAGAACTGAAGAATATCGCCCATACCTATGTCGTAACGTTGTTGACCGAACTCAAGTTCAATCCTAAAAGTCCGCGTAAGGAACCAGCCTTGCTGATATTTAATTATCTTTTTAAGAACGATGCCATATTGCTGGATATCAATACAAAAAAAATAAGAATACAAATTGAAAAATTCGGAAGCACAGTCAAAAAATTATTGGCCAAAGTCTCCCAGATTGAATCCCAGGGCAACTATGCAGAAGCAGGACTTTTAATGGGAAAAGAAAAATTGACCTCCCCCAGCGATGAGTTGAAAATGATTCGCAAAAATTTAAAAAAGATCCCGGTGCAAATAAAAATCACCGGCTTTAAAGAAAAAGCCCGGTAATATTACTATTTCTTCTTAAAATTCACCCTTTTTTTACAGCAAATGGAAATGATGGTATAATAGAAGATACATTTTCTACAGATTTGGGTTTGTTGGAGGGGCAACCCTGGAGAAATTCCCGGCCTGTAAGGATTATGATCATGCAGAAATGGATATACGATCTGTCATATGATGAATTAAACATGGAATTGGAAGCCATGGGGTTGAAATCATTTGTTACCTTGCAAGTGTTTCAATGGCTTTACGGTAAACTCAATCCACAAGTGACGGAATGGTCTAATATCAGTAAAATAAATAGAGAAAAATTATCCAGGTATTACAACACCGCTCTCCCGGAAATCCCAATCCTAGAAGAAGATAAAGATGGAACTCAGAAATTTTTATTCAAATTGGCAGACGGGACACGGGTAGAAGCAGTATCCATTAAAGAAAAAAGACACTACACCTTTTGTATCTCCACCCAGGTGGGATGCGCCTTGCGTTGTAAATTTTGCGCTACCGGCAGGCTGGGTTTCACCCGGAACCTGACCCCCGGGGAGATACTTTCCCAGGTTATCATGCTAAAGTCGAAAATCCCCGGATACACAGGAAAAATCAACCTGGTATTTATGGGAATGGGAGAACCTCTACTCAACTACGATAATCTAAAAAAGGCATTGGGAATTATCATTGCCGAAAGAGGAATGTCTATTTCTCCCCGGAATATAACCGTCTCCACCGCCGGAATCCTTGAGGGCATCAAAAAACTGGAACAGGATTTCCCCCGGCTCAAGATCAGCCTCTCCTTAAACGCTGCCGATGAAGCCACCCGGGAATCTCTTATGCCTATAAACAAAAAACAAAAACTCTCAGCGCTACTAGGATACTTCAGGCAAGAGCACCGCAAAAACCGGGTGACTTTTGAATATGTAATGCTGAAAGGAATCAACGATTCCCTGGAAGACGCAGCCAAACTGGTTAGCATGCTAAAGGGGATCCCCTGTAAAATCAATTTAATTCCCTACAACGAAAACAAATCCATCAAATTGCAGACACCAGCCGATGATACAGTTGAGGCTTTTTGCGAATACTTGAATGCAAAGGGTTTTACCGTCATTACCCGGTGGTCCAAAGGAAGAGAGATTAAATCCGCCTGCGGACAGTTAACAGCGGAGTACCCATGAAACTGACAGAGAACAACTTCAAACTGGACAAATTCCAGGAAAAATCAATCCAGGCCGTAGAACAGGGCCGTTCAGTCCTGGTTTCCGCGCCCACCGGGGCAGGAAAAACCCTAATTGCAGAATACTTAATTAAAAAATGCCTGGAGGAATCCAGGGGAGTAATCTACACCGCTCCCATTAAAGCCCTTTCCAACCAGAAGTATAGGGATTTCGAACACCTGTTCCCCGGCAAAGTAGGCATCATCACAGGGGACGTCAACATCAACCCCCATGCTCCCCTCTTGATCATGACCACTGAAATTTTCAGGAATCGCATATTGGAGAATCCCGACAGCTTATCCAATCACCACTGGGTCATCTTTGATGAAATTCACTACCTCGATGACCTGGAGAGGGGAACGGTCTGGGAAGAATCCCTGATATTCTTACCCCATCACATGAAGTTCGTCGGTCTCTCGGCCACTATCCCCAATATAAAAGAATTTGCCGATTGGTTAAAGGAGATCCACACCACCCCCCTGGAGGTCATTATAGAGAGCACTCGCCCTGTTCCCCTACGGTTTCTTTTCCAATGCCGGGGTAAAATACTGCATCACATCAAAAATGTAAAACAGGTGGGGTACTCCAGGAAAAGAGGCCGGGTTTCAGGTGAAAACAAACCCATAAATTTGATCAATCACCTGGTGAATTCCAACCAACTCCCCTGCATATATTTTTCTTTTTCCCGGAAACGATGCGAATTCCTGGCCAAAAAAGCCATGCAGTTCAATTTCCTGGAAGACGGGGAATCCGAAGAAATCCTGACCTCCTTCGACGATTATTGCCTTAAATACAACCTGGACGGCGATGAACGCACGGAATCCTTAAGGGGTATGGTGGCCCGGGGTATCGCCTATCACCACGCAGGAATCCATCCCATGATTAAAGAAATATTGGAACGACTCTTTACCAGACGGCACATTAAAATCATTTTTACTACCGAAACCTTTGCCCTGGGAATCAATATGCCCGCCCGTACCGTAATCCTGGATGAATTACGCAAAAACTACGGCAAATTTTTCAGGAGCCTAAAGGTCAGGGACTTCTACCAGATGGCGGGACGGTCCGGTAGGCGGGGAATCGACAAGGAGGGTTTTGTCTATAGCCGTGTAGATCCCCGGGATACCTCCTTCCGGGAACTGGATACCCTGTTCAAATCATCCCCAGAAACCGTAAGAAGCCGGTTTAACGCCTCATACGCCACCATCCTAAATCTTTATGAAAACCACGGGGACGACCTGCTGGACATCTACACCCTATCATTCAATTCATTCCAGGAAAAGAAGAGAGCAGGGGCTTCCCGGCAACTGCTCCAGATGAAAGCCCGGTTGAAAATCTTGAAGCAATTGGGTTATATCCACGAAAACCGGTTGACCGAAAAGGGGCACTTCGCAAAAAAAATCCATGGTTACGAATTACCCATGGCCGAACTCTACGGCTATGGAGTACTGGAGGAGCTTTCGGTACGGCAATTGGGAATCCTGGCCCTGGCGGCAGTTTTTGAACCCCGGGCCAATGGCCGCAAAAAGCAAAGATTCCGGGAAGAGGCCAAATCCCTTCAACGAATCACCACAGCTGTGGTACGCGGAATCCATCATATGGAAAAAAAATATGGCCTGAACGATCTATGCAAAAAATTCTTCTACGACCTGTCGGACTCCATAACCAGTTGGATGAAGGAGGATTCTTTCAATAGCATCCTGCAGGAACTTAAAGTAGACGAAGGTGAGGTCATCCGCTATTATCGTATGAGCATTCAAATTTTACGTGAAATGTTAGAAACCCCAGCCTCAGAAATCTTAAAGCTTAAACTCAGAAAGGCCATTTCCTTGATCGATCGGGACGTTATCGACGCCGAAGAACAATTACGCAAAACCGTCACATACTGACCTCCCCAGCCCGGGAAAACCGGGAATCGATTATTGACAGATTTTTGCAAAATGTCCTCAAAATGGCTCCAATCACCCTTACAAAACCTCCAAAACCCCTCCAGGGGGCGTGTCAAAGGTCTTGAAACAGCAGCAAAACCTCCAAAAAATAAGGAATAGCGGGAATACCGTTGTTGACAAAACCGGTAAGATGGTATATAGTAAGACCTAAATCTATATATGGAAATCATCATTGCTGAAGAGGCTGGATTTTGTTTTGGAGTAAAAAGAGCTTTGGAATTAATAGAGCGTTTGCATGAAAAAGGACAAAACACACAAGTTTTTGGCCAGCTTATCCACAACCAGTCCGTACTAAATGATTTAGCACAAAAAGGGATCAAAACAATCACCACTTTCGACGAGCTAAAACCCGACCACACCTTGTTTATCAGAACCCACGGCATCCCGAAAGAGACAGAAGAAAATATTAAAAACCGGGGCATCGCTTACGTGGATGCCACCTGCCCCTTTGTCAAGAAAATTCACCATATCGTTGAAAAAATAGACCAGGGCAATACCCGGATAGTCATTGTAGGCGACAAGAACCATCCTGAAATCATTGCAGCCAAGAGTTATACCGCTGATGCTATTGTGGTAAATTCCAGGACTGAAGCGCAAGCCATACCTCAAGGTAAGCCCCTGGCAGTTGTGGCCCAAACCACCCTGAATACCGGCCTCTTCAAAGAAATTGTCTCTGTATTACTTGACAAAGCAGAAAAGATTGAGATTCACAATACCATCTGTAACGCCACCCGGGTGAGACAGGAGGCCATTCGCAAACTGGCCCCCCAGGTTGATTTCGTGGTTGTAGTGGGAGGCAGGAATTCATCCAATACCCGCAAACTCTATGAGATCGCCCTGGAGAAAAACGAGAACACCTACTTTATCGAAAAAAGTGAAGATTTGAATAACCAAGAGTTTATAGAAAAAATAAAACACTTCCAAACCGTCGGTTTGACTGCGGGCGCTTCGACGCCCCCCGGCGAGTTGGACAAAATAAAAGAATATTTTAAAAAACTAAAGATAGATAATATCGCAAGGAGATGAAAAATGGAAGAAGTAAAGGAAACTAACAACACTGAGCTCGAATCAAGCAACGAGGCTGAAAATAGTACAGAGTTTTCTGAATTAATCGAAAATTACAGCCTTGAGTCAGCCGGCTCAGGTTCTTTCATTGATGGACAGATCGTAGATATCATAGATGATAAAGTAATTATCGATATAAAACAAAAAACAGAAGGAATCCTGGACAAACAGGAATTGCTGGATTGGGACGGTAACCTGAAATTCAACGTTGGCGACACAATCACTGTGGTCTGTAAAAACATCAACATGAAAGAGGGGTATATCACTGTTTCCAAAAAGCAGGTGGATAAAGAAGAAGGCTGGAAGAAAGTAAAAAGAGCCTATGAGAAAAGCGAATTGATTTCCGGTAGAATCATTCAACTCCTGGAAGACAGGAAGGGTTATATGGTTGAAATGGGAGTCAATATGTTCTTACCCATGAGCCAGGTGGACATCAAGAAAGTCAAGAATCCCCAGGCTATGGTGGGTAAAGTGCTGGATTTCAAAGTCAGTCGTATCAATCCCAAAGAAATGGGTGGAGTCGTTTCAAGGCGTGCTTTGTTGGAAAGAGAGCGCAAAGAAAAGATCGAACAACTATTCGACGAACTTGAAGTCGGCCAAATCGTCAAGGGTGTGGTCACCTCCATTACCGATTACGGCGCATTCGTAAACATCGGCGCCATGGACGGACTGGTACATAAAGACAATATTTCTTATGGAAGAGTCAATCATCCCAAAGAAAAATTGAGAAAGGGCGACGAAGTAGAAGCCAAAGTACTGGATCTGGATAAAGAAAACCAGCGCATCTCCCTGGGTATCAAACAGAAAAATCCCGATCCCTGGGTAGACATTCAAAACAAATACCCCGTAGGTCACAAACTTATCGCCAAAGCCACCAAGATTGTTGACTTCGGCGCATTTATCGAATTAGAAGACGGCGTAGAAGGCTTGTTGCATATTTCCGACCTGACCTGGGAAGGTAAACCCAAATCCGTTGAAGAATTCGTTGCCGTAGGCGACAAATTATGGGTACAGGTCATCGAGTTGAAACCTGAAGACAAGAAAATCAAATTGGGCCTCAAACAATTGGAAATGAGACCCGAAGAAAAATATATTCAAAACCACGAAACCGGCGAAATCATCAAAGGCGTGGTAAAGAAGATTTTAAAATCCCGTGTTTTCGTTGAACTGGAAAAGGGCGTTGAAGGAGCCATTAAAATCTCCGATATCAGCTATTTCCGCATTGAATCCCCCCATGAATTCCTCAAAGAAAACGAAGAAATCGACGTTATGATCATCAGCAAAGAGCTGGACCCCAACTATAAAGTCAAATTGGGTCTGAAACAATTATCCAATAATGAATGGAAAGAGTTCTGCAACCAGAATCGTCCCGGCTCTGTTATCAACGTAGTAGTCAAGAAAGTAAACGATAAAGGTATCAGCGTCCAGATTTCTAAAAATATCGAAGGGTTCATCCGTTTGAACGAAGTCGACGAGAAGAGACTCTCATTTGAAGAAATCGAAGCCATGATTAAGCCCGGCGAAACCCGGGAAGCCCTGGTTGTCACCTCAGATTACGAAAGAAAGAGAATCTACCTGAGCTTCAGAGCTGTTGAGAAAAAACGGGAAAGAGAAGAACTTGAAAAATACGGAAAATCCGGAAACGAGGGCATTACCACAGTCGGCGATCTGTTCCAGAACGCTTTAGACAACAAAAAATGAGATTTCTTCCGGCACCCTGGAGATGGAATTTCATCTCCAAGACAGGTAAGCTAAAAGAATGTGTTTTTTGTAATGCTCTAAAATTACCCGATGACGAGTCCCTGATTTGTTTCAGGGGCAAGCAGTATTTTGTCATCCTCAACAAATTCCCTTATAGCACAGGGCACTTAATGATAGTGCCCTTTGAGCACCTATCTTCACCCAATCAAATTTCACCGGGGGATTCTACGGAAATGTGGGATCTTATGAACCGCTCCCTGACTATTTTAAAAGAGAAATTCAATCCCGGCGGTTTCAATGTGGGAATGAATATCGGTAAGTGCGCAGGTGCTGGAGTTAAGGACCATTTTCATCTCCATATTGTTCCCCGCTGGGAAGGCGACGCCAATTTTATGGCCGTCACCGGCAATACCAAGGTCCTCTCCTATAGTATCGATGAAGTACTTAAAACATTACGGAAAGAGTTCAATCCATGAAGAAAATCATATATATATCCATTGCCTGTATTATCCTAATTGGGGCCGCCCTGGGTTATTTTTTCCTGGGCACCTCATCAAGTCCTGATTATATTTTCCTTATAACTTTAGATACCACCCGGGCCGATTTTATCCGCTATACCATCCCGGGTAACAAATTGACACCCAACCTGGCCCGTTTGGCTTCCGAAGGTGTCCGCTACGACAACGCCTACTCCTTAATCCCTATCACTTTACCCTCTCATTCCAATATGCTTTATTCTCTCCCCCCCCATTCACTCAAAATCTACAATAACGGCCAACCCA
>Ga0055447_10000047_pt1 | contig 10693 bp, 2 predicted proteins | sample China_Galinas_Co_3_FD_57743 | JGI IMG/M metagenome (GOLD analysis project Ga0055447, IMG submission 57743) | Wetland microbial communities from San Francisco Bay, California, USA, that impact long-term carbon sequestration - China_Galinas_CordC_D2 | ecosystem: Environmental > Aquatic > Marine >... | reverse complement strand
GGTTGCCGTCTTTTTGAACCGGAAACCATAGGTTTTTACGCCGACGGCTTTCAAGCCTTAATCAAACAGGTATTGGAAAATATAAATGTATCTATCTTTGAATTGGGATTGGTTTACCAAACACAGAAAGTAGGGGAAACCCATAGTGAAGAAGAATTCAGTTTCGATTTTTAATTAATAAGTTACCACAGATTTGGTTAATAAAAATAAAAACCTTGATAAATCTGAGGCTTTCATCCTTGAGATTTGCAAGAAAAAAAATTAGGAGGAAACAAGATGAAAGTATGTACCAGATGTGTATTACCCGAAACCTATCCGGGGATTGAATTTAATGAGCAAGGAGTATGTAACTTCTGTACGGGATTCGATTCCAGGGAAAAACAAATGGAAGAGGCTGGGAATCATTTTAAGAATGAAGAGGAGGTAAAAGAGGCCTTAAAAAAATACAAGGCTTTGAACCGTAAATATGACCTTCTGGTTCCCTTGAGTGGAGGCGTGGACAGTTGCTTCACCCTGATCCAGATTGTCGAAAAATTCGGTTTACGTCCCTTGGTTTTCCATAGTGATCACGGTTGGGACGATCCTACCGCTACACGAAATGTTGAAAAATTGTGTAAGGAATTGGATGTGGATCTGTTGATATGGAAAAACGATTTAGTGTTTATGAGGAAACTGTTTAAATATTTTAACGAGTCCGACGATTACACCGTCAGTCCCTGCTACCCTTGTGGAAATATGTTATATTTAAACGGCTTGGAGTTGGCTGACAATTTCGATATCCCCCTGGTAATTAACGGTTATTCCAAGGGACAAGCGGCCATGATGCATGACAAAGACAAAGCCCAGGATTGGTATGGGCGTATGATTAATGTGATCCTTGAAACCGGTGACCAGGAATTTTTCGAAACATTTACCAAAAAATGGCAGCTTCTCAAAAAACAGGTGATTTATACTACCAGGGAAGACCTGGAGCGGCCTGTGAATCCCGAAAAACTGTTATTTATCCCCTTTTTCGTATTCCAATTTTACAAAACCGACAAGGAACAATTGCAGAAAATTTGCCGGGACCGCTTCGATTGGCAACCCATTGATGTGAGTTATCCAGCTCGTTCCACCAATTGTGAAATGATATGGCTCAACTCCTTCAGGGATTTAAACAAACGGTCATATACTCATTACCATGATGAGTATTCCACCCTGATTCGGGCCGGTGAGATTACCCGGGAACAGGCAATAAGGGACCTGGAATTAAATCCGCCCACTGGAATCCTGGAGCGTTTGTCCCAGGAGATCGACGTGGATTTGGAAGATTTAAAATAGGAGCCCCGGGAAGAGAACGATTTATAGTCCCTTCCCCCAAGGAGGAATAATACATGAATGACCAAAAAAATGATAAAGCAGCGGAAATATATTGGTTGAACCGGTTATCCGGGGAAATTCCAAAGATCGAATTACCGGGACTGGTACCGGGATTCGACGGTAAAGGCACGGCCCGGGCCAGGATGGTTATCGATCTGCCGGAAGAGATCTCCCGGCACCTCCAGGAAGTGGGGAAGGGTTCTCATAAAGCCTTACTCGTTCTTTTCCTGGGTGGATTGAATGTGATTTTGAACCGGCATACTGGTAGTGAAGATATCCTGGTGGGGACATTGTCCCCCACCCAGGAGGGGAAAAAACCGGGAATTTTATTCTTGCGGAATAAAATATCTCCTGACGCCCCCTTAAAAGAAGTCTTGAACCGGAGCCGTAGCACCACGATGGAGGCCTTTCAATATACCGATATCTCTTTCGGTATGTTGTTGTCCAAATTAATGGCTGCCAATGACGGGAATACCCCGGAGATATTCAACCTGGCTTTTATATATGATCGTATCCACGAAAAAAGTAGACTCTTAAAACAATTCGGCCTGGTTCTTATACTGGGAGGCGAAGGTGACAAACTAACCCTGGAATTGGATTACCGGGAGGGGCTCTATTCACCCCGGTTACTGGACTTTTTCGCCCGGGGGTTGATTCATGTTCTCGCTGACCTGAGAAGTAAGTTGGAGATGCCAGTTAGGAACATAGATATTATCTCTCCCCTTGAGAAAGAAGAGCTGGCTGCACTAAATCGGACTGAAACTTCCTACCCCCTCGATACTACGATTCAATCTCTATTTGAAGCGCAAGTCAAAGCCAATCCCCATAATCCTGCCCTGGTCGGTTCATCTTTACCTTGCGGGGCAGATGACCCAGGAATGGTCCCCCAGGAAACCCTGAATCAACTCAATTACAAGGAGTTGAATGAACGGGCCAACCGGTTGGCCCACTTATTGAAAGAGAAGGGCGTGGGACCGGGCCGTGTGGTTGGACTTTTATTGGAACGCAGTTTGGATATGGTGGTTGCCCAACTGGCCGTATTGAAGGCAGGTGGGGCATACCTGCCTATCGACACCGGTGCCCCGGTCAATCGTTTGACCGCTATGTTGGATGATTGCGGCGTCTCTATCCTGTTGACCCAAGGGGATATGACCAAACAGTACTCATATACTGTGTTACAGGGCCTGGAATCGGGAGGCTTAAAGGTTTACTCTACCCAGGGCCGGTCCCGGATTGCTGATTTCAATGAGATGCCGTTGCCCGACCGCTCTTATATAGATAATGAAAAATACAACCGGTTGTTGGGGCAATCTCTTGTCAAAAACCGGATTTTGATACAGGCCTCCCGGGGTTGTCCCCATGATTGCAGTTATTGCTATCGCATTTGGCCTCGCAGGCAGGTGGCTCGAACTGGAGAGAACCTCTTCAATGAGATTAAGTTGTACTACGATATCGGTATCCGCAAGTTCGATATCTTTATGATCAATATTAAATCTGGGAAACGGCTTTTTGAGTTGATTATCGAAAATGGGATCAAGGATCTCCAACTTTATTTTCCCAACGGATTTAGGGGCGATTTGCTTACTCATGATTATGTGGATCTAATGGTAGAAGCCGGTACGGTCAATTTTGCCCTGGCCCTGGAAACAGCCTCTCCCAGGTTGCAAAAATTGATCAACAAGAAGCTCAACCTGGAAAGATTTCGAGATACCGCCGAATATGTTTGTAAAACTCATCCCCAGGTGGTACTGGAATTGTTCACTCTCCATGGTATACCCACGGAAACCGAAGAGGAAGCCCGTATGACCATGGATTTTATCAAGAGTCTACGCTGGGTGCACTTCCCTTATGTTAATGTATTAAAAATCTATCATGGCACCCGCATGGAGGAGATAGCTATCGAAAACGGTATCTCCGGGGAAGCCATCGCCCGGTCGGAAAACCTGGCCTGGCACGAATTGTCCGATACTCTGCCCTTCTCCAGGAGTTTTTCATCCCAATACCAGGGTGACTTCTTGAATGATTATGTCCTTTCCAAAGAACGTTTGTTACAAGTATTACCCCATCAAATAAAGATTATGACCGAGGATGAGTTGGTGAAAAAGTACGACAGTTACTTGCCTGCCGATATAAAGAGCTTTGAACAATTACTGGAATTCACGGGGATTCAACGAAGCGAATTAGGAGATTTTGCCTTTGTAGACGAACAAGAGGACGAAAAAGTGCTGGAGGGCCTCAATGAGCGTGTTGCCGGTTTGTTTCCCAAAGCACCTAAAACCCCGGATGCTTTGCGTATCCTGTTTTTAGACTTGTCCCAGTTTTTTGACGATGGTAGTGAGGAAATGTTGTACGATGTGGTGGACCCCCCCCTGGGTATGGTTTACCTTTTGTCCTACCTGGACAAGTACCTGGGGGATAAGATACACGGCAAAATCTTGAAACCCCGTATCGATTTTGAGAGTATGGCCGAATTACGGAAAATCATGGATGAATTCGATCCCCAGGTCATTGCGGTACGCTCATTAACCTATTATAAGGATTTTTTCCACCAAACCCTGGCTGCCATAGGGCAATGGGGTTTTAATGTTCCTGTCATTACCGGCGGTCCTTATGCAACAGTGGATTACAAATCCGTTCTCCAGGACCGCAATGTGGATCTGGTTGTATTGAGTGAAGGCGAAGTCACATTCCTCGAAATCCTGGAAAAAATGATTGAGAATGGGAATCGTCTTCCGGGTGATGCAACCTTAAAAGAGATTCCCGGTATTGTTTTTGTTCCCCGGGAAGAAAAAATGGCTGACATTGACGGTGGCCGGCAAATACTCAAAGTAGATACACTGGGAGAGATTTTGGCATCCCGGTCCCAGTCCGACCCCGAACCCGTCAATAGCCCCAATGATCTGGCCTATGTCATATACACATCGGGTTCTACGGGGAAACCCAAAGGTGTCCTGGTTGAACACCGGGGAGCGGTCAATGTGGTTCAATGGTTTGGTGAACGCTATGAATTAAAACCGGGTTCCCGGGTGATTCAATTGACAAATTACACCTTTGATCCAAGTGTGGAGCAGATTTTCAGTACTTTGATCCATGGGGCAACAGTCTACCTGGCAGGAAAAGATCTACTGGCAAACAAAGCCGGTTTCTTGAAATTTATGGAAGAAAACCGGATCACCTTAATCAACTTTGTCCCGGTTACTCTAAGGGAGATGTTGTTCGGTTCTCCAAGGCTCCCTGAATTGCGCACTGTGATTTCCGGGGGAGAAAAACTGGATGAAGTGATTCGAAATCAACTAATAGAAATGGGGTATGACCTCTATAACCATTATGGACCCACGGAAACAACAGTAGACGCTTTGGCGGCTCATTGTACCCAGGGAAATGTTACCCTGGGAAAACCTATCGCCAATACCTCGACCTATATACTGGACAAGAACTTCAATCCCGTCCCAACCGGTGTTACCGGTGAACTGTTTATCGGGGGAGTGGGTGTTACCAGGGGTTATTTGAACCGGCCCGAATTAACAGATGAAAACTTCCTTGAGCAAAATGGGTTAGGCCGGTTGTATCGTACAGGCGACCGGGTTCGCCTCTTACCAGATGGTGAAGTGCAATTCATCGGTCGAAACGATCATCAGGTTAAAATTCGCGGCCATCGTATCGAGTTAGAGGAGATTGAGAATCGTTTATTGGTACACCCCCGTATCAAGGAAGCAGTCGTCACTGTAGCCCATGTGGGTGAGGATGGAGTCGATGAGACCGGGTCAGATGACAAATCCGAAAAGTTCCTCCGGGCCTTTTTGGTGTGCAGTCAACCGATTACCCAGTCCGAGTTGCGCTCTTTTTTGGCCTGGGACCTTCCCGATTATATGGTACCCTCTCAATTTACCCTGCTGGATGCCTTTCCTCTTACTTCTACGGGCAAAGTGGATCGTCCTGCCCTGGAAACTTTGGGCAGTCAAGAAGAAGGTGAACAGGAATCACCTTATGTCGCACCTCAAAGTATTGTGGAAAAAGAGATGGCCGGGGTTTGGCAACAGGTACTTAACAAAGAGCCCATCGGCATCGAGGACAATTTCTTCATGTTGGGTGGCGATTCGGTCAAATCTATCCAGATTGCCTCTCGTATGAACAGTTTGGGCTATCGCCTTGAGATGCGTGACCTGTTCCATAATCCGACTATCGCTGCCTTGGCTCCCCTGGTTAAAAAGACAGTTGCTAAAACCGATCAATCTGCTGTAATTGGACCGGTTCCACTGACTCCCATCCAGTGGGATTTCTTCCAACGCGGCCACCGGGATGCCCATCACTTCAACCAGGCCGTCATGCTCAATCTACCGCAAGGAGTGGATGAAGCCCTGGTAAAGGCTGTCTTTACCCGTTTGCAGAAGCATCATGATGCCTTGCGCATGGTCTATTCTTTCCAGGATGAGAATGTTCGCCAGGAAAACTGGGGGTTGGATTATCCTTTCAGCCTTGAGACCAAGGATTTTCGAGAGATCGGCGATCCGGGCAAGGCCCAGGAGGAGCTGAACCTAGCGGTTGCTGCCGTACATACCGGTATCGACCTGGAAAAGGGTCCTTTGATGAAACTGGGTTTGTTTCGTCTTCCCCAGGGCAATCGGTTATTGATTGTGGTGCATCACCTGGTCATAGACGGCCTTTCATGGAGGATCTTGTTCGAAGATATGGAACAGCTATTCCAACAACACAATAAGGGTGAAGAGTTCTCCTTGCCTCCTAAAACCGATTCCTTCAAAAAATGGGCAGAAGAGTTGAAACAATATGCCGACAGCCCGGTTTTTTTAAAAGAGAAAGAGTATTGGAGATCCATGGAAGATCTGGAGATCCCCTTTATCCCCAAAGACCGCCCCGGTGACAACCTGGTTGCCGACAAAACTGTGGTGAAATTTAACCTGGGGGAAAAGGAGACTGAAGATTTGCTGACCCGGGTCAATAAAGCCTTTGGCTCTGAAATAAACGATATACTATTAACTGCCCTGGCCCTGGCTGTACAGGAAATTTACGGTCAAAATCGTTTGTTGATTGCCCTTGAGGGACACGGCAGGGAGGAGATCCTTGAAGATGTCAATATCAGCCGTACTGTGGGTTGGTTTACCAGCCTTTTCCCGGTAATCATTGAAATCGAAAAGCAAAATGAGTTGTCTGGTCATATTAGGCAGGTTAAGGAAAGCCTGCGTCGTATCCCCAATAAGGGGATAGGCTATGGAATTTTAAGATTTTTAACCTCCCCGGAAAAACGGGATAACCTGGATTTTAAATTGCAGCCTCGCATGAGCTTTAATTACCTGGGGCAATTCGATGCCGATGTGCAGGAAAAATCTTTTTCTATTGCCCGTGAGTCCGCAGGCAGTTCCCAGAGCCCCCTTACGGAAAGAGAATATGAATTGGATGTTTCCGGCCTTATTGCCGGCAATCGCCTTGGGTTATCTATCGCTTATGGTAAAAATCAATTCCAAAAGGAAACCATAGAAAAACTTGCAGTCGTCTTCAAGGAGAAATTACTATCCTTGATCGATCATTGTTTAACACAAAAAGAGAGAGTCTTTTCTCCCAGTGATTTTACCTATAAAAACTTTCCAATTCCCGTATTGGATAAAATCACTTCGTTGGTATCGAGTGAGATAGAAGATATCTATATCTTAACTCCTATGCAATCGGGTATGTTGTTTCAAGCATTGTTGGACCCCACATCCACTGCATATTTTGAACAGATGTCCTATCGCCTTAAAGGAAAGATTCAGATTGACTTGGTGGAAAAGACTATTTCGGAGTTATACCGCCGATACGATGTATTGCGAACCAACTTTTTCTATGAAGAAAACGACCGGCCTTTGCAAGTGGTATTAAAAGAAAAAGCGCCCCAATTCCACTCGGAAGATATACGCACATCGGTCCCTGTCGATAAAAGGGAAGAATGGATTGAAACATTCAAAGAGACCGATCGTAATACGCCTTTCGATCTAAGGAAGGACAGCCTCATGCGGGTCTGTGTAATACAGGTCGAAGATGAAGAGTTTGAGTTCCTTTGGAGTCATCACCATATACTGATGGACGGATGGTGTGCAGGTATCCTGGTTGAAGAGTTTTTCGAGATATACTCCAACCTCGTTGATGGAACTCAGTATGCATTGCCACCGATCACTCCTTTCCGCAACTACCTGGAGTGGTTAGAAAAGCAGGATATGAAAGAATCCCGACGTTATTGGCAAGACTATTTATCCGGTTATAGTGAAGCGGCTACAGTTCCCTCTTTTGAAATCCCCGAGAGCCGGGAACAGGGATATCGCCGGGAAATTTGCCGTCGTGTTCTGGATAAAGAAAAATCCGCCAAACTCCAGGAATTGGCAAATCGTTACCAGGTTACCATGAATACCCTGGTGCAATTACTCTGGGGATTATTGTTGGGTCATTATAATGGGACCCGGGATGTGGTGTTTGGTTCCGTGGTTTCCGGGAGACCCTCCCAGGTAGATAAAGTAGAATCCATCGTGGGCCTATTTATAAACACTATCCCGGTCCGTATCAATAGTGAGGAGGGAGCGGTTTTTTCCGACCTCCTAAAGAATCTCCAGGAACAAGCCCTGGAAAGTGAACCTCACCATTACATATCTCTGGCAAATATCCAGGGCGATCATTCTTTAAAGCAGCGGTTGCTGGATCATGTATTGATTTTTGAGAACTATCCCCTGGTGGATCAAATCGAAGGAGTTGTGACTGCCAGTGAGGCCGGCTCCCGAAAGATGGACTTGAGTCTGTCCAGATCGGAGACCTATGAGCAGACAAACTATGATTTTAATGTTATTGTTGTGTCCACGGGAACCTTTAGCCTGAAATTAGAATATAACGCCAACAAATTTACTTCAGCCGGTGTGGAAAGAATTGCCGCTCATTTCTTCAGCATTATTGAGCAAATCATGGATAATACTGAGAAAAAAGTTGAAGACATCACACTCTTGACTGAGGAAGAGAAACAAATTCTATTATATAAATACAATGAAACAGGGGCCCCATATCCCCGGGAAAAATCCTTGCACCGCTTGTTTGAAGAACAAGTGGAAAGGGTTCCCGACCATCAGGCTTTACTTACCCTGGAAGGGGATATTTCCCTATCTTACAGGGATTTGAATAATAAAGCCAATTGTCTTGCTTCCCTCTTGAGGGAAAGAGGTGTGGAGAAATCTATTGTAGGTATTGTAAGTCATCGTTCTATGGAAGCCCTGGTTGCCATAATGGCTGTTCTAAAAGCCGGTGCAGCTTTCTTGCCCATCGATCCGGAATACCCCCATTCCAGGAAACGTTTTATGGTCGAGGATAGCGGTTTGACCCACCTATTGGTCCAGGAACCGATACGAGAAGAAAACATGGAGCTCCTAAAACTTTTACCCCAGGAGAATACAATCTCCCTCAATGATAGTTTGGAATTCGGAAAGGACGGTCAGACTGAAAACCCTGAATCAGGTACCGACCCTGGAGATATCGCTTATGTGATTTATACTTCCGGTTCTACCGGCATGCCAAAGGGTGTAATGGTCAAGCATGCAGGAGCCGTCAATTATATCCACTGGGCGATCCGGCAATACGTAAAGGGCGCACAGGTCAACTTCCCTTTATTTACTTCCCTGTCCTTCGATTTAACCATTACATCTATGTTTACCCCACTTCTGTCAGGGAATTCAGTGGTGATTTTCCCTGCAAAAATCCAGGAAATCCCGATGGAAAAATTGGTGGAAGATCCCAGGCTTGGCGTAATTAAATTAACCCCCTCTCACCTCAAATTGATAATCGAACAATCTCGCTCCGCAGAGAGTAAATTGAAAAACTCGGTTAAGAAATTGATTATGGGTGGCGAAGCCCTGGAGACCAAACTAGCAAAACAAGCTGTGGAAAGCTTTTCGGAGGATGTCGTTATCTTCAATGAATATGGCCCCACTGAAGCCACCGTGGGCTGTATGATATACGCCTTTAACCCGGAGTCCGATAACCGTCAGGCTGTTCCCGTAGGAATTCCTGCGGATAACGCCCATATTTATTTGTTGGATAAGCAAGGAAACCCTGTCCCAAAAGGTATTCCAGGTGAGATGTATATCTCGGGCGACGGTTTGGCCCGGGGATACTTAAATCGACCTGAGTTGACAGCCGAAAAGTTCCTGGATAATCCTTTCTTTCCCGGCATGTTGATGTACAAAACCGGTGATTCGGCACGTTTTATAGATGATGGTAATATGGAGTTTTTGGGCCGCATTGATGAACAAGTAAAAATCAGGGGATTTCGTGTTGAATTGGGTGAAATTGAAAATATACTCATTTCCTTCAGGAAAGATAGTCCTATTAAAGATGTCCGGGTGTTGGACCGGCGGATAGAAAATGGAGAACATCAACTGGTAGCCTTTATTGTATCGGAAGATACTCTAACCGTTTCACAGCTCCGGGAGTACCTGGTCAAAGAAGTCCCCGGGTATATGATACCTTCCCATTTCGTCCAGGTTGATGAAATACCCCTGACGGCAAATGGTAAAGTAGATAAAAAAGCCTTACTTGCTAAAGGCAGCCGCCTGGAATCAGGCGCTGAATATGTAGCCCCTCAGAAAGATACCGAGAAACAGATCTCCCAGATCTGGAGTGAAGTATTGAATGTGGAGAGAGTGAGTATCTATGATAACTTCTTTGATCTTGGGGGCAATTCTCTGAATATCATCCAGGTCAACAATAAGATCAAAGCTGCTTTAGAACGGGATATTCCAATTGTGACGATGTTCGAGTATCCTACTATTGCATCCCTGGTAGGTTACCTGGAAAAAGAGGAAGGATTGGCTGAGGAATTGGAACAATTCGATGCCCAACAAGATGAAGCTATGGATATGATGGAACAAACACTACAGATTATACAAGGAGAATCCGATGACTAATAAATTGTCCAAATCCAAACGAACCGGGCTGGAAATTGCCGTAATCGGCATTGCCGGCAGATTCCCGGGAAGTAAGGATATAGATACCTTCTGGGAAAATTTAAGAAATGGAGTGGAGTCTATTTCATTTCTGACCGATGAAGAACTAGATGAATTAAAAATAAGCAGTGAATTACGAGAAAATCCCCAATACGTAAGATCCAAGGGTGGGGTTCTCGAAGACAAGGAGTGCTTCGATGCTCAATTTTTTGGCTATACTCCCAGTGAAGCGCAGGTTATGGACCCACAAATACGGATTTTCCATGAGTGCTGCTGGCAGGCCCTTGAGAATGCGGGTTATAACAGTGAAAACTACGAAGGAAGTATCGGGCTTTACGCCGGGAATTCCACCAACCTTTCCTGGG
>Ga0055447_10000045_pt1 | contig 10777 bp, 7 predicted proteins | sample China_Galinas_Co_3_FD_57743 | JGI IMG/M metagenome (GOLD analysis project Ga0055447, IMG submission 57743) | Wetland microbial communities from San Francisco Bay, California, USA, that impact long-term carbon sequestration - China_Galinas_CordC_D2 | ecosystem: Environmental > Aquatic > Marine >... | reverse complement strand
ATCGTTTTGAAGATGAATATAATTATGGAGAATTCTACTATGATTTTTTATCCGAAATGATGAAAATATACAAAAAAGCGCATATTAAACAGGAAGATCTTTCAAGGATTCCTATTCCAAAAGCGTTGATTTCTACAAATATTAAGTTAATTCATTTGAGAACCATGAAACCATTATCTGAATACTCCTACTTTTGGCCAAATGGAATTTGTATCCCAGGGATGCATACTTTGTTTGTATCTCCAGAAGGGAAATTTTATCCATGCGAAAAACTGTATGATTATGGGAAGATGAGTATTGGAAATATTGATGACGGTTTAGACTTCAATTTAATTGCAGATTATATTGACACATATAGCAACGTATCCATTAAGGACTGCAAAAATTGTTGGCTGTATAGATTGTGTAGCATTTGTTTTTTAAGTTTAAGTAGTAATAAATCTGAAGAATTCGACAATAGAAAAAGAAAGCGATATTGCTCATCACAGAAATACAATATGGTGCTACATTTAAAGCTCTACATCTCAATACGTGAGAAAAATAAAAAAGCTTTCGATTATTTTGTAGACGAAGAGAATCTATACCCGGATTGGCTTCAGAAAATGATGGAAGAAGAATAAGGAGAGACAAATAATGAGAAGATTATTTTATTACATTCTGATTTTACTGGTTTGCCATGGTATGCATGGAGTTGAAGCCAAAGACAACATCCCCCTTAGTAATCAAAAACGACCATTGAAAGGGGAAGTTACACTGGATATCAGCGAAAACATTACAATCAGTGCTGATTCACATGCTATTGGTGACAAAAACCATGATTGGTACTTTGACAAATATAAAAAAAGTAATATAGGGGATATTTTCTTATTAAATAGCAAAGAAGTAAGAATTCATAGATTCAATAAAGAAGGGAAATATATAAACTCATTCCTTCGAAAAGGAGAAGGCCCGGGGGAATTTCAATCTTATCCGAATATCCAGACAAAAGGCGACTCATTGTATGTTATGGATTTTCAGAAAATCGCGGAATTCTCTTTTGACGGTAAACTGCTGCGGGAAATCAAACTCAAAAATCCTTTATCGTCTATCACCATTGTCAATGATCATCTTTTTACATCTACCTCTCTTGAGTTTCCTGGAGATAATACTGGTAAAACGCTTAGAGTATGTAAACTTTTTGACATGAAGAATGTTGACCCAGTAAAGACTCTTTTCAGGACAACTGCAACAGGAATGTTTTATATCAAGGTTAATAAAAGGCCAATGGCTGTGACACCTGATCCTGGAATCATCCCTAATTTAATTTATGCTTTTGACCCAATACAAAAAAAAGTGTATGCTGCCGACAATTATAATTATAAAATCAGCGTTTTGGATTTACAGGGGAAATCCGAATCCGTGATCCAATTGAATGAAGAAAATGCGATTTTAAAACCCTCTCACAAGAAAGATATCGTTGCCGGTTTCGGCAAACTCCCCCCAGGCCTGGAAAAACAAATAATACAAAATTTACCAGGTAAATTATGTGCCATACAACGGTTTTTACCACTGCCCAGCGGTCAATTGCTTGTCTGGCGTATAACTGATTATAATAAAACCGAATTAAATCTTTTTTCCAATGTTGGAAAATTCCTGTACCGCATAAAATTACCGAAAGACAATTCAATTAAAGACATTAATTTTTATGATGAAATAATTACAGGAATCGAATCACAAGAGGAGATGAATGTTTATCGTGAATACAAAATTCAATCTTTCTCTAAAATATTTTCAAACTGACTTTGAATCCCATGGCCCCTACTTCTCAAAAAATTAGGTGCCGATGGTCCAGGAAGCCAGTAGGGGGCTGATACATCAGCCCCGGAAAATTTCCATTATACACCCAATTGCTGAACAAAAATCATCAAGGATATAGGCACAGACCGGCATCTAATCGATCCCCAGTGGATTTCCATACTCCATAGGGCCGTCATCCATACCCCCGGATCATATATCGCAGACGCCAGGCCCGCGACGACAGTCCTGTGGGATTCTATTTTCCTGTTCCTAATCTCTCCACACTGGATCTGCCGGGGAACCGCAACATTCTGGATTACCGGGAATCTATGGCAGTAACCATCCAGCCCATCCTGGTTCACACATTATTGAAATAGAATCTTGTGGAGATTTGGATATCCGGGGGGGGATAATATTATCTATATTATATAGAGGCCCGGGGAGGCGGCCTGAGGTAATCAGGTGTGTTTTTTGGAGACCGGGTATACGGTGTGCTCGGGGTCCCACCAGAGGATGTAGAAGGAATCCAGGGCCCTGATGCCCCAGATGCGCTCTTTGCCTGAGAGCCTGAGGGAGTAGAGTTCGTCTCTGTCGTTGAGTTTGATCTCTTTTAGTCTCTTTTGGGCCTGGTTGGAAACCCTGAAGACGGGCATGATGTGATTTTGTTTATTGCGGTCGATTTCATCCCAGGTCATAGTCTCGAAATTTTTTAGTTTCTGGCACAGGACGTAGATGAAGACATCTGCGGAGGGGATATTGGCCCAACCCCAGGGACCCTGCCGGTCCATAAGGGAGAAGCGCCAGACCGGGGTTCGCTTCAATACAGAATCCGGGGAGGCTTTGGGTGAAAAGTTGGGTCTCTTTTGGGGCGAAGGGATGTTTTTGATTTTGGGCTTTTTATTCATAGACTGCTGTAATAATGGGCCATGGCGGCCAGGGTAATTTCCCGTTCCCCCCGTTCTCCGGGTTCCAACCCTACCCGGGCCTGTTTCCAGGGCTCTTCCATGTGGGTCAAATCAGTCAACCATTGGGAGCTTTTATCCCCGTAAAATTCCAGCACACTATTGATGGTCTCTTTTTGTAGATCCGAGAGGTTTTCAGGATCGGCCCGAAGGCAGGAGCAGGTGATGGTGAATCGATCGCAGTGACAATCGAACAATGCCTTGACCACGGGACCGTTGGCCCAGGCTTCGATGGGTTCTGAAAAAAGGGGGGCTTCATCCCAGACCAGGGACCAGGCCTGGCAGTAGTAGACCAGTTTTTGCAATTTCATGGTGGTCATTTCGCCGCTTTGTTGCAAAATGTAGCTGGCAACATCGATGGCCGATACAGACATGGCCTACCTCCTCAAGATCAAAACAATACTTTTATATTACCCAGATCCAATCCCTTTGTCAATAAATCAGATATAATCTCAGCAATTCTAATTTTGGAAAACACTAACAGTTATCTTCCTATCATAGGTAATAAATAGCCATATTTCACTAAATGACCCGGCTTAAGGCATCAACAAAAAAAGAGGTGTTAAAAATTGTAGCAAAGTGGATGTTGTATGTTAACAGGAAACATAACTGATGTTGGTTTATGGAAATGTGGAAAAGGCAGGGCCTTTACACACATTCCCACAAACTTAATTATTCTTTTACAAAAAAATAGATTTTGATATGCCGACAAATATGAAGGTATAGAGAATTAGGGAAAAATACTTATCCTGGTTTCAAAATTAGAATTGCTGATAAAATCCCGGGGGATGGGATGTTAAATTTTTTAGCAGTAAAAAGGATGACAGTAAAATTACAGCTATAAAGGGGGTTTAGGGAATTTCGTAAAGTGTTAAGTTTTTTTACATTAGGGCAAAGGCTTTTATATCCTTGTTTTTGGGTAAAACCCACTATAATTTGTACAGTGCCTGGTGTAACATTTTTATACAGGAAATCCTCAAGCCCTTTACTGATGGTAGTTTTGTAAAGTTGGCACAGTAATTGCTTAGTTAGAGTGTGAAAACAATTTGCAGGAGGATATAGAATGCAAAAGAGAATATTATTAGTAGATGATGAGTCATCCTTGAGAAGAACCTTATCACTTGGCTTGAGCCAGAAAGGTTACGAAACCGAGCCCTGTGAAAACGGAGTATGCGCATTAAAAAAATTAGATCTCTATATGAAGAACGACGTCGGCCTGGACGCTGTAGTCCTGGATATCCGCTTACCCGACATCGACGGCATCAAGCTGGCTAAGATCATCAAATTCAAATATCCCGGTCTCCCCCTTATCTTGATTACCGGCCACCGGGACATGATCAATCCCGAAGAAATCAAAAACCTCAAAATCAGTGCTTTCCTGGAAAAACCCTTTAGTGCTGACGAACTTTCCGACCAGTTCGTCGATATCATGGAAAAGCAAGAGAGTATCACCGAAGTCATCGCCACCTCGGAAAAAGAAGAACCGGCCAAAAGCAAATCCACCTACCTACTCTTACGGATCAAAGACGATGCAGATTTCTTCGAAGTACACCGGCAGTTATATTATATGGAAAATGTACTCTTCTGTGACGCTACCAAAGGCGATTACGACATATTCATGATCGTGCAATCCGACAGCCACGAAGACATCAAAACCCAGTGGACCGAAAAACTCAAAGCCCTTGAGGGCATCAAAGATGTAGAATACCTGGAAGTAGGTAAACCTGTCCTGGAAGATTCCACTAATGAAATCTTACAAACCGCCGATGATGTACTGGCTAACGAGAACTTAGAGCAAGGCAAAGCCAGGGATATGGCCAAACGCGTATGTTCCTACTTGCTCATGGAAGTAGAAAAAGAAAAACTGGACAACATATTCCTCACCCTCAGGCTGAGCGAAAATGTAATTTATTGTGATTATACAACGGGTAAATTTAACCTGGTTCTTTTTGTCACGGGCAATTATTTCGATGAAATCGACAAGTTCGTGGAAGAAAAAGTCGTCAACCTGGACGGCGTACTGAAAGTTAAAGAATATCCTATCGTAAATCTTTACGAGATGTAATGCTGCGGCGTTACACTGTGAATGACGGCCGGCGGGCAACCCAAACCCCGCCGGTGGCTATTGTGTCAAGAAGTTTGATGTTAATTTTTTTAACAGCTAAAAAGCCTGTCCCCAACAGGTCTCACCGTTTTGTAAAGTGTTAAATTCTTTAACACCCAAAAAACCTTTTCATATAGGCACTTTCCGCCAAATCGCTCATTTTTTGTACACAGGGCACCGTAAACTTTTTTAACAGTTAACCCGTAAAACCACAGTGGATAACGCTATAACTCATCTGGCATAAAAATTGCATACCTTATGCCTGGAAAATTCAGGAGGAAAAAAGTGAATAGAGTTTCGTCGAAAGAGATTAAAGGTTTTAAAGTAGACCTGATTAACAAGCGCGCCCAGGAAGGCGCCCTAATCCCCCTGCTGCAATCCGCCCAGGATTCCTACGGTTATATCCCGGAAAAAGCCATACATTATATAAGCGAAGTGGTCGGAATTCCTGCCGCCGATATCTATGGGGTTATCACCTTTTACGCCCAATTCCGATTGAAACCGCTGGGCAAAAACGTCATCCGGATTTGTGAAGGAACAGCCTGCCACGTCAATGGAGCTAAGAACATCGTCAAGGTCCTTCAAAACGAATTGGGCATTGGAGTAGGAGAAACCACGGAAGATGGTTTATTTACACTTCAGTCAGTAGCCTGCCTGGGTTGCTGCTCCCTGGCCCCTGTTATCATGATTAACGATGACACCCACGGTAACTTGACACCAGAGATGACCAAAAAGGTGATCAAGAAATACAAATCCAAAACCAGTTGACCCGCTTAGGAAAAGGAGACTTACTATGAGAGAAATTAGAGTCGGACTTGGGACCTGCGGTATTTCTGCGGGCGGCGAGGCCGTGTACAATAAAATCAAAGAAGAGATAAAGAACAAGAACCTGGATGTAGTGGTCAAAGAGACCGGTTGCATGGGCAATTGCTACGACGAGGTCCTGGTTGAAGTACTGGAAGGGAACGGCAGCCTGTTATACGGAAATATCACTCCCGACCGGGTGGAAAAGATTATCACCGAACACCTGGTGGAAAACAAACCCGTGACCGAATGGATCGTTAAAAACAGCAAAGATGAATCCAAAAACGAATTTTTAGATGAGCAGCAACGTATCGTATTGAGAAATTGCGGTGTTATCGATCCCTCATCCATCGAAGAGTACATCGCAAAAGACGGCTACAAAGCCATCCAGAAAGTCATTGCCAATTTTTCACCCAAAGAGGTTATCGACCAGGTCATGAAATCGGGCCTGAGAGGCCGTGGCGGCGGCGGTTTTTCCACTGGCCTGAAATGGAAGTTCGCTCACGACGCAAAAAGCGAAAAAAAATATGTCATCTGTAATGCCGACGAAGGCGACCCGGGTGCATTCATGGACCGGAGTGTCCTGGAAGGCGACCCCCACGCCGTATTGGAAGGCATGATGATCGCCTCCTTTGCCATTGGAGCCGACGAAGCTTATATGTATGTCCGGGCCGAGTATCCCCTGGCAATCAGACGCTTGCAAATGGCCATCAAACAGTGTGAAGAAAAAGGATTTTTAGGTAAGAATATTTTTGGTTCCAATGTGAACTTTAAAATAAAAATCAAGGAAGGCGCCGGCGCCTTTGTCTGCGGTGAAGAGACAGCCTTAATGGCCTCCATCGAGGGCAAACGGGGTGTGCCCCGCATCAGGCCGCCTTTCCCGGCCCAAAAGGGTCTGTGGGGAAAACCCACCAATATTAACAACGTCGAAACCTTTGCCAATGTCCCCTGGATTATCCTGAACGGGGCCGACGCTTATGCTGCCCTGGGCACAGAAAAAAGCAAAGGCACCAAAGTATTTGCCCTGGCCGGCAAAATCGTCCGTAGCGGCCTGGCCGAAGTACCCATGGGAATCTCCATCAAAGATATCGTTTTCCGTATTGGCGGCGGTATCAAAGACGGTCGTGAATTCAAAGCTGTCCAGATGGGCGGACCTTCGGGAGGATGTATCCCCGCCTCTATGAGCGAACTGAAGATCGACTATGATGAGATCACCAAAACCGGCGCCATCATGGGTTCCGGCGGTTTGATCGTTTTGGACGAAACCACCTGTATGGTGGACCTGGCCAAATACTTCCTGAACTTTACCCAGAACGAATCCTGCGGCAAATGTACCTTCTGCCGGGTGGGCACCAAACGGATGCTGGAAATCCTGGAACGCATTACCATGGGACAGGGTGAAGAAAAAGACCTGGATCTGCTGGAAGACCTGGCAGAAAAAATCAAGAGCTCCAGTCTTTGCGGTTTAGGCCAAACAGCCCCCAACCCGGTTTTGACCACCATGAAGTATTTCCGTGAGGAATACGAAGCCCACATCAAGGACAAGCGCTGCCCAGCCCACAACTGCCCGGCCCTGCTCACCTACACCATCGATGAAGAAAAATGTACCGGTTGTACCCTGTGTTCAAGAAAGTGCCCGGTCAACGCCATTGCCGGTGAAGTCAAGAAACCTCATGTCATCGACAACGAGGCCTGCATCAAATGCGGACTCTGTTACGACGTATGTAAGTTTGACGCAGTGGAAAAATTATAGGAGTCGACACCATGGAAAACATTAAAGTCACAATAAATGGAAAAGAGATAGAAACTCAACCCGGGAAAACCATCCTGGAAGTGGTCAACGAACACAACCTGGACAAAATCCCCACCTTGTGCCACGATGACCGCATCGAACCCTACGGCTCGTGTTTCATCTGCGTGGTGGAAGTAGAAGGCATGAACAAACTGGTGCCTGCCTGTTCCAGCCCGGTCAACAACGGCATGGTCATCCATACCGATAACGACCGCATCCGCAGCACCCGGAAAACAGCCCTTGAGTTATTGCTTTCCAACCACTATGCCGATTGTATCGGTCCCTGCATCAACAATTGTCCCGCCAATGTGGACGCCCAGGGTTACATCGCATTGATCAACATGGGTAAATACGACGAAGCCCTGCAACTGATCAAGAAAAACAATCCCCTGCCCCTCTCCATCGGTCGTGTTTGCGTCCGGGATTGCGAAACCGTATGTCGCCGGGAAATGGTGGACGATCCGGTTGCCATCAACTTCTTAAAACGTTTCGTGGCCGACAAAGACCATGAAAAGGGCAAGTGGAATCCGGAAATCAAAGATAAAAAGAATAAAAAAGTGGCCATCGTCGGCGGCGGACCTGCCGGTCTAACCGCAGCCTACTACCTGACCCTGGAAGGTTACTCACCCACTATTTTTGAAAAACTTCCCGAGCTGGGCGGCATGCTCCGTTACGGTATCCCTGAATACCGTCTGCCCAAACAGCTCCTGGATGCCGAAATTCAATGGATCCTGGATCTGGGTGTGGAAGTGAGAACCAAGGTGGCCATGGGTAAAGATTTCGATATCGAATCCCTGCAAGCCGAAGGTTTCGACGCAATCTTCCTGGGCGTCGGAGCTCACAAAGCCAGTAGCATGAGACTGGAAGGTGAAAACGAAACCGAGGGAGTATTCGGCGGCATCGATTATTTAAGAGAAGTCATCATTGACGGCGTACCCAAGATGAAAGGCACAGTGGCCGTAGTAGGCGGCGGTAATACCGCTATCGACGCAGCCCGAACGGCCCTTCGTTGCGGCGCCGACGACGTGAAAATCGTCTATCGCCGGACAGTCAAAGAGATGCCCGCCCACGAAGCGGAAGTGGAAGCAGCCGAGGAAGAGAAGGTGGACATGATGTTCCTGACCCTGCCCAAAAACATCGTCAAAGAGGGCAATAAATTAAAAGGCATCGAATGCATCAAGATGAAACTGGAAGAGGCAAAACCCGGCGAAAGACCGCGGCCCGTTCCCATCGAAGGTTCCGACTTTTTCCTGGAATGCGACTACTTGATCGGCGCCATCGGCCAGGCAGTGGATACCTCTTTCAACGATCCCGAAAAGGGCTGTAAATTGGAACGCTGGGGCACCATCATCACCGATCCCGACACCATGGAAACCTCCATACCCGGTGTTTTCGCTGGTGGTGACGCCGTAACCGGTCCCTTGACCGCTATCAGCTCCATCGCACAGGGTCGCCAGGCCGCCATGGCCATGGCCTCATTCCTGGAATCAGGCAAAGCTTCAAAACCAGCCAAGAAATTCTATAGTTTCAAACATAAACTCAGCGAACTGGCTGAACACGAATTTTCACACTTCAACAAATTGGACCGGGGCAAAATGCCCGAACTCCCCATCAAAAAGAGGGAACACAACTTTGAAGAAGTGGAATTGGGCTACACCGAGAAACTCACCCAGGACGAAACCATTCGTTGCCTGGAATGCGGATGCTCAGAATACTACGACTGCGACCTGCGCAAATACTCAGACCAATTCGAAATCGATATCGCCGACTATGTGGGCGATACCCGCAAATACCCCGTTGACAACCGCCATCCTTTCATTTCAATCGACGCCAATAAATGTATCAATTGCGGTCGCTGCGTCAGGACCTGCTCCCAAATCCTGAAGGTTTCGGCTCTTGGTTTCGTTCATCGCGGTTTTAGCGCCGTGGTCAAACCGGCCATGGAAAAGCCCTTACTGGAAACCAATTGTATCGCTTGCGGAAACTGCATCGACACCTGTCCCACCGGCGCTTTGAGTGAAAAATTCCCCTTCAAAGTATTGGGAACCCTGCACAAAGACAACAGCCAGACCATTTGTAATTTCTGTTCCATCGGTTGTAAAGTCAATTTCAAAACCGTTAATGACGACATTTTCTACATTTCCAACACCGTCCCCGAAGTTATGGACGGCGTAAATAAAGGTTACCTTTGCACCAAAGGCCGCTTCGGACACCGTTACCTCATGGGTCAAAACGGCAGCCGCGCCCTAAAACCGGTCATCCGGGAAGAGGGCAAAGAGAGAGAAGCCGGATTGGATGAAGCCATATCCTACACCGCAAATAAATTGAAAGGGATCATAGAAAAGCACGGTCCCGATTCAGTAGCAATCATGGCCTCCCCCCGCTTAACCAATGAGGAACTTTACCTGGCTCAAAAACTGGCCCGTTTAGGAATTAAAACCAATAACATCTCCAGTTTCTCCCACCTGCTGAATCCGAGCCTGGAAGAGGCAAGCAACTCACCCCTGGGCATCAATGTTTCCAGCGCCTCCATGGATGACATCAACCAGGCCGACGTTATCGTGGTGATGAACTCCAACTTATCCGAAGAAAACCTGGTAATGGAGTTACGTATCAAGGAAGCTTTAAAGAAAGACACCAAGGTCATCCTGGTCAACTCATCAGAGATCAAATTCTCCAAATATGCCGACCTGTGGTTGGATAGCCGTAAAGGAACCAATACAGTATTACTCAACGGCCTGATTAAGGAATTCATAGCCAAAGAGTTGTTCGACGCCGATTTTGTCAAGAACCAAACAAAGGGCATCGATGAATTGAAAAAAATGACCGCTGAATTCACGCCGGAAAAGGTTTGTGAAATCACCGGAATCGACTCAGAAAAGTATGCAAAAATGCTGGAGATCATGGTCAAGCCCGAACTCAACACCCTGTTCCTCTACAACATCGATTCCCCCAAAGAGAAGGCCAAAAACGACTTGAAAGCCGTTGCCGACTTTATGTTGCTTACCAACCGCAACGACAAACCCGGAAACGGACTGGTCATGCTGAGAGATTTTGCCAACTCCACCGGTCTTGAAGATATGGGCGTCAATCCCAACTACCTGCCCGGTTACGTTACCCTGGAAGAAAAAGAGGAAGTCAATCGCATCGGCAATGCCTGGGGCATTGACCTGGAAAACATTCTCAAACCCGTGGATCTAAAAGAGCGCCTGTTGCAGGGTCATATCAAAGCCCTGGTGATTTTGGGAGAAGATCCCCTAACCCTGAGCGACAACCTCAAATATTTCAAGGGAGTCGAATTCCTGGTAGTGCAAGAGGTTTTCCAAACTCATACTGCCC
>Ga0055447_10000044_pt1 | contig 10840 bp, 1 predicted proteins | sample China_Galinas_Co_3_FD_57743 | JGI IMG/M metagenome (GOLD analysis project Ga0055447, IMG submission 57743) | Wetland microbial communities from San Francisco Bay, California, USA, that impact long-term carbon sequestration - China_Galinas_CordC_D2 | ecosystem: Environmental > Aquatic > Marine >... | reverse complement strand
CCTTTGATTTAACCGCCGCGCCGCTGCTGCGGGTGGGACTCATCAAAAGTGGTGAAAAACAGCATAACCTTATTGTCGATATGCATCACATCATCACGGACGGTACCTCTACGGCAATTTTTGTAAATGACTTTATGTTGTTATATAACGGGGATGAACTCCCGGCCCTCCCGGTAAGATACAGGGATTTCGCCCACTGGCAGAACGGTAACCAGGTCAAAGGGATGCTAAAAAAGCAGGAAATCTACTGGTTACAGGAGTTTGCCCATGAGGCGCCCAAACTAAATCTGCCATGTGATTTTGAAAGGCCGGTAATTCAAAGTTTCGAAGGCAGTGCCCTGGATTTTAAACTGGATGAAAAACAGGTAGAAGAATTAAAAAGGTTTGCCGTCAAAGAAGAATCGACTTTATTCATGCTGTTCCTTTCCATATTCTCCATATTGCTGTGGAAATTAAGCGGCCAGGAAGAAATAATTATCGGTACCCCCATCGCGGGGAGGAGGCAGGTGGAAATTCAGCACGTGCTGGGAATGTTTGTCAATACACTGGCAATAAAAAATTATCTCTCATCCCACCAAACATTCAAAGAATTTTTTGCTGAAACCAGGACACGTACATTGAAAGCCTATGAAAACCAGGATTATCAATTTGAAGACCTGGTGGAAAAGATCGATATAGACCGGGATGCCAGTCGCAACCCTTTATTTGATGTGATGTTTGCCTTTCATAACATCGACGTTCCCTTCATCGATTTGCAGGGTTTAACATTAAAACCCGGCAGCAATATCAAGCGTACATCCAAGTTTGATTTAAATTTACAGGCAGCAGCAATAAGAAACCGGTTATCTTTTACCCTTGAATACAGTACAAAATTGTTTAAGCCGGAAACCATAGAAAAATTCATCAAGTATTTTAAACAAATCGCATCATCGGTGTTGGCAGACCCTGGAAAAACACTTGGTGCGATAGACATCGTGGTAAAAGAAGACCGGGAAGAAATATTGCGGTTTTCCAGCGGAAAAGAAGAAATTTCCAGCGAATCTCTTACGCTGCACCGTTTTTTTGAGAAAAAAGTCGAGGCAGCCAGGGATAAAATAGCTCTTGTCTTCGAAGACCGATCCCTCAGTTATGCGGAACTAAACAACAAAGCAAATCAAATGGCACGGTATTTGAGAAAAAAAGGAGTGGATGCGGACAGCGTTGTCGGCTTGATGATGAGTCGCTCGCTGGAGATGATAATCGCCATATTGGCGATATTAAAAGCAGGAGGCGCTTATTTACCCGTGGACGCCGAATATCCCCCACAGCGGAAGAAATATATGCTTAATGACTGTGGGGTCTCATTATTGCTGACCAACCATGACGCCACAACGCCGGGTGAGCCGGCTTTGGAGGAAAATAACCTGGTGGCGGTTGATACCGGGGATGCCGCCGCTTATATTGGAAATGGAGAAAACCTGGCCCGGGGCGGTAACGGTGCCCACTTACTATATGTGATCTATACCTCCGGCACCACGGGTAATCCCAAAGGAGTGATGCTGGAACATCGAAATCTTATTAACCTGTTTAAGCACCAATTCAACTATACTAATATTGATTTCAGCAGGATACTTCAATTTACCACCATTAGTTTTGATGTTTCGTTACAGGAGATATTTTCAGCCCTGCTGGCGGGGGGGACGTTGGTCTTAATAAAAAAATCTTCCAGGGAGAACATAACCGCGTTATTTAACCTAATAGAGCGCAACAACATCATCACTTTATTTTTGCCCACTTCGTTTTTAAAGAATATATTAAACCGGCAAAGCTTCTTAGAGGACATCCCCGCCAGTGTAAAGCATATTGTCACCGCTGGAGAGCAGTTGGTGATATCCGCCGAACTTAAGGGATACCTCCGGGCAAAAGGCGTATACCTGCACAACCATTACGGACCCACGGAAAGCCATGTAGTCACGGCTTTAACCCTGGCCCCTTCCCGGGATATCCCGGCAATACCTTCTATTGGCAGGCCCATTGCAAACACCGCCATATATATACTGGATCGGGATTTGCACTTACAGCCGCCGGGTGTTCCCGGTGAAATACATATCGGTGGTATGCAAGTGGGGCGAGGATACGCCGGAAAACAGGAACTGACCCATGAGAAATTCATAAGCAGCCCTTATCGGAAAAATTACCGGCTTTATAAAAGCGGGGACCTGGCCAGGTGGTTAACCGACGGTAACATAGAGTTTTTAGGCAGGAGCGACCACCAGGTCAAAATCAGGGGATATCGAATCGAGTTGGGAGAAATCGCCAATCGATTATTGCGCCATGAAAACGTAAAAGAAGCGGAAGTGATCGTAAAAGAGAGGAGAAAAGAAGATAAATATTTATGTGCTTATATCGTGACCGGTGAAAAACTGGAATCCCCTGGATTGAAAGATCATTTAGCCGGGGCATTACCCGATTATATGATCCCCTCGTATTTTGTAAATGTTGAAAAAATGCCCCTTACCCCCAACGGTAAAATAGACAGGAAAGCCCTGCCTGAACCTGGATTTGGCAGTGATAAACCAGGTCATGCGCCGCCCCGGGATACAGTGGAAATGAGCCTGGTATCCCTGTGGTCGGAAATACTGGGAATCGATAAAGAGGGCATCGGTATCGATGATAATTTTTTCCAATTGGGAGGACATTCGTTAAAAGCCACCATACTATTGGCTAAAGTCCATAAAGAATTAAATATGAGAATACCCCTGGCGGAACTTTTTAAAACACCAACCATCAGGGGATTGTCCCGGTGTATCCGCCAAAGTGAAATCCACCGGCATCTGCCCATCGCACCACTGGAAAAAAAAGAATATTATATTCTCTCATCCGCCCAAAAAAGATTGTATATCTTGCAGCAGACGGATTTGCAAAGCGTTAGTTACAACATGCCGGGTGCATTTATATTTACGGGAGATTTGAGCCGGGACCAGTTTGAATACGCATGTCAGGCTCTTGTCCACCGGCACGAAGCATTACGGACATCCTTCCGCCAGGTAAAAGGAGAAGTATTCCAGGGAATAGGAAATCATGTCCCGCTTAAACCGGTATATAAAGAAATCAGTCATGAAAAACAGGTAACAAAACAAATAAAGGAATTTGTCAAGCCTTTTGATTTAAGCCGGGCGCCTCTTTTCCGGGTTGAATTAATTAAACTCACGGAAAAGAAACATTTTGTGCTGTTCGATGTACACCATATCATATCCGATGGTTCTTCAATGCGGCTATTGATAGAAGATTTTGCCCGGCTTTACCGGGGGCGACCCATTGAGCCCTTGCCGGTCCATTACAAAGATTATGCTGTCTGGCGGGATAAACAGGTCGATATAGAGAAAGAGGAATACGAAGGTTACTGGTTGAAAAAATTGAAGGGTTTTACCTTTACCCGGCTTCCCATCGACCGTTATGATTCCTACAAACGCATTGAAGGTAAGGCGCGGCGCCGGGAAATCCGGGCGCCTCTCTATGACGAAATCGAAATTTTCTGCAATAAGCATGATATCACTAAATTTACCTTCATGATTACGGTCTTTAACATTATCATGGCCAGGGAAATCGATCAAGTCGATATTACAGTCGGAACCCCCGTATCCACCAAAAACCACCATGATTTGAAACACGTATTGGGGATATTCCTCAATGTGCTGTTAATTCGCACCATAATCGATGATAAGGACAGTTTTATTAACCACCTGGCAAAAAATAAGGAAACCGTGGTCAGTGCGTTAAATAACCAGGGCTATCCCTATGAAGTGCTCTTTGCTAAAATGAATGAAATCTATGATCTCCAAAGAGATGAATTGTTCAGTGTATTATTTAACTACTTCCCCGTAGAAGAAAGTAAAGCGATAATCGGTGAGGATGTAGAAATCCGGTCCCTGGCGTTACCGGGAGCGGCCCCCAAATATGATATGACCTTATACCTCCATGATGCCCCGAAAAACAAGTCGATGACATTTAATTTGGTTTATAAAAGCAATCTTTATGACGACAACACCATCAAAAGTGTGCTAGACGGGATATTAGATGTTATCCGCCGGGTCCTGGAAAATGAACATATAAAATTATCTCAATTAACATTTCCCGGTGAGGCGCATGAAAAGAGTTGCCATGATCTCGATATGAAATTCGAGGACATGTACGAAAACGAATATGATTATAATTAAGGCGGAATAATAATGAAAGAACAATTCCTGGACGCCCAAATAACTCAAATTGCTTCTAAGTATCCTCATAAAATTGCCATAAAGGGTGAAGAACGATCGATTACTTACAGCGAACTTGAGAGAAGGTCAAACCAGGTGGCAAATTTTTTAAAAAGGAGAGTCGAAGGAATTCCCCATGTGATGATCATTCTTGACAGGTCGCCGGAATTAATCGTGTCTATTCTAGGGGTATTGAAAAGTGGATTTGTATTTGTGCCGGTTACGCCGTCCTTTCCCGCCAATAGGATAAAGAGAATGGCAGCGGAAACCGGCATCCGCTGGGTGATTACCGACACAAAATATTACCAGGGATTTAAAAATTTTTTCCGCGGCAGTGGAGGGCAAAAAAATGGGACCGGTTTAAAAACGCTGCTGGTGGATGCCGAAGACAAAGAGATAGAAGACAAAAAGAATAATTTTTGTTTGGAGCCTTCGCTGGAAGGCGAAAAACTCGAATTTGAAAGAGTATATAATAAAAATTGCTATATATATTTTACATCAGGTTCAACCGGGGTCCCCAAAGGGGTATTGGGGCGGCAGCGCAGCCTGATTCATTTTATCCGGTGGGAAATCAAGGAATTCGGTATCGATGAGCACTTTAATATCAGCCAGATGACCCCGCCTTCTTTTGACCCGTTTTTAAGAGACATATTTGTCCCGTTAATGGTCGGGGGAACCTCCTGTATCCCCCACAACAATACATTAATGAATATACCCCGGTTAATCCGCTGGATCGACAACAATGATATTACATTGATACACACCGTCCCATCGTTGTTTAAACGGGTAAGCTCCCATATAAACGATCCCCATTGTTTCCGGCATTTAAAATATATCCTGTTGGCCGGGGAGTTGGTGAGAGGTAGAGACCTTCACCGGTTTCTTGGGTTATTCAACCGGCAGGTCCAATTGGTCAATGTTTACGGCCCCACGGAAACCACTTTAGCCAGGTTGTTTTACCGGGTAGGCCCCCGGGATGCGAATCGCTCCATCATCCCGGTGGGTAAACCCATCGAAGGCACCCAGGTATTGATCCTGGACAGTAAAAAACAAAAATGCCGCCCCGGTAAAAAAGGGGAAATCTACATCAGGACTCCTTTTATTTCTTCCGGGTATATTAACGATCCCGGTTTAACCGCGGCGGTTTTTATAAAAAATCCCTATGGCAAACATCCAAAGGATATTATATATAAAAGCGGTGACCAGGGACGTTTGCTGCCGGATGGAAACATCGAATTATCAGGCAGGGTGGATTTCCAGGTAAAAATCCACGGGAACAGGATAGAAATGGGAGAAATTGAAAATAGATTGTTAACCCACGGCAGTGTTAAAGAAACCGTGGTTACGGCAAGAGAGGATGAAAACCACGATCGATATCTCTGTGCTTTCGTGGTGGCGGCACCCGGCAAAAAAATCACGGCGAAAGCCTTAAGAGAGTACCTGGCTCAAGATTTACCCCGTTATATGATCCCCGCTTATTTTATATTTTTGCGGGAACTTCCCTTATCTTCCCATGGAAAAGTAGACCGGACAATGCTGCCGGACCCAAAAGCCCCGGGCATGGAACAGGGGACCGCTTATGAGCCCCCCGTGGACCTTGTAGAAGAAAAGATTGCCAATACCTGGAAACAACTACTCCAGTTAGATCAAGTGGGAGTTAATAGTAATTTTTTCGATCTGGGCGGAAATTCTTTAAAAATAATGGAAATGAATGTTCTATTGAGTAAAGAATTCAAAAAGGAGATACCGGCGGCAAAGTTATTCGAGCATACCACGATACGTTCCCTCGCCCAATATTTGCGGGAAACAAAAGAAGTTGAAAATCCCATTAAAACGGTAAAACGCAAGCATACCCAAAAAGGAACCGGGGAAATCGCGGTTATCGGCATGTCCTGTCGATTCCCCGGTGCGAATAATATTGAAGAATACTGGAACCTCCTGGAAGCAGGTAAAGAAACCATCTCGTTTTCCACGGAAGAAAAGTTATTGGAAGCAGGTTTAACCACAGACCTGGTAAATCACCCTGATGGTGTGAAAGCGGTAAGTACGCTCCCGCTCAAAGGGTATTTCGATGCCGCTTTTTTTGATTATACCCCCAAAGAGGCGGAATTAATGGACCCGCAGATAAGGTTATTCCATGAATGTGCCTGGGAAGCCTTTGAAGATGGTGGGATTGTTCCCGGCTCTTTCGCCGGCACAATCGGTGTGTATGCCGGCGCGATTCAAAACCTGGAGTGGGAAAGGCGTGTGCATATGTCCGGTAAAGGCCGTTCTTTCGGTGCGTTTGCCGCCTCTAAATTCTCCGGTATCAGGTATCTATGTACTCGCTTATCCTATAATTTGAATTTGAAAGGTCCCAGCGTGACATTGCAAACCGCTTGTTCCACATCGCTTGCAGCGATTCATATGGCCTGCAAGGCGTTATTAGACGCTGAATGCGATACTGCCCTGGCCGGGGGGGTTACCGCTTCACCTCAAGAGCAAGTGGGTTACCGATATGAAGAAGGCATGATATTTTCAGCGGACGGTCACTGTCGATCCTTTGATGCCGCGGCAAACGGCACCATATTCGGGGAAGGCGCCGGCGTTGTCCTGTTAAAACCGCTTGTCCAAGCATTAACCGATAGAGATCATATTTATGCCGTAATTAAAGGTTCCGCCATCAATAATGATGGCAATAGGAAAGTGGGATTTACGGCACCCAGCGTTAGCGGGCAGGTGGAAGTGATCCGGGCGGCCCTTCACATGGCGGGAATAGAACCCGAAAGTATCGGTTATATAGAAGCCCACGGTACAGCCACCACATTGGGCGACCCCATTGAAATTGAAGCGCTAACGCAAGTATTTAATACTCATAAAAAACAATCCTGTAAGATCGGTTCTGTCAAAAGTAACTTCGGACACCTGGATGCAGCCGCCGGGGCAGCGGGTTTTATTAAAACTGTTTTGTCATTGAAACACAAGATGATTCCTCCAACCTTGCACTTTGAAACTCCAAATCCAAAAATCGATTTCCATAATAGTCCCTTTGAAGTAAATGCGGAACTTACCCAATGGAAAAATGAAAAATATCCTTTACGTGCCGGCGTCAGTTCCCTGGGCATGGGCGGAACCAATGCCCATGTTATCCTCCAGGAAGCACCTCGACGGGAAAAATCCCCCGCCGCCAGACCTTATCAAATCATTTTGCTTTCAGCAAAAAGTGAGAATTCATTAAATATGGCCGCTGAGAACCTGGCCGGATTTCTAAAAAAGAATCCCGGCATTAACCTGGCTGATGTGGCATATACATTACAAACCGGCAGGAAGAGATTTAATCTTCGACGAATGCTCGTCTGTTCCGGCATCGATGAAGCCATAGACATGCTCTCCCCGCAAGAAAGTAATCGGGCTGGCCGCGGCAGTGGGTCCCCGGTTAGCTCAACCGTTGATAACCGGCCGGTGGTCTTCATGTTTCCCGGGCAGGGGGGGCAATATATGGATATGGGATTGGGGCTGTATCAAACCGAACCTGGATTTCGCCAGGAAATGGACCGCTGCTTTGAAATCCTCGACAACCTTATGGATGTAGATATCAAAGAAATCCTTTACCCCGCTTCCAGTCACCATAGGTCCGATATGTCCCATTTAAATCAAACCGAAATCACCCAGCCGGTGATATTTGTATTTGAATATGCATTGGCAAAATTGCTGATGAAATGGGGAATAAAACCGGCAGCCATGATTGGTCACAGCATTGGAGAGTATGTGGCCGCCTGCCTGGCAGGAGTCATTTCCCTGGAAGATTCATTAAAATTGGTGGCCTTAAGGGGAAAATTAATGCAGCAGGTGCCATCCGGTTCAATGCTTGGAGTTACAGCCCCGGAAAGTGAGCTGCTCCCACTTTTGAAATCCCACCGGGAATTGGCATTGGCGGCGGTAAACAGTTGGTCATTGTGTGTGGTATCAGGACCGGATAAAGCAATCGAAACATTTGCCGAAAAATTACGTAACCAGGGCTGTGAAACCAGGAAAATTAAAACTTCCCACGCCTTTCACTCCAGCATGATGGACCCTGTGTTGGAGGAATTCCGGGAAGCGCTCAAGCACTTTCATTTTAATGAACCCCAAATTCCCTACGTTTCCAATTTGACCGGCAGTTGGCTGTCTGCCGCGGAGGTAAAAGACCCTTCGTATTGGTTAAACCATTTGAGGCAAACCGTACGGTTTGCCCGGGGACTTGAGACATTGTTTACTAAAAAGAATACAATATTTATCGAGATAGGACCGGGAAATACATTGAGTAAGTTTGCCCAACAGCATGAGAAAAAAACCGGGGATCATACCGTCCTGAATCTTGTAAAACATCCCCGGGAAAAGGCATGCGATATCTATTATTTGTTAAATAAAATAGGGCAGATGTGGCTCTATGGCCAGGAAATCGATTGGGGTTCCTTTTATTCGGAAGAAAAAAGAAATCGTATATCACTGCCTTCATATGCTTTTGACAGGAAGTATTATTGGATCCATGATACCGGCGTAAGAACCCCCGGTTATAAAGTCGCGGCAGCAGCCCCGGCAGGTAAAAAGAGGGATATTGCCGATTGGTTTTATATACCTTCATGGAAACGTTCTGTTCTCTTACCGGCAGATAAAAAAGAACCAGGAGGTTATGATTTGGTTTTTTCCGATGATCGCCGGTTAAGTCCGCGGTTATTGGAGAGGTTTGAGCAGTACCCGGGAAAAATCATACAAGCGAAAATCGGCCCGGCATACCGGGAAGTCTCGGAATCCTTATATATACTGGACCCGGGATCCAGCCAACACTACCGGCAACTATTTAAAAGCCTGTATGCCAGGGAGCAAATTCCCGGCCGGATCATACATTTGTGGAATGTGACCGGTGACAGCGGTCAACCATTGACCGTGGAGAAGATTCGCAAAGCGCGGTATACAGGGTTCTATAGTCTATTAAATATTGCCAGGGCCATCGGTAATATCATGCCCGATGATAAAATTGAGATCATCGTGATTACCGATAATATGCAGGAAGTCGATGGAACGGATAATATTTCTCCTGGAAAATCTCTAATATTGGGCCCAATCCAGGTTATTCCCCAGGAATACGGTAACATTTCCTGCCGCGGCGTCGATATCGATTTATCCCAGTTGGATGAAGACAGCGAAAGGTTTCTCAATTGTCTTCATGAAGAGTTAATTCATAATACCGGTGACCGGTTTGTGGCTTATAGGAGATACCGGCGCTGGATACACATATTGGAGCCGGTAAAGTTGAACCGGCTGCATGAAATTCCTGTTTTGCTAAAGCCCAATCGTGTGTATCTAATAACCGGGGGATTAGGGGGAATTGGTTTGGTCTTAGCTGAATACCTGGCAAAAGCGGTTAAACCGAAGTTGATAATAACGGGCAGAGGTGATTTCCCGGCAAAGACGGAATGGAAACAATGGCAGCAGCAGCACCGCCAGGACCCAGGGGATGAAATAAGCCTAAAAATAAGAAAACTGGAGTCCATGGAAAAAATTGGAGCGGAAATATTCTATTTAAAGGTTGATGTCTCCCACCGCCGGGAGATGGAACAAAAGCTGCAAGCAGTAGAAGAGAATGTCGGGCAAATCAATGGAATAATCCATGCCGCGGGAGTGGCCGATTATGCAGGAATCATTCATCGGCGCACTGAAAAAGAAAATGAGAACGTATTTGTTCCTAAATTGGCGGGAACACTAGTATTGGAGAATATCCTGGGAAATAGGACATTGGACTTTTTTGTATTATGTTCCTCCATGAGTTCTCTTTGCGCTCATTTTGGCCAGGTGGGTTACAGCTCCGCCAATGCTTTCCTGGATGCCTTTGCCAGGTATAAAACCAGGAACGGTAAGACCTTTACCATTAGCATTAATTGGGATTCCTGGGCTGAAGTGGGAATGGCCGTTCAGCAATCGAGACGGCAGGGAAATGCTCCACAGGACCCCCGGGTGGTTGAGCTGGGAATTTTGTCAGGAGAAGGTATCGAGGCGTTTTCGCGGGGGCTGGATCATCATTTGCCCAATTTAGCCGTTTCTACTATTGATTTTGATACCCGGCTTCAGCTCCATCAAATGAGCGATAAAACATTGGCACCCGGAAAATATCAACAAGAAAAAACTTTATCTCACCAGGAGGAATATCTCGCCACTTCATCTCTTTCCCTCCAGACCATTAATAATATTGAAGAACAAATGCGCCAAATCTGGCAAGAATTATTGGGACATGAAGGAATTGACATCCATGAGAATTTCTTTGAACTAGGGGGGGATTCGCTAACGGCTGTTGCAGTTAAAAGAAAAGTAATGGAGGTTTTTAATATCGATATCCCCCTGGTTAAACTATATCATTATCCCACCATCCATTCATTTGCCAAAAGTTTAATCGAGAAGGGGGAGTCGGAAAATAATCATAACCATCAACAGGGGAACCTGGATGAAGACAAAGAAGACTTAACTGAAATACTGGAAAAATTCGAGGAAGTATAAGAGATGAAAAATAAAACCGGGAATTCATATAGTGGATTGGAAATTGCAGTTATCGGTTTATCGGGAAGATTTCCCGGCGCAAAAAATATCGAAGA
>Ga0055447_10000042_pt1 | contig 10964 bp, 10 predicted proteins | sample China_Galinas_Co_3_FD_57743 | JGI IMG/M metagenome (GOLD analysis project Ga0055447, IMG submission 57743) | Wetland microbial communities from San Francisco Bay, California, USA, that impact long-term carbon sequestration - China_Galinas_CordC_D2 | ecosystem: Environmental > Aquatic > Marine >... | reverse complement strand
AGCCGGGGCAGGAACCTGTTGATCCCGGGGGAAAACCGGGCCGGACGATTGATGTTTTTGAGCTTTTTGACCGGATTTTTAGTGGGTTTGCATCGCCATAACCGTATTATCCAGTCCGTATTGGCCTCACCGGGAAATGAGTTGCGCCTGGGCGGACACGAAGCGCCTCCGTCGATTATTTCTGTATTCCTGGGTGAAGAGTTGCAAATCATCCTGGATGACCCGGTTTCCTTCGTAGCCGGGAAAAACGGGGGCAAAAAGATGTACCGTCTAGAGGAATCGGTCATGCCCATCCTACATGACCGGTCAGATCGCAACCGCACTTCACCTGTGGCTTTCACGGGTAATAAATTCGAATTCCGTATGCCCGGTTCTTCGGCCTCCCTGGCTTTTCCTATGGCTGTCATCAACCTGGCTGTAGTAGATGGTTTGTATCGGGTTATGGAAGTTTTAAGGGGTAAAGAGACCCGGGATGAGGCCGGTGTGATAGCGAGCTTGAAAGGATTGTTAGATCGACATAAAGCCATAATTTTTGACGGTGACAATTATAATGTCCAATGGCAGTTGGAGGCTAAAGAGAGGGGGTTGTATATCCCCGAATCCCTGCCTGCCACCATTAATTGCTTGCGGGATGCCGGGAGTACGGAGTTATTTGAGACTTACAATATCTTGACCAAAGATGAAGTAGAAGCCCGGGCGGGCATCAAGATGGAGATCTATGTAAAAACCGTGGAGATGGAGCTTCGTGTAGCCCGCCATATGTTGAGGGCCTATGTGATTCCGGCAGCCTTAAAATACCAGTCCGTGCTGCTGGCGGCAGTGGATGATTTCCCTGACGAGGTACAGGAGCAGGTGCCGGGTATATTGGAGCCTCAATTGAAGTTTATCAAGAAATTTACCCTTAAGATCAACCGGGCCATGGATCTGTTGGCCCTGTTGGATGAAGATAATGAAAAAATAAAAGAGGGCAGCCTGGATGAACAGGCCCTGCTTTGTTCCCGGACTATCCGGCCCCATATTGCCGATGCGGCATTGATAGCCGAAAAGATCGAAGAGCGGGTGGACCAGGAGGTTTGGACCATGCCCCGGGTGAGTGATATCCTTTTCCGGTAAAAAAAAGGGACAGGCAAAACCGCCTGTCCCCTAACATTTCGTAAGAGTGAGCTAATTAATCACAAACGTCGTCTTCACAACTCTGGTAGGTGCTGGAAGCCAGGTTGGTATAATTCTTGGACCCATTGTAACTGGTCAACCAGCTGGAGGAGTAACCGCTGGGGCATTGAGTTGAGATATAGCCATCCGCCTGGCTAAACCGGGTTAATGCCTGGTTAATGTAATATTCACCGCTCTGGGCTGCTGAACAATCACAGTTTTCATAGGCATCCTGAATGTCGTCCATGGCCTTGCTGAGATAGAAGCGGGCAAATCCCATATGGGTTCCCAGGTAATCTGTACCGCCCAGGGAGCAACCGTAGGTTCCCTGGTAGATTTGGATTGAGCGCTCTGTAATGGCAGAATCCATATGGGAGTGGGCGTAGCTCAGGCGATACAGGTAAAGACTGTAACATGGGCTGGAACAAATGGTCATTGGCTTGGCAATTTTTTTCCCAGGTTTGGTAACCAGACTGACAAATTTCTCATACTGTCCGGGCTCCAGTACCAGCTTGAGTTCATTGTATACCCAATCGATATACGCCTCCTGGTCCTGTTTGGCATCTCCATAGTCACTGCGGATCATTGCCGGGCTTGTCCCCATAATCCTCTCAATCTCCAACTGGGTGGCTTCCGGCAAAGTCTGGACCCAGCTAAACAGGGTTTCGTTGTCCTTTTCTTTCTTAATCTCTTTGGCAAATAGGGGTGAAAACATCATTGCTGTTACAACAGCCAGGATTAAAAACAGGTAAAACGTGTTGAAAGTTAATTTTTTCATAAACACCTCCATGTTTATCATTTTTTTAATTTCTCTTTCCTTCTTTCTGTGGTTTCCCATAGTTAAATTCCTTTCGTTCATCCATAGGAAAGAGTAAGCAAATTTATTGCCAAAGGAGTGAGGGTTTTGCAGAATATTTGTTCTCCTCCCTTTAATGATAGTGCTTTAAAGTGTATTTTTTTAAATCATAACTATTCCCGATTATCATTTTTCAACCTTTTTCCATAATATTTTTGGCACAACAATTCCTCTATAGGGGAATTTTTACAGGAATCACAGGGAACTTTATTTTTTTTTGAATAAATTGTTTTGATATTTCGTATAATCTTTTTAAGGAGTAATCGTGATTGAAATTCAAAATGTTTCCAAAAGTTACAACAAAGGCGAAATAAAGGCCGTCAACAACCTGGATTTGCAGGTAAAGCCCGGGGAGATCTTTGGTTTTCTGGGACCTAATGGTGCGGGGAAGACCACTACAATTAAGATGGTGGTGGGCCTATTGACCCCCGATAAGGGCCGGGTTATGGTCAACGGGTTGGATAACCGTAAGGAGTCGCTTAAATGCAAGCGGATGATTTCCTACGTACCGGAAAACCCGGTTATCTATGAGCGTTTGACCGGTCTGGAGTACCTTAATTTTATGGGCGATGTTTACGGGGTATCAAAAGAGCAACGTTCCTCTGTCATCGCCCGCTGGTTGGATATCTTCGGATTGGGTTCAGCCATTAAAGATCCCATCAAGAGCTATTCCCACGGCATGCGTCAGAAGATTGTCCTATTGGGAGCCCTGTTGCCCTCTTGCGATGTTTTTATCCTGGATGAACCCATGGTGGGGCTGGACCCCAAATCGGCCCATTCCTTGAAAGAGATCATGCGCCAACATTGCGACCAGGGCAAGACCCTCTTTTTTTCTACCCATGTGATGGAAGTGGCGGAAAAGCTATGCGATCGCATCGGCATTATTAGTAAGGGTGAAATGATAGCTTGCGGTACCCTGGAGGACCTGAAACAGAAAACCGGGGAATCCCAATCCCTGGAGAATATGTTCCTGGAGTTGACGGAATCATGAAACAATTCATAGCCTTGATTAAAGCGGGCTTTAAAACAAATTCCCCTTTTGCCTCCTTGCGTTTGCGTATGAAGATGAACAAGCGGGACCGGATTATGATTCCCCTGTTAGGACTCCTGGTGGTGGTGGCAATCCTGACTCCCCTGGTCTTTTTACTGCTGAAATTAGTAAGCAACCTCTTTGAATTATTACAGCCCATCGGCCAAACCCAGGCTATCCTGACCCTGGTCATTATGGCGGGGCAATTATTTGTCCTGGTTTTCGGCATCTATTATATGATGTCCGTATTTTACTTTTCCAGGGACCTGGAGTTTCTCATTCCCCTGCCCCTCAAGCCTTTCCAGGTTGTATTCTCCCGTTATTCTCTCATCCTGGTTAATGAGTATTTGGGCCTGGCGGTTCTGGTGCTGCCTGTTTTTATCTATTACGGTATTTTAAAAGATATGGGATTGAGTTATTGGTTGCGTTTACCCCTGGTTTACCTGTTGCTTCCCATTATCCCCCTGGCGATTTCATCCCTACTTGTGATTATACTCATGCGTTTTGTCAACCTGGGCAAGAAAAAAGATGCCTTAATGATTATTGGCAGTATATTTTTGATGCTCCTGATTATGGTACCCCAATTTATGGCAAAACCCGGGGGAAATCAAATTTCCCATGATCAGATGGTCAACTTCCTGGCAGGCAAGGGCGGCTTTGTCAATATGCTGGCTGCCAAATTCCCCCCTGCTGCCTGGGCCACTCAAGCCCTGGAGTATGGATTGTCCGGCGGTGCTATGGGATTTTTTCTCAACCTGGGTGTCTCCCTCTTGTTGCTCCTGGGGTTGTTGTACGCCGGTGAGCGGCTCTTTTACCGGGGGCTGATCGGTATGCGTGAAGTTGGAGCCCGCAAAAAAGCAGTCAGCGCCGCCGGCCTGGACCGTTCGGTTAATCACGGTTCCCATCCGGTTAAAGCGATTTTTTGGCGGGAGTTCCGTTTGATGAACCGTACTCCCATGTTTTTGTTGAACGGCATATTTACAGTGGTACTGATACCGGGCATATTCCTGGCTATGTTTTTGACCAAGGGGGGCAATGACGGCAAGGTGATTATCAATTTTATGACCTCCGGTAAACCGGTGATCAAGATCCTGGCTATTGCAGGTTTTTGTGTGTTGAGTGGGGCCTTGAACGGTACTGCTTCCTCCGCATTTTCCCGGGAAGGGGGCAATTTTTGGATTTCCCGTGTCATACCGGTTTCTTACAGGCACCAGGTGTTGGGCAAATTTCTCCATTCCTTCCTGGTAGCGGGACTGGGTATCTTCCTGGCTTCCCTGGTCACAATCTTTATGTTCACCCCGGGATTTTTTGAACTTTTAGCGGCCTGGTTATTGGCTTTGACTATCAGCGTTGCCTTTATCAGTATCGGCATGGCTGTGGATATTAACCGGCCCTTGTTGGATTGGATCTCGCCTCAACGGGCCATTAAGCAGAATATGAATGTTTTTGTGGCCATGGTCGTTCAATTCGGTTTACTAGCAGGTGCGGGTTACCTGGGCGTAAAATTGTTCAATGGGGGCTGGAATCCCTACACTCTTTTGGTAGCTTTCTTCCTCTTTTTCCTGCTGCTAGCCCTTGGTGCAATTACCTATTTGCTCAATGGGGCCAGGCGGAAGTATGAGAGAGTTTCAGTATAGAGCCTGAAGCGGGAAATATTCAATAGAGGGGGACCGCTTTTACAATGGTTCCCTCTTTACTTATTTTTACAAGCCGGTAAGCTGTGGTGACGGCATAACCGGTGCCGTCGGCAGCAAAACCGAAGCCCTTGTAATATTCCGGCCAGCCGGGTAAGGTATCCAGCTTGAAGGTGGTCATACCCAGGGTGTCGTTTACGATCCGGGTCCCCTGGCGCAGACCGCCTAGCAGGTAAAACTTACGGTCCGGAGAAAGACCGACACCATAATTATAGGAACTTTTGCCCTTGAATAGGGTGATTGTACTCCCTTCAATGGTTGCATTGATGTTTGAATAACCAATCAGGCGGATCTGTTTTTCTCCCACCATGATGACCGGTGTCCGGGTGCTGTAGTAGATCTCCTGCTCTTTGATTTTTTGGCCCGAGGGCACTTTATATTCTGCCAATATGGATATTTTCCCGTCATTTTGTTGCACAAAAAGGTCGGCATCTTCGCCCCTGAGGCCGTTGGGCTTGTTTTTTTTTGTTTCTTTGCCCTTGGGGCCTGGAGCCAAAACTACCAACCGGGAACCTTTAACGTCCAATCCTATGGCATCCACTTTGCCCGGGAATTCAACCTGTCCTTTTAAGGAACCGTCACTCATGGAGATAAATTTGATGGTGCTTTTTTTATAGCCCCCGGCCAATCCGGCCAACAGGTCCACTGCCGGTGCAGCGCTAAAAGAGCCGGCTTTGGTGACTTTTTTAAAAACCTTCCAATCTTTGACGGAAATAAAATGGAGGGCTTCTGAAGTGTCTTCCACCACCAGGACTTTCCCGTCTTTATTGAATTCCATTTCATAGATATTGGTCTTTAGCCATATCCTATTTTTTATCTCCAGGGTGGCCGGGTCGAGAACGTATAATGTCCGTGAATCTCCCCCTGCCACCAGGATGGAACCGTCGGGGCTGATTGCTGTGTCTGCCAATCCGCCTTTGGGTATGTGTGCCCAGGCCGTTAGGGTGATGGTAAGTAACAATACTCCAATAATTAGATTTTTTCTCTTCATTTTTTTCCTCTCCTTAACCTAAAATCGAAAGATTTCCCCGATCTTTCCTGTTCCCCGGTTTCAATGGAGCACAGGGGCGACCAATCGCCCCTGTGCTTATTGATGATAAAAATTGCTTACTATTGTTGTGCGGCCGCTTTTTTTACGGCGTGACACTTCACGCAATTCTCTTTTTTGACGTGGGGTATCACTTCGTGGAGCGCTTTGACACTGTGGCAACGTTCGCAAATACGGATGTCGTTGCTCTTTTTGTCATTCTCATCGTGACACACGTTGCAACCGCTCAAAGAGATACCGTGGTGAGTATCTTTGATGCTCATTACTTTGACGCCGTCAATGGTGCCTTCAGCGTGACAGGTTTTGCAGTCCTCGACTGTGGGTGTTACATTGGACGGTTTGTAAACGGGTACATCATTGCTGTATGCGCTGACGCCCACACTGTCGTGACAGGAGCCGCATTCCTTGGCTGTAGCAGCTTCGGTCTTGTGGTGGGGGCTCTTTTGGTGACATGCCATACAATTCCGTTCCAGGGCAACGCCTACATTGCCTTGGGCGGTGGATACTTTATGGCAAGACGAACAATCACCGGTAAGGGCTGCCTGGGTGCCGTGGTGATCGTCTACCTGGGAAGTGCCGTGACAATTCTGGCAACCTTCTTTGTTCAGGTGTTTAAAAGCAACGTCTTTGAAACCGATCTCTTGGGGGATTACTTCCTGGCCGAAAGCAAAAAATGCTCCGAGGAAAAGAATGCAAATCCCGATAATAATCGAATTGAAAAGAGTGTTCTTGCTTCTCATATCGATTCCTCCTTACTTATGAATTTTCGAAATTAAAGATTAAATATATAGTGTTGTAATTCAAAAGTCAAATATGTAAGGCGAATAGTTTAACTAAATTATCGGTTCTTGTATTGCTCCAGGGCTTTGAGCAGGATTTCACCGGCCCTTTTCAATTTGGCTGTTTCCAATACATAAGCCATCCGGATTTCCTGTTTACCCTTGCCGGGAGTAGAATAAAAGCCTGCACCCGGGGCCACCATGACCGATTCCCCATTATCCTGGAAATCACTCAACATCCAGCGGGCAAAATCATCGGAGTCATTCACCGGTAATTTGGCCATAATATAGAAAGCGCCCTTGGGCTTTTGCAATACGATCTCTTTGTTGGAGGTCAAAATTTCAAACAAAATATCCCTGCGCTTCTGGTATTCCGCCAGGATGTCTGTAAAAAAATTCATTGGCAACTCATAGGCGCCTACAGCGCCGATCTGCTCCAGGGTAGGGGGACAAAGCCTGGCCTGGGCGAATTTAAGGATGGCCTGGATGATCTCCCGGTTCCGGGATATCACTGCGCCGATACGGGCTCCGCAAGCGGAATAACGCTTAGAAATGGAGTCCATGACGATGACCCGGTCTTCCAACCCTTCCAATTCCAGGATGCTGAAGTGTTTCTCACCATCATAGGTGAATTCCTTATATACTTCGTCGGCCAGTAGGTAGAGGTCGTGTTTGCGTGCCAATTCACCCAGCCCGGCGATCTCCTCTTTGGAAAAGACTGTGCCCGTGGGATTATTGGGTGAGTTGATTAAAATGGCTTTGGTTTTAGGGGTGATTTTTTTTTCGATCTCTTCTATGGGAGGCAAGTGAAAGCCATTTTCCGCCAGGGTCTCGACGGGGACGATTTTCAAGCCTGAGATAGATGCGTAACCGTTATAGTTGGTATAAAAGGGTTCGGGGATGATGACCTCGTCTCCCGGGTCGCCAATCACGTTGAAAGCAAAAGAGATTGCTTCGCTGCCGCCGGTGGCGATGACGATGTGCTCGTTTTTGAGTGAGATGCCGTAGTTGGAAAAATATTTGACCATGGCGGTTTTGAGTTCGGGGATACCGTCGGAGGGTCCGTAGGCCAGTACTTTTCCTGCGTATTCATTGATGTTTTTGTAGTAAATATCCGGGGTGGCGATATCAGGTTGACCGATATTGAGGTGGTAAATTTGAACACCGCGACTTTTGGCCTCATTGGCCACGCCGGCCAATTTCCTGATTGGTGATTCCTGTGTATCTATTGCTCTTTGTGATAGTTTCATTAAGCCTCCTTTTAGTAAGGCTAATTATATTATTTGCCGCTTGCCAGGTCAACTGTTTTGATGGGCAAGGGCAAAATTTACCCTATCCTGGGGCCGGTGTTGACGGAATAGGGGAATTGATATACAATATTCTTTAACTTTTATGTGAGGTTCAGGTAGGAAAATGGATAATCTTGAACAAAAAATAAGGGAACTGAAAGAGAAAAAGAATGCCGTACTGCTGGTACATAACTACCAGGTAGGTGAAGTACAAGTAATCGCAGATTACCTGGGAGATTCGCTGGAATTGAGCCGCCGGGCCGCCCAGGTGGAGCAAGATATTATCGTTTTTGCGGGTGTCAAATTTATGGCTGAAACAGCCAAAATCCTTGCCCCCAGTAAAAAAGTATTGCTGCCCCGGTTGGATGCGGGATGTCCCATGGCCGATATGATCACTCTGGAAGAATTAAGGGATCTGAAAGCTCAGCATCCCGATGCCAAAGTGGTCACTTACGTCAATTCCACAGCGGAAATCAAAGCCGAAAGCGATGCCTGTTGTACTTCTTCAAATGCAGTGAGTGTGGTTCGGAATATCGATGCTAAGAAGATCATTTTTGTTCCTGACCGTAACCTGGGCAGTTTTGTCCAATCCCAGGTGCCGGAAAAGGAGATCATCTTTTTCGAAGGCTATTGTTATGTGCATAACCGCATCAAAGTCGAAGAGATAGAAGAGATGAAAAAAATGTATCCCAATGCCCCGGTTGTGGCCCACCCGGAAGTGAAAAAAGAGGTAGTTGCCACGGCCGATGTAGTATTGTCGACCAGTGGCATTTTGAAATATGTGGCTGAATCGAAAGAGAAACAATTCATCATTGCTACGGAACAGGGTTTATTGGATCGTATCGCCAGGGAGAATCCGGGCAAAGAGATTCTTCCGGCCCTCAAACCCAAGTTCTGCTCCAATATGAAGAAAACCTCTTTAAGGGATATATACGACTCCCTGGATCAGGAAAAATATGAAATCCAGGTGGATGCTCATATCGCTAAGAAAGCGGTAAAAGCCCTGGATGAGATGTTGAAATATATTTAAGATTTAAACAAAGGAGATAAAAATGGATTTAAAAGAAAGAGTCAATTCAGTTATAGAAAAAGTAAGACCCCCCCTGGAAGCTGATGGTGGCGGTATTGAATTGGTAGAAATCCTGGAAGAGGAAAAAGCTATCGTGGTCAATCTTACCGGTGCCTGCCATGGTTGCCCCATGAGCACCATGACCGTAAAGGGTTTCGTGGAACGGACCATTGTGGAAGAAATTCCTGAAATCAAAGAGGTCCGTTTAGCTAACTAAGATGGTTTTTTTACCCTATAGGGTATTGTCTTAATATATTTAAGCAAACTGCAAATCCCGGGACTATCCGGTCCCGGGGTTTAAGGTTTTTACAAATTCCTTTTTTACTCCCCATTATTTAATTACAGGGAGTATTGTCGGTTTTATGATCCGATAGAGACTAATTCGATATCGAAAGTAAGGTCTTTGCCGGCCAGGGGATGGTTAGCATCCAGTGTGATCATGGTTTCGTTGAGATCCGTAATAGAAAGGATAACCATTTGGCCGTTTTCCTGCTTGACCTGGTAACGCTGACCCACCTGGGGTTCGATTTCATTTGGGAATTCTTCCCTGCTCACTTCCTGCCTTAAGCCTTCATGGTAAGGACCATAGGCCTGGTCGGCGGGTATCTCTACTGTAGTAGAATCACCGATATTCAGCCCTGAGACGGCATTTTCAAAACCCGGGATCACCATTCCTTTCCCGATTTCAAATTCTAACGGATCTCTGCCCTGGGAAGAATCGAAGACGCTTCCGTCGGTTAATTTCCCTGTATAGTGTACCTTTACTGTATCGCCTTTTTTGGCTTGACTCATGTGTATCTCCTTATATTCAAATTATACCGGCGGTTTGGACAAAAAAAACCCATCAGTTGATTTGCCGGGATTATTGTTTTAGATAATTTTCTAATTTTTAATTAAAAGTAATAGATGCCTCTATTTATCAAAAGCGACGGTTACCACCGAAATTGCCGCGGCCCCCCCTTTTGTTTCCTCCTCCACGCTCTCGATTGTTGCTTTGGGGGCGAGCTTCGTCTACCCTCAAGTTCCGCCCCTGGAATTCGTATCCGTCTAACTTCCCTTTCGCCTCTTCCGCTTCTTCGGGCCCCGCCATTTCTACGAAACCAAATCCCTTCCCTTCGATTAACTTAACACTTAAAACCTGGCCGTAACTGCCAAAAAGGTCTTCCAATTCCTGGGGTGTGGTGTTGTAGTTAATGTTTCCAACATAGAGTTTGTTGGTCTGCATCCTTACCTCCTGTTTGTATTTTCATTTGGAGGTTGAGGTGAATGCGCGCGATAGAAATATTAATTCCCGCCTTCAAATGAAATTCGATTGTAACATAATACTTTTATGATTTCAAACAACCCCCTTTTTTATTATTTTGGGGGTGTTAAAGCGGAAGGGCGGGTTGAAAAGTCTGTGGTGTTTATATACAATATGCAATGAAAAACTTCACTTTAATATTCCTATTGATCCTGTTATTGTCCTCTTTTATCCATGCTGATGGAGATGTTAGAACTGAATTGCGAATCGGCATTCCTCTTTTTCCAGCCAATTTGAACCCGGTTTATGTTACTGACGAAACCTCCCAGGCTGTGGTCAACAAAATCCATCGCTCCCTTTTTTCTTTTGACTCCCGGGGCAAACTGCAACCCGACCTGGTGCAGGATTTCCGGCTCTCCCGGGATAACAAAAGTGTGGAAATCACCTTAAAACCGGGAGTGCTTTTTGCCGGTCGTAATACTCTCGATGCCCGGGATGTGGCTGCCACTATTAAATTATTGAAAGACAAGCGCTTTAATTATCCCTATGTTTCCGCCCTGGATTTCCTGGGGGCTGTCAAGATTCAAGGCAAACTTCGTTTGATCCTGGAATTTAATGAAGCCCTGGGCTCCTGGAGAAATCAGCTCACATTCTTTATACTGGATGATGCCGAGTTAAAGGACGTAAAGGCCGGGGATTTCAGGCAACGTAAGCTTTCGGGCTGCGGTTATTATCACCCGGTGAAAATCTCTAAACCTTCCCACATTATCCTGGAGCTCAAAGATCCCGGGAAGCATGCCGGGA
>Ga0055447_10000041_pt1 | contig 11040 bp, 9 predicted proteins | sample China_Galinas_Co_3_FD_57743 | JGI IMG/M metagenome (GOLD analysis project Ga0055447, IMG submission 57743) | Wetland microbial communities from San Francisco Bay, California, USA, that impact long-term carbon sequestration - China_Galinas_CordC_D2 | ecosystem: Environmental > Aquatic > Marine >... | reverse complement strand
ATCTCAGACAGGAAGAACTGGCCAAAAAAGAAGCCCAATACCGGTCATTGGTGGAAAATATTAACGAAGTCATCTATACCACAGATATAAAAGGTCGTTTCACCTATATCAGCCCGGTGGTAGAACAAATCACTAAGTACAGTGTTAAAGAACTCCTGGGCCGGCATTTTTCTACATTTATTTTCCCTGGAGATTTGCCCCTTGTTGAGGCCAACTTCAGAAATGTATTAACCGGCACCAGTGAAACCAATGAATTCCGGGTGGTGGACAAAGATAAACAAATCCTTCATATTCGCACCTATGCTCAATTATTGATGGAAAACGATCCAACCATGGGCACCATCGGTGTGTTCACCGATTTCACGGAACACAAACGGCTGCAAGACCAACTGCACCAAGCACAAAAAATGGAATCTGTCGGCAGGTTGGCCGGTGGTGTTGCCCATGATTTTAATAATTTACTGACCGTTATCATTGGTTACTGCGAAATGTTGGCGGATGACACCAAAGACAATCCCACAACCAACTCAATGGTAAAGAGCATTAGCCGCGCAGCAGAGCGGGCAGGCTCACTTACCCAACAATTATTGGCCTTTAGCCGAAAGCAAATCATTCAACCCAAACATTTGAACATTAATGAACTGATCGTCAATTTAGAGAAAATGCTCCGTCGACTCATTAGCGAACACATTGTCCTCATTACCCGCATGGAAGCCGAACCGGGCATCGTTAAAGTAGACCCGGCCCAACTGGAACAGGTGCTGATGAACCTGGCGATCAATGCCCGGGATGCCATGCCCGCTGGTGGTAAATTAACCATTGAAACGTCCAATATTCGCCTGGATGATACCTATTGCCGCCTGCACAGTGAAGTGGCCCCCGGTGATTATGTCATGATTTCCATCAGCGATACCGGCTGCGGCATGGATGAAAAAACAGAGGAAAATATATTTGAACCTTTTTTTACCACCAAAGAACCCGGTAAAGGCACCGGCCTGGGACTGTCAACCGTGTATGGGATTGTAAAACAAAGCGGCGGTCATATCGGGTTCTACAGCCAATTGAATCAAGGAACCACCTTTAACATCTACTTCCCCGCCATTAAAGATACGGATGCAGCGGAATACAAAGCCATCGGACTGGAATCTATCGAGTCCAAAGCTGTTGTAGGCAGCGAATCATTATTAGTGGTGGAAGATCAAGAAAACCTCCGGGAAATGATGGTGGAAAGTCTGAAATTATATGGATACACCGTACATGCCGCACAGCACGGCGCAGAAGCCCTCGCGATCTGCCAACAAAAAAAACAACCCTTTGACCTGCTCATTACCGATGTGGTTATGCCGGAAATGAACGGCACGGAACTGGCGGAAAAAATAGCCCGGCAATCCCCCGGCATCAAAACACTGTATATATCCGGGTACGCTGAAGATGCCATCGGAGACCATAATATTTTATTGGAAGGATTGTTCTTTCTTCCCAAACCATTTTCACCAACGGCATTGGCCCAAAAAGTCCGTTATATCTTAGACAATGGATAAAAGGTTACCTGAAAAATAATTAAAAACCCAAACCGGATGACAAGAATAACTTTTTTTGATAAAATTTAACTCTAACTGTTTAAAGTTAAAGAAAATTGAGGAATGATTAAATAATGATATATACAAACTTTTTGCTTTTTATTGCCGCACTCTTCATGTTTGCCAGCGCGCCACTGGCCCCGGAGAGCAGCAAGGCATTCCCGCCCGGTTTTCAATTGTTTGCAATTGGGTTGATTCTCCTGGTGTTCTGGCAATTTAACCGGTATAAATTCATGAAGTTGAGGGCAGCTCTTGTGAGCGACATGATTACCATCGGTGAAGGAAAAAAAAGATATACCAGTACCACCACGATTCACCTGATTTTTGCGTTATTCGCCTTTGCTGTTGAGATTTTCCTGTTTGATCTAAAATATTTCCTGCTGCAAATACCGTTTTTTGGTAACCTGGAAACCTCGGTGAATATTGCCGGACTGGCTATTTTTATTCTTCACCTTTCCATGGTTTGGTATTGGTCATTTCGTGCCATGGGCGATAGCATATCTATTGGCAAGTCTGCCGCCGATCATGTCAAAGCCAATATTAAATTCAACCTGGTGATTGTAATTCCCTGGCTCTGTCTTTCTTTGCTTATGGATGTGATTTTCGCTCTCAGCACACCATCCCTGATTCGATGGCTTAGTTCTCCTTTAGTGCAGATAGTTGTCTTTGGACTCTTTCTTGTTGCCCTTGCCATTGTTGCCCCGGCTTTTATCGTCTGGATTTGGGACTGCAAACCCCTGGAAGACCCGGAACTAAAGAACACGATTGATAATTTCTGCCGCTCCCGGGGAGTGAAATTTAAAGACATCATGTCATGGAATGCGTTAAACGGCGGCCTGGTCACTGCCGGTGTACTGGGACTGGTCACTCGCTTCCGCTACCTGCTGATTACACCGGAATTGATCAAACTGCTGGATAAAGATGAACTACTGGGAGTTGTCAGTCACGAGATCGGACACGTGAAAAAAAACCACCTCCGCTATTACCTGGGTTTTTTCCTGGGATTTATGCTCATTGTCACAGGCGTTCTTCAACTGGTAAGCAACCTGGTCTCAACCAGCCCCTTTAGTTGGTATATCACCATCAAAGACGGGCAGTTCGTGATTAATAGTTCTCCAATGGATTATATCACTTTTTTTATTTTACTTCTTCTTTTTATCCTCTATTTCCGGTTTATCTTCGGATATTTCATGAGAAACTTCGAACGGGAGGCAGATATCTTTTGTTTTCATGCGGGTGTTAACCCTGATTTCCTGGTTTCCTCATTCCATAAACTTGAAGAACACATGGGAGGGGAGGAAAAAAAATCCAATTGGCACCATTACACCATTTCCCAAAGGGTCGGCTTCTTAAGGACCTGTATGGAGAATCCCCAACATGCCGCCAACCATGAAAAAAAAGTTAAACGCTCCCTCAAGGTGTTCTTGACTGCAATGATAGTGGTCGTTATGCTGTCTTCTTACATGTATATTGCACATCCCACCGCGGCCCTGGATATTGGAACCCAGATGATAGAAGCCCTGAAAAGGGAAGCTGAAAAAGATTCGGATAACCCCATATTTTATTCGGCATTGGGGGAACTTTATTACCGGCAAGAAAAATGGGAAAAAGCCAAAGAAGCGTACGAAACTTCTATAGAATTGAAATACCGCCAGCCCGAGGTTTTAAATAACCTGGCCTGGCTGCTGTTGAAATGCCCGGATGAAAAACTCCTGGACCCCGGACGAGCCTTGAAATTAGCAGAGGATGCCGTCGACTTAAATGAAAATTCCTTCCATTCTCTTGATACACTGGCCGAAGCCTATTTCCAAAATTCCAGGTATAAGGAAGCCTTTTACGCCGCCCGAAGGGCATACCTGCTGGCCACTGAAAACCGCGATTATTACGAAAAACAACTGAAAAAAATGGCAAAATACTATAAAACCTTCAAATCAGCGATTACGATATAAAAAATTAACCCGCATTTCTCACAAGAAATCTACTGCGATACTTATTCTTCCAATTCAAGGGCAGCTAAAAATGCCTCCTGGGGGATGTCTACCTTTCCTATGCGTTTCATTCGCTTTTTTCCCTTTTTTTGTTTTTCCAACAGCTTCATCTTCCGGGTGATATCACCTCCATAACATTTGGCCAACACATTCTTTTTCAATGCCTTAACCACTGTCCTGGCGATGACCCTTTTGCTAACGGCTGCCTGGATAACCACTTCGAATAACTGCCTGGGGATAACAGCCTTCATTTTGGAAGTCAATTGACAACCCAGGTTATAAGACTTGTCTTTGTGTACAATCAATGCCAGTGCATCCACCGGCTCACCGTTGATCAATATGTCCATCTTAATCAAAGGGGATTCCCGGTAACCGATTATTTCGTAATCAAAGGACGCATACCCTTGAGAAATCGATTTTAATTTATTAAAGAAGTCATACAATACTTCTGCCAGGGGAAGCTCATAAGTTAAATGGATACGCTGCGCACTGACCACATCCATTTTTTTATGAATCCCCCGCCGGTTCTGCAACAGCTTCAAAATATTCCCCAAATAAGTATCAGGCGTCAGGATGATGGCTTCGATGTATGGTTCTTCGATCTTTAAAAGATTCTGGGGCGGCGGCAGTTGGGCGGGAGATTCGATCTCTACCACTTTATTGCCGGAGGTGGTTATCCGGTATCGTACCGAAGGCGCTGTGGTTACGATAGCTAAATCATATTCCCGCTCTAAACGCTCCTGGATGATTTCCTTGTGCAGCAGCCCTAAAAATCCACAGCGAAAACCAATACCTAATGCCGGAGACGTTTCCGGTTCATAAGTCATGGATGAGTCATTTAAGGTTAATTTTTCAATGGCCTCCCGTAACTCTTCATGACTGGTGCCCGCCCCGGGATAAAAACCGGCAAAAACCATGGGCTGAGGTTCTTTGAATCCCGGTAGGAGTTCCACGGACTTCTCCCTGGTCAGGGTAATGGTATCACCGATTTTAACTTCGGATATATTTTTGATACTACCGATAATATATCCGACTTCCCCGGCGGACAACCGCGGCAATGGTTTGGGTTTGGGAGTATGAACACCCAATTCGGTGACTTCATACTCGGCATTATTGGATAAAAATTTTATTTTATCTCCTTTTTTTAAACTCCCGTCAATAATGCGAACCAATATAATCACACCCCGATAAGTATCAAACCAGGAATCAAAGATAAGGGCCTTTAATGGCCCGGAAGGATTTCCTTGAGGCGGGGGAATACGCTCGATAATAGCAGGAATAATCTTTTCGATTCCCTGGCCGGTTTTGGCGCTCACCAGCAGCGCCTCCTCCCGGTCGATGCCCAGGATATACTCCAACTGCTCCAATGATTTTTCCAGTTCATTGTTAGGCAAATCGATTTTATTCATCACCGGTATCAATACCAGGTCATTCTCAATGGCTAAATAGGTATTGGCTAAAGTTTGGGCCTCTACCCCCTGTGTACAGTCGATCACTAATAATGCACCTTCACAAGCATTAAGCGAGCGGGATACCTCGTAGCTAAAATCAATATGCCCGGGGGTATCGATCAAGTTAATCACAAACTCTTGATTATTATTGTCTTTATAATTCAAGCAAACAAAATGCGATTTGATGGTGATTCCCCTCTCGCGCTCCAATTCCATCGAATCCAACACTTGCTCCTGCATATCCCGGCTGGAAACGGCGCCGGTAATTTCCAGCAGCCGGTCGGATAGGGTTGTTTTCCCATGATCGATGTGAGCAATAATAGAAAAATTCCGTATGTGTTTCATCCTTGTTTTTTTATCCCCGTAACTGCGTACACCGGTGACGCATACAATAACTTGTTCAACTTGTCAACATTGGTATTAAATTCCCGTGCCAAATGGTTTTCCGGGCTAATGCCCTCCAATTGCTCTTCAACCAACGCTTCCGAATAAATGATATTCACATCGCTAAAACCGGTGCTTTCCAAAAGATATCTCATGAATTCGGGATGTAAAGGTCTCCGGTGAGTGACATCCAAAAAATAGATGTTACTCAGCGCAAAAAGAGAAAGAGGATTGACTGTTTCCAGGACAATTGGGGAATTTTCGTGCAGCACCCGGAAAGCTTCAATCACCAAATCCCTTAAATAGTCCGGTTCCATATGTTCAATCACCTGGGCGGAAAAAATACCTCCCCGGGAACCCCCGGGCTGCCGCCGCAAATAATCGAGAGCATCGCTTTTGCTGCAAGGCAATCCTTTTTCCATGGCTATCCTCAACATGGATTCGGATATATCGATACCTTCCACTTGCTTTCCTTGTTCTTGCAATAACCGGACAAATTCTCCCCTGCCGCAGCCGATGTCCAGGATGTGATCCGAAGGGAAGAAAATCGGGAGATACTTTTTTAATTTTTCTTCGACTTTATTTTCATCTCCCCTGAACCGCTGTTCAAAATCAGAATATTGATATGGAGACAGTTGTTCTTTTATTCGCTGCAATTGGCTGAGGGTCCCTGTTTTCTCCCCGTCGATCGTCTTCTCATCGATAGAGTCGATTAAGCGTTCCAACGACTTTTCCATGGTGATAAAGTTGGCTAAGAGCGTCTTTACATTGGAATATTCCGCCTCTAATTTTTCAATTTTCCACTCCAGGGATTTAAAAACCATAGAGGAATGATTATTGGAATAAGCATCCCATTCTTTATCCTGTATCGTGATCAACTCATTAAGGGCCCGGTTAAAATCCAAAAGCGATTCACTGATTTTTTTCTTACTTTTCCCTGGCAATCGCCCGAAAAAACCTTTGGCTTCAATTAGATGGCCCAGCTCTTCCAGGGTTTTCTTTAGTTTTACTTGCTGTTGTTTTCGCTTTTCGATGAGCTCTTCAATTATTCTTCTCATTATTTGAATCTGACTCTTTATCTTGATTATCCGGGTCTTTTCTCAACGAAGCTTTGAAATTCACGATTCCTTCACCCAATCCTTTACCCAATTGGGCCAACTTTTTCCCGCCGAACAAAACCGCAACAATAAGAATAATTAACAATATTTCCCAAAATCCAAGACTACCGATCATTTTTTTTACTCCTTCTGCAAGATTGTAAAGCTTTCCGCTCACAAAGTCAAGTCCTCATGCCATGGGGATTGATTTTATGGGTAAAATTTAGTACAATATGTTTTACTTTTTAACCAGGAGGAAGATAAAGTGTCTAAAGTATGTGATATATGCGGAAAAAAACCGATGACCGGTAACAACATCAGCCATTCGCATAAGTTGACCAAACGGCGATGGTTACCAAACTTACAAAAAGTGAAAGTAAAAATTGAAGGCGGTGGATATAAAAAAATGAGAGTATGTACCGAATGTATTCGGTCCGGGAAAATCGAAAAAGCCGGATAAGCTACTTTTCCTTTCATGAGTATTATTAGAAGTGACCTGGCCCTGAAAAAAAGGATCGGCATTATCGGGGGTAACTTACCGGATACTGTTTCCTTAAAAAATGCCGAACGAATGGGCGAATTGATCGCTAAGAATGGCTATATCCTTGTAAATGGCGGTATGAAAGGGGTGATGGAAGCCTCTGCCCGGGGGGCCAAATCCGCCAATGGGTTTGTCATCGGGATATTACCCGGCAAATCCCGGGAAGATTGCAATTCATATGTGGATATTGCCATCCCCACCGGATTGGGATACATGAGAAACCCCATGGTGGTCCTTAATTCCGATATCGTGGTAGCCATTGACGGTAGCTATGGAACACTGTCGGAAATCGCCTATACCCAAATCTATAATCGAACCGTTTTTGGCTTAAACACCTGGAACATCAAAGGAGTGATTCCCCTATCTACCCCGGAAGAAGTGATTAACCGGATCAACGACTATTTTAAAAATCAATAACATTAACATAGAAACACGAATAACGGATTTTTTCTCATAAAATTAAAAATGGAAGTCAATAATTATAAAATCGTTGTTGATTTTGATGGCACTGATTACTCCGGTTGGCAATATCAAGCGCCGCCCGAACGAACCATCCAGGGAGAATTGATCCGGGCGTTAAAAATCATTGCCAAAAGACGGGTGGTGGTGACCGGAAGCAGCCGCACCGATGCCGGCGTCCACTCCACCGGTCTGACCGCTAACTTTCACCTGAGAATCAAAATTGCCGCCGAATCTTTACAACGGGCCCTTAATTCCCTTTTGCCCGAAGACATCCGGGTGAAAAGCTGCGAAATCCTGGATAAGTCGTTTAATGCACGCTTCAGTGCTAAAAGCAAAACCTATACCTATCGGATCTTCTTCGGCCAGGTTTGCTCTCCCTTTACCTATCGTTATATGACACACATCCCTTACCCGTTGAACTTAAGAAAAATGAGAAAAGCAGTTCTATATTTTATCGGTGAGAATAATTTCAGTTCTTTTACTTCGGACGAACCGCAAAAGAAACGTATCCGGGAAATATCGGCATTTACCATGCGAGTAAAAGGCGAAGAAATCACCTTTACCATTTCAGGGAAAAGTTTTTTACGCTACATGGTGCGAAATATCATCGGGACTATTATCGATGTCGGCCGGGGTAAAATTGATCCGAAAGATATTCCCGCTATTTTTGCAGCCAAAGACCGGCGAAAAGCCGGTCAAACCGCCCCGGCCCGCGGGCTGACCCTGACGAAAGTGGATTACGAAGATTAAAAAACCAATTGCAGTCCTACTCCTACCTCTTCAAGAGGAATAACCCCGGATAAGGCGATCTTCGATTTTAAATCCGTACAATGGCAGGCATGAACTGCCGCTGGTTTTAACTGTTTCATATACTCCAGGGTCTTTTGTAATTGGACGTCCCCCGGCCGAAGCAGGTGAAATCCACCAACGATATCAACAATCTTGTTTACCCGGCAAACCTTTTTGGCATATTCAACAATATTACAAATCCCGGAATGAGAACAGCCGGTAATAATAATCAACCCCTGTAAAGACTGGTATACCAGGGCTGAATCGTCACTCAAATCGTCATCTTCACCCACGTTATCGATTACCCGTTTTCCCATTGACGTTTGGGCTTCAAAATCATTTTTTCTTGGGATTTCCCCCAGGAACACCAAATCTTCACTTAACCACAGCGGTTCTTTACTGGGATTCAGTTTAAAATGAAGAGACAGCTTGTTCTCCGGCATCAAGGAACCAATATCTTCGAAATCCTCCATCTTTTTAGTGGCAAAAGCCAGGGGATGAGCAATAATAGTAGGTTTTTTGTGAGGAATTTTTTCAATTGCCGCTTCCAGGTAATACTTAACCAGGGGTTCTAATCCACCGGTATGATCGATATGCCCATGGGAAAGCACGATGAAATCCACATCAAACAAGGAAATGTTCATCTTTTGGGCATTTTTGATAAAAGCATCCGAATATCCCACGTCAAAAAGGATTTTTTTGTTTTTTTCTTCGATTAAATAGGAAACCCCGGGCTCACCGTAGAAGTAACGATCGATGAAGGTATTATTATCAACTAGAACGGTTAACTGCATGTTTTATTCTCTTTATTATAGTGTAAAAATCTCCCTTTTTTAAGAGATACGTGCCCTGCCGCCTTAGATTATCCATTAATCAGCCGGCAGGGCAAGCCGCTTGGCGTAGAGCTTATCCGAGAGTTGGCAAGGGGGCAAGCCCCCTTGTTCCCTCGTATGCGGAGTTCTTATTTTTTTGCCAGTTTATCCAGTTTGTCCGGTACGGAGAGAATAGCTTTAATCACATCGATACAGAGATATAAGAGTACGAATATGATATAAGCAATAAAGGGTAATAGAACAGCATAGAGAATTTGGATGGAATACCAATTGCCGCGCATCCAGGCATTACCCGGGGCGCTGCCAAAAAGACCGATAAATGCAATGAACAACATGATTGTCCAAACCACCACCAGGACACCAAAGAAGATGGGAATCAGTCTCATAAAAGCCTTGATAAAAAATGTGATAATACCGAGGGCTTCCTGACCGGCGGAATTGGATTTTACAATTTTAATGGAAACTTCTTTGGGATTAAACGCCAGCAGGGCAAGAAATTCAAGAAAAACAAACATCCCCAGTCCCATAAGAAAAACCTCAAAGCCGGCGCCCTGGATAGCTTGAATGATATGGATTATAAACGCCACCACACCACCGATCAGGGCCAGAAAGCCGAAACAATCCAGGAATGCCTGTGATGCCAACTGAGTGGGGTTATTTTGTATCAAGGTTTCGCCGGCATTTAAAAACTTCCTGGCCGTGTATTGGAGCACGAATATCAACAGCACCCAAATAATGCCGTACAAAAAGCCTATAAAAGAATTGGTACGTATAGCAAAAATAAGTGCAAACAGGAATCCCAAGGCAGCAGCCACAATTATCACCAGATGACCGATCCTGGTAATCCATTTAATACAAAATTCCAAAAAATTTGAGGTCAAGATACCTCTAAAAATTTCCACCAATTTTTCCAGCAGGTTTACCGCAAAGAAATGAAAGGTAGATTCTGATTTTTTTGCTTCACCCATGTTTCCTCCTTTTGGCATAGAATTTGTTTTAAAAAAAAACGAAATTTAATTTTATTGAACTAAAAGGAAAAAGTCAAGCCCGCATCGCAGAAACCCACTGCATAATTTTAGCCACAAAGGTATACAAAGGGTCACAAAGAAAAAATAATAATAAAAAGTTTTTGCGGATGTTTCATGGGTCCGGGAAAAAAGAAAGAAGTTAAGAAGATTAGAAGTTAAGAATATTAAAAAAATTACGAATTACAAAATATAAAGGCAGTCATGGTTTGCATCAGGATTCTTTTAAGCTGCAAACCATGACTGCCTTAATCAAAAGCTTTTGCAGGGGGTCCAGATGCTACACCGGGCGGTTTTCTCGAAAAGAGCCCCCCTGGCTAAGCATGGGGCTGGATGATGACTTTGATGGATTCGCGGGCTTCGGCTACCAATTGAAAACCCCGGGCAATCTTATCCATAGGCAAACAATGGGTAATCATTTTTTCCAACGGCAACCGCCCGGAACGAATAAGTTCAATCGCCACCACCGCATCTAACGGCGCGTTGCCATAAGAAGGCATTAATTTGATCTCGTTGCGCCAGAATTCATTCATAGGCACAGGAATATCCACACTGGGTTCGGTTGTAGCAAAGCACATCACTGTACCACCGCGGTCTACGGATTTTAACGCCTGCTTAAAAGCAGACAGCGCACCGGTACATACGATGACCAGGTCTACTAAACGATTGTTATTGACCTGCCGTACCCATGCAGGCACATCATCATCGGATTGAATATCTTTGGCAACATTAAGCACAGCATCGGCCCCCATGTCTTTTGCGGCTTTTAACCGGTATTCATTGATATCGGTGGCCAATATCCGGCCAGCACCCACGGCCCGGGCTGCCAAAAGATGAAGCAAACCGGAAATCCCGGCACCCAGGATCAGGACACTGTCCCCCGGCTGAAA
>Ga0055447_10000039_pt1 | contig 11304 bp, 12 predicted proteins | sample China_Galinas_Co_3_FD_57743 | JGI IMG/M metagenome (GOLD analysis project Ga0055447, IMG submission 57743) | Wetland microbial communities from San Francisco Bay, California, USA, that impact long-term carbon sequestration - China_Galinas_CordC_D2 | ecosystem: Environmental > Aquatic > Marine >... | reverse complement strand
CGCGGGTCTGTAGAAAAATCAAAATGGTTGATGGCCCCGGCTTCAACACTGTATTGGTCCGGGAAAGATGAAAACCATTCACCTTTAAAGATATCCGCGATGGTTTGGTTGGAAGGCTTTTGCCGGCAGTATACTTCTTTCATTTCGTATTTAACCGGGTTTTCTTTGTCTTTTGGGCAAAGGATGCTGCACAATTTTTTTCGTATCCTGTAAGAAAGTGTCATTTTCGCCATGAATTATTTTAAAGCAAATAGAGACACATTGCAAGTCATCATCACCCGCTTTTTATTAAGAAAAAACAAAGAGATTAACTTCTTTTGCATTTTTTTGTTGAAAAAAGCTTTCTTTTTGATTATACTTGTAGCTTATTAAGTTTCATAGATCAAAGATCAAAAGGAGGCATAATGAAACGTTTTTTTAAGTTAAGCGTTATTCTAGGTTTGATGGTAGGCTTATGTTCCGGTCTCTATCCCAATGGTTTTAATCTCAACAGTAATGGTACCAAAGCTTTAACCATGGGCGGTGCGTTTATCGGTCTGGCGGACGATTACAGCGCTGTATTCTGGAACCCGGCCGGATTAACCCAAATGAAGCAAACCACCCTGGCATTTTTCGGCACCGATATCATTCCCTCTGCATCTTACCAGTTTGCATACCCCGGGTTATTCAGTATCGACACCAAGGCAGAGAGCAAACACTATTTTTCCGGCAGCGCGGGATTTTTCAAACCCCTCTCGGAAAAAGTAGTGGTGGGTATTTACGGTTATATCCCGACTGGTTTGGGTGTTACCTGGAAGGGGAATGAGCTGGCGGCCCTGACTGAAGGTACGGGCTACGAGTGGGATACCTATGTGGGAATCATCACGGTTTCCCCGGTTATCGCTTTTAAACTCAGTGAAAAATTTTCCCTGGGTGCCGCATTCAATATTAGTTACGGGTTTGCACAATTAAGTCGCCCGGGACTGGGTCAATATTCGGAAGACACCAACGACGTAGCCTTTGGTGCCACCATTGGCATGCTGGTGAAACCCTCTGAGAAATTCAGCTTCGGCTTGACCTTTAGAACTCCCCTTAAAGTCAATCTGTCGGGTGAAGCCACCATGACCGGTGCGCCTCTGTTGGGATTACCCGCTACCGACGACGCTTTAAGAGAAATTACCTTCCCGATGTGGCTGGGTGCGGGAATTGCAATTAAACCCACCGATAAACTAACGATCACCGCTGATGCCCAGTATACCAATTGGAAAGTAATGGACACCATCCCCATGGAATTCACCAACCCCGGGTGGAAATTGTTTTTTGAAAACGGAGCAGCACTGAGACTAGATTGGAAAGATTGCGTTCAAATACGGTTCGGGCTTGAATACAAGACCTCGGAAAAATTCGCCATCAGGGCCGGCTACTACTATGACCCCAATCCTTCTCCCTTAAAAACACGAACCATTCTTCTTCCCGAAATGACCTTTAACTTTTTCACTTTCGGTTTTGGTTATCACACCGAGAAAGTGACCATTGATTTTGGATTTGAATATGGTATGGGTAAAGAGCTTGAAATTACAATGGCTGATCTGGGAGTTGATGACCCCGGGATGCCCGGCATCCACAACCTGGATATTTTCGTGCCCAATATCGCGATTACTTTCCGTTTCTAATTGGTAATAGGACAGACCTCCGCGGCCACGGTCGGTTTTGGGCCGTGTCCGTGGTGGAGCCTCGCATCGCGAGAGGCGGAAATGAATAAAATTTGGTTTTAATCTCATATATATAGAACAGGAGGTACTTAAATGGGAAATAATGAAATTCATATCCCCGGGGATGTCCCCAATGGAAGTATTAATGAATTTGTAAATAATTATGATCTGGTCACTCATGGTTCCGGCCGCTTAATGCTCTTCGCCGGAGATCAGAAGATCGAGCACTTAAATGATGACTTTTATGGTGAAGGCATACACGAGGATGACAACGAGCCCGAACATCTTTTTAAAATTGCCGATGCAGCAGAGATAGGCCTGTTGGCCATGCAATTGGGGTTAATATCCATGTACGGCGGTGACTACCCGGAAATTCCTTACCTGGTGAAATTAAACTCCAAAACCCACCTGGTGAAAACCGCGCAGCGGGACCCGATTTCTCCAACACTGGTGGATGTGGAACAGGTGGTGCAATTTAAAAAGGATTCAGGCCTGGAGGTCGTTGGCATCGGTTTTACGATTTACCTGGGCAGTGAGTTTGAGCATATTATGCTCCGGGAAGCGGCCCAGGCAGTTAATAAGGCACATCAAGCCGGCCTGATCAGTGTTTTGTGGATATATCCCCGGGGGCAGGCAGTAAAAGATGAAAAAGACCCGGACCTGATTGCCGGTGCTACTGGTGTTGCCGCCACCTTAGGGGCTGACTTTGTTAAAGTTAATGCGCCTAAAAAAGACGGCGTGGCAAGTGCGGACCTATTGATCCGCGCGGTTAAAGCCGCTGGAAAAACAAAAGTCATTTGTGCCGGCGGTTCCAGTACCGACCCTAAAAAATTCTTGCAAAGCCTCTATGACCAAATTCACACTGCCGGTGTATCCGGGAATGCCACGGGTAGAAATATCCACCAGAAGTCGCTGGAAGAAGCCGCACGTATGTGCAATGCCATCAGTGCAATTACCATTCATGACAAATCCGTAGAGGAGGCAGTTAAAATTTACGAAGGCAAATAACACCTAACCGTACCGTCATAAATTTTGCATAGACCTCCGTGTATGTTTTGGGAGTGGGTATGTATCCATAAATAAAAAAAGAATCTCGTCGATTTTTCCGCAGCCGGTCAGAAAATTCGATTTTGAGTTGACAGTAAACAAAATTTCTGATACCATATAGCATCTCTTTTTTTGAAAATTAATACCATATTGAAATAAAAATTGGAGGTTAAACGATGATAAAAGGAAGGTTCCTTTTTACTTCAGAATCTGTTAGTGAAGGGCATCCTGATAAAGTGTGCGACCAGATATCGGATGCTATTTTAGATTCCTGCCTGGAACAGGACCCGGAATCACGTGTGGCAGTTGAATGCTTAACCAAAACAGGAGTGGTGGTGGTGGCCGGGGAGCTAACCACAAAAGGTTATGTGAATATCCCCCAAATCACCAGGCAAACGTTAAAAAAGATCGGTTATACCAAATCTAGCTTTGGTATCGAATGGGAAACCTGCGCAGTAATGGTCCACCTGGAAGAGCAGTCCCCGGATATTTCCATGGGCGTTACCGAAGGTGAAGGATATTTCACAGAGCAAGGAGCAGGCGACCAGGGGATGATGTTTGGTTATGCCACCAATGAGACATCTGACTTTATGCCGCTGGCCATTAACCTGGCCCATAAGTTGTGCATGAAACTGGCGGAAGTCAGGAGAAACAATGTAATCCCTTACCTTGCCCCGGATGGAAAATCCCAGGTAACCGTTGAATATATTGACGGAAAACCCCAACGGGCCACTACTATAGTGGTATCTAACCAACATGAGGACAGCCATTCACATGATGAGATCGAAGCCGATATTATCAGCAAAGTCATTAAACCGGTTTGTAAGGATTGGATTAACGAAGACACAAAGTTTCATGTCAATCCCACCGGTAAATTTGTAACCGGCGGCCCCCAGGCAGATGCAGGCTTAACCGGGCGAAAGATTATCGTTGATACCTATGGCGGCATGGGTAGACACGGCGGCGGCTGTTTCTCCGGCAAAGACCCTTCAAAAGTGGACCGTTCCGCTGCTTATGCGGCCCGGTATATCGCCAAGAACATCGTGGCTGCCGAACTGGCCGACCAGTGTGAAGTCCAGCTCGCTTATGCCATCGGCATAGCAGAACCAGTATCCGTATGCGTCGATACCTTTGGCACCGGGAAATTACCTGGAGAAAAACTGGTGGAATTGATCAGGAAAGTATTCCCGCTAAAACCCGCCGATATCTTAAACCAACTTAAATTAAAACGGCCCATTTATCTACAAACCGCTTGCTACGGTCACTTCGGAAGAGATAATTTCCCATGGGAACGGCTGGATAAAGTAGAAGAGTTAAAAAAATTAGCCAAAGAAATCTAAGCGGGTGGCACCCACACCCCATTCACGGTCAGTTTGATGCCGTTCTTTCGTGACTTTATTTCAAACGCTTGTTTTGTGGCAAATTTCTACAGGATAAGGAGGTATTAGTAAAAAAGACAGTAGTGGATTTTTTTTTCTCAATGTGGTATAACCTGTAGCGTTATAATGTGTGAGAATTTAGAAAAGAAAAAATATTACGTGGAAAAGATTGAGAAAAATGGTAAAAGGAAAAGTGTTAATCGTCGACGATGAAGCCGACATCAGGGAATTGCTGGGTGATTTCCTGGAAGGGGAGGGGTACGATTGTGCCCTGGCCTCTGACGCCCCCGAAGCCCTGGACCTCTTTAAATCCTCTCCCGATATTGACCTGGTAATGTCTGATATTAGAATGCCGGGCAAATCCGGCCTGGACCTCCTGGGCGAGATCAAGGATATCGACGGCGATGTGATGGTGGTCATGATCTCGGCTGTAAAAGACATCGAGTCTGCCATCACGGCCATGTCTAAAGGCGCCTATGACTATGTAGCCAAACCCTTTAAACTAACCGAAGTAGGATTAATCGCTAAAAAAGCCATTGAAAAACGAAGACTGGTACTGGAAAACAAGGAATATCAAAAAGGACTTGAAATAAAGGTGGCGGAAAAAACCAGGGATTTGGAAGAGGCCCTTTTTAAACTGGATAAAACCTATTTGTTTACCCTGAGGGCCATGGTTGTGGCCCTTGATACCCGGGATGAAGAAACCCAGGGACACTCATTACGTGTAGTAAAATATACCCTTAAACTGGCTGAATTAATGGGGATAAAAGATGAAAAACACTTGAAGGTCATCGAATACGGTTCGCTGCTGCATGATATTGGAAAAATCGGTATCCCGGACGCCATATTGAGAAAACCTGGAAAACTCACACCTGAAGAATGGGACGTGATGAAAACACATCCGCGGATAGGGTATAATATTTTACACAAAATTGAATTCCTGGAAGAAGCCGCCCAGATTGTGCTTCACCATCATGAAAGACTGAATGGCGCCGGTTACCCGGATGGACTGCAAGGCCATGAGATTTCCCTGGGCTCACGAATATTTGCCGTGGCTGACACGGTGGATGCCATGACCACGGAAAGGCCCTATCGATACGCCTTGTCCTTTGAAGAGGCGTCGGAAGAATTAGCAAAATATTCAGGGATTCAATTTGACAAACAAGTAGTGGAAGCATTTCAAACTGTCCCTTTAGACTTCTGGATAAACGAACGAAGGCAGTGGGACCAAAAATTCATCGATAATGATTACGATCTCTTAAAATAATGCCACAATTTCGAGGATTTCCTTTCATAAAGCAATTGGATGCCATGGACTGCGGTCCTACTTCTTTGGCCATGATTGCCAGGTATTATGGCAAGGCTTATTCGCAGCAAACCCTGCGGGAACGGTCTTTTATCACCCGTGAAGGGGTATCGATGCTGGGGACCAGCGATGCCGCCGAGTCCATCGGTATGCGCACCATGGGGGTGCGTATCACCTTTGACCAATTGGCCAATGAAGTCCTGCTCCCCTGTATTGCTCACTGGAAACAAAATCATTTTATCGTGGTTTACAAAATTAAAAATAACACGATATATGTGGCAGACCCGGCCCACGGCCTGGTCAAATACACCAAAGACGAATTCATGGTGGGGTGGGGCAGCACAAAAAAAGAAGGCGAAAACCAGGGACTTTGCCTACTGTTGGAACCGACGCCCGACTTCTATAAAATGGAAGACGAAAAATTAAATAAATCCAGCTTTAAGTTCTTATTTTCCTATCTCAGACCCTACAAAAAATTCCTGCTGCAACTGCTGTTGGGTATGTTAGTCGGCAGTTTACTACAATTGATCTTTCCCTTTCTCACCCAGGCAATCGTGGATTTTGGCATCAACAACCAGGACATCGGTTTTATAACATTAATATTAATCGCTCAACTGGCTTTATTTGCCGGCCGCACCTCGGTTGAATTCATCCGCAGTTGGATCCTTTTGCATGTCAGCACCAGGATCAATATTTCTCTTATATCGGACTTTCTCATTAAAATGATGAAATTACCCATCGGTTTTTTCGATACGAAAATGATCGGGGATATTTTGCAGCGAATCGGAGACCATCGCCGGATCGAAAATTTTCTCACCACCTCCACCTTAAATATACTTTTTTCCCTCATCAACCTGGTGATTTTCGGAATCGTGCTGTTCATCTATGACATGCGCATATTTACCATTTTCATTATCGGCAGCGTTTTATACTTTCTCTGGATATACCTGTTTATGAAAAAACGCCGGGAACTGGATTTTAAACGATTTAACCAATTGGCCGATAACCAGAGTAATCTCATCCAACTGATCACGGGGATGCAGGAAATCAAGCTAAACAACTGTGAAAAACAAAAGCGCTGGCAGTGGGAGCGTATCCAGGCCAAACTTTTTCGCGTCAACATTAAAAGTCTATCTTTAAGTCAATATCAACAGATCGGTTCGGTATTCATCAATCAATCCAAAAACATTTTCATTACCTTTTTTGCCGCTAAAGCAGTGATCGATGGTGACATGACCCTGGGAATGATGCTGGCGGTGCAGTACATTATCGGCCAATTAAACAGCCCCATCGAACAATTGATCAGCTTTATGCACACCACCCAGGATGCCAAAATCAGCCTGGAGCGGTTAGGGGAAATTCATCAAAAAGAAGACGAAGAAGACCCGGACCAGGAAAAAGTATCCATCCTGCCCCGGGACAAAAGCATCAATATTTCCGGTGTTTCCTTTCAATATGAAGGCCCCCATTCCGAGTTTGTCCTGAGAGAAGTAGACCTGGAAATACCGGAAAGTAAAATTACGGCGATTGTCGGTGTAAGCGGCAGCGGTAAAACCACTTTAATCAAATTGATGCTGGGATTCTACCCCCCCACCAAAGGTGAGATTAAGATCGGCGATATCGATATGCGTAATATCAGCAGCCGTTTATGGCGGCAGCGAGTCGGTTCCGTGATGCAGGACGGATTCATTTTCTCCGATACCATTGCCAAAAATATCGCGGTGAGAGATGAACTGGTGGATAAAAAGCGTTTGCTGGAGGCAGCGCGAATCGCGAATATCCAGGAATTTATCGATTCACTGCCCCTGGGTTACAACACCAAAATCGGCCAGGAAGGGCACGGGTTGAGCCAGGGCCAAAAGCAGCGGTTCCTTATTGCCCGGGCCGCTTATTCTAACCCCGAGTACCTCTTTTTTGACGAAGCCACCAATGCACTGGACGCCAATAACGAACGGGCCATTATGGAAAACCTGGGACTTTTCTTTAAAGGCCGAACCGTAGTAGTCGTGGCCCACCGGCTCAGCACCGTCAAAAATGCCGATCAAATCGTGGTCCTGGAAAAAGGAAAAATTGTAGAAAAAGGGACACATCAAGAACTTACTAAAATAAAAGGCGCCTACTACAACCTGGTGAAAAATCAATTGGAGCTGGGGAAATAGCATTTTTAAATGAGTGAAAAGAAGGACATCAACCAACTGTTAAAAGAAGTAGAAATCCGCAGCGAAGAAGTGCAGGAGATCATGGGCTTTATCCCCCATTGGATCATTCGCTGGGGACTTACTCTTATTTTCATAGTAGTCATTTTTTTTATGATTGGCAGTTGGTTTTTTAAGTACCCGGATATCATTCCCTCCACTATTGTGGTAACCACGGAGAATCCCCCGGCCAACCTGGTGGCCCGCTCCAGTGGAAAAATAACGGAGTTGTATGTCCAGGATAGACAGAAAGTCCGGGAAGAAGAGTCAATTGCTATTATCGAAAATTCCACCAATCACCACCATCTTTTCGAATTAAAAGAGAAATTAGATGCCATGAGTTCTTTTTTTACCGATTATGACAGCCCGCTCACCGATCAATTCGATAAAAACTATTCTTTAGGGGAATTGCAATCCACGTATGCGGCTTTTTTGAAAAGTTATGCCGATTATCAACACTTTATCGAACTCAATTACCACCGGAAAAAGATTAATTCCACTAAGGCCGAAATCGCCCGTCAGAAATTAATGCGGGAGCAGCTCAAACTACAGGATAAAATCATGGAACAAGAATTGGAAATAAGCCATGATCAATATCAACGCGCCAAAGAGCTGCAAGAAAAAGGAATTATCTCTAAAAGCGATCTCGATAACGCCAAAAGTATTAATCTGCAAAAGGAATATACCTCCAAAACCGCCAAAACCACCCTGGCCAATAAGGAAATACAAATCGACCAACTGGAACAAAACGTAATGGAGTTGGAACTGCAGTTCAGGGAAAATAAAACAAAATTCCAATTGACCTTAAGCCAGGCTTATGAAAACTTAATGGGCCGGATTGCCCAGTGGGAACAAAGTTACCTGTTAAAAGCCCCCATCAGTGGGACCGTCACCTTTACCAAATTTTGGAGTATCAATCAGAACGTAACGGTCGGGGATAAAGTAGTCACGATTGTCCCGGAAGAGGGGGGTAAAATCATCGGTAAAGTCGTCATGCCCATCCGGGGGTCCGGTAAGGTCAAACTGGGGCAGCGGGTGAACATTAAATTTGCCAATTTCCCTCACATGGATTACGGCATTGTCACCGGTATCATTAAATCAAAGTCCCTGGTGTCAGCGGACAATTTTTATTCGCTGGAAGTAGACCTGCCGAACGGTTTGCTCACCAGTTACGGGAAAAACCTGGAATTCTCCCAGGAGATGCAAGGTACCGCTGAAATTATCACCGAAGATATCCGTCTCCTGGAACGAATCTTTAAACCCATCAAAGCTATCCTGAAAAAATAAAAATCCTCGCAAAAATTTTTTATTATTTTTTTATTTGAAATTTTTTTCCGATTCTATTATAATCACCTACTAAAGACTTAACCGAGTTAGTCGAGGTTTAAAAAGGTGATTGACGAAAACCTATGTCCGCTAAATATTAACGTCAAGCAAAAAAGGGGTACTATTTATGACATATAAAAAAATCCTGGTGATTTTTCTTACTGTCTCCGGTATATTCCCTTTGCCCAAGCGTATGCAAACCTTTGTTAGGGGCAATGGAGAGGAATCATGACCACTGCAGTAGAATCACAGCCACATCTACATAAAGATGCCATCGGTGCGCGCATCGGGATGTGGTTGTTTCTTTTTACGGAAATTCTTTTATTTGGGGGTTTGTTTTTGCTTTATGCGGTTTATCGCTCTAAATTCCCCGGGGATTTTCATTTCAGTGCCGCTGAACTGGACACATTTATGGGAACGATCAATACAGCGGTTTTATTGACCAGCAGTCTGACCATGGTAATAGCTGTGGCCGGTCTGGAGAAAAAGAACCGCAAAATCGCTTCCATTTTTTTGAGTGCCACTATATTTTTAGCCGTTGTTTTTTTAATCAACAAATATTTCGAGTGGTCGGCCAAATTTGCCCATGGTCTTTATCCCAATTCCGAAGTCCTCGAGTATCATACGGCCGGTGAGAACATTTTTTATGGCCTATACTATTTGATGACCGGGCTTCATGGTTTGCATATCGTGATAGGTATCGTGATATTATCGGTAATGCTCTTCCTGGTTTCGAAAAAAAGCGGGAAAACAGGAAGCGCGGCGGAAGAGGAGTTAGAGGGTTTGCACATCAAAATGGAAAATTCCGGGCTCTATTGGCACTTAGTAGATATCATCTGGATTTTCCTCTTCCCGCTGTTCTATTTGATTACATAAAAGGTAAAAAGATGAAAAGAATGTCCACGAAATACACGAAAAGACACGAAATTATTATAATAAAAAGTTTTTACGGGGGGGGCCAGGGGGGGCGGTTTTTTCAAAAAGAGTCCCCCCTGGCCGCCGGAGGCAAAGGTAATGGATACTGATAATAAAACGAAGAATATACATCCGTATTCTACTTATATATTAATATGGTTTGGTCTTTTGGTGCTTACGGGTGTGACGGTTACGGTGGCGGGGTTGAATTTAGGAAATCTAAGTGTATTAGGGGCTATTCTCATTGCAGCGGTTAAAAGTACACTGGTAGTTTTATTTTTCATGCATATCAAGTATGAAGACCGGGTATTTAAAATTATGTTAGGGGCAGCCATTGTTATATTAGTAGTTATCATGGTGCTGACCTTTGTAGATGTCTCTTTTCGTTAAGGTGATGAGGCGAGACAATGAATGCATATGCATATACAGTAGGAGGAACGGCTAAGGAAGCGGTGAATAATGTATTTTTATTCATCGTGGTGATTTCCGTTATTCTTTTGCTGCCGGTGACATTTTTAATGATCTATTTTGCCGTCAAATACAGCCGTAAAAAGCACCCGCAATCCGAGCCGGTCAAACAAAAGGCCTGGTTAGAGATTGTCTGGACAAAAGCCTTCGGCGACCAGGGGCTCTTTTGAAAAACCGCCCCTGGACCCCGCAAAACTTTTTATTAGAAGGAACGTTATTATGGATGCAATAAATGAATTTTTAGTGCCTACGACTTTTAAATACCTTCACCTGGTATCTTACCTGGTGTATTTTATGCTGTTGCTTCATCTCCCCTACATGGGCATGATGTTGGGATCATCCGTGTTTTCTTTGGCTTATTCCAAAGGGAAACCCGGACTTTCAAAAGACTTTATGCGGCTTGCCATGGGAAAACCATGGATATGGATAGCCTTTGGCCTCCTGCCTCCTGCTTCCCTGGCTTTCTTGTATAAAATGCTGTTACATAATACACCGGTTCATATCCACCTTTACCTGCTGCGTTTACCGGGTATCCTGGCGATAGGGTTTATTTTACTTACTATCTATACAAAATGTAAGAAATGTATTCTCGCCGGTGCCGGCGGTGTATTATTGGTGCTGTTTTACTGTTTCCATTTTGTTAATCTTATGGCCCTGTTGATTTTCCCGGAAAAGTGGGCGTTCATCAAAGAGCTGATCCCCTTTCCCCTGTTTTCGATTACACCGCTTATCCATTTCGGTGGTTTTTTGTGCCTTTCTCTTATTATCACCGGCGCAGCCGTGTTGTTTTTTTATTATAAATGGCCGGAAAAACGTCTGTCTGGAGATACGCCCCATTATTCTTTTTTAAAATACCATGGTTACGGCCTTCTTTTGGCCGGCTCTTTGCTGATGCCGGTGGTTATTTTCTGGGATTTATACACCCTTCCCGGTTATTCCCTCTCTATAGGGGTATTTGTTATATCTGCCTTAATCAT
>Ga0055447_10000038_pt1 | contig 11344 bp, 13 predicted proteins | sample China_Galinas_Co_3_FD_57743 | JGI IMG/M metagenome (GOLD analysis project Ga0055447, IMG submission 57743) | Wetland microbial communities from San Francisco Bay, California, USA, that impact long-term carbon sequestration - China_Galinas_CordC_D2 | ecosystem: Environmental > Aquatic > Marine >... | reverse complement strand
TGAAGGCGGCCAAATGCCCCTCAGCCGACGAGTTCCCAAACGCGGCTTTACCAATATATTTAAAAAACAGTATAGTATTATTAACCTGGACACCATCGAACGAACCGGGTTAGAGGAAATTAAATATGAAGACTTCTTTGAGAAAAAATTGGTCCGAGCCAATAGTGCCAAAGGTGCAAAAATAAAAGTCCTCGGCAATGGGACTCTCACACGAAAGGTTCACATCCATGCGCACAAGTTCTCAAAATCAGCCGTGGAAAAAATCAAACAAGCCGGAGGAAATATTACCATTCTTGAGTGACCGCTCACCGGTGAAGAGTGATAATAATGAAGAACGATGAAAGACCAAATTAAGAATGAACTTTAAAGGAGAAGGCAATTGATTACATTTATTCGAAACATTTTTATTATTCCCGAGTTAAGAAGACGGATCATTTTTACTCTCCTGCTGTTGGCAGTGTATCGCATCGGCTCTCAAATTGTTACCCCCGGGATCAACATTGCTGCGCTGGCCGAAATCTTTGAGCGGGCAAAAGATACCATTTTCGGGTTTATTGATATGTTCTCCGGTCAGAACCTGGGCCGAATGACTATTTTTGCCCTGGGAATTATGCCTTACATCAGCGCATCCATTATCCTGCAGCTGCTGCAAGTGGTATGGCCTTACCTGGAAAGAATCTCCAAAGAAGGTGAACTGGGACGGAAAAAAATAACCCAGTACACCCGGTACGGGACTGTATTTATCGCCATCGTTCAAGGCTTTGGTATCGCGCTTTTCCTGGAGCGATTGAACCCCGGCACCATGCCCGTGGTATTGAACCCCGGCTGGGGGTTTCGCCTCCTAACCGTATTAACCCTCACCACCGGCACTATATTTCTCATGTGGCTGGGGGAGCAAATCAGTGAACGGGGTATCGGAAACGGTATCTCTCTCATTATCTATGCCGGTATTGCTATCGGCTTCGTACCTGCCGTTTTGAATACCTTCGGCGGATTTAAAACCGGTGAAATGAAACCATTAACCATCATTTTCCTGGTGATCATCATGGTGGTGGTGATTGCTTTCATTTGTTTCGTGGAGATGGGACAACGGCGCATCCCTGTCTCCTATGCCAAACGGGTACAAGGACGCCGCATGATGGGAGGACAAAGTACCTTTTTACCCCTTAAAGTTAACACCGGCGGTGTTATCCCCATTATCTTCGCATCCTCTGTGATTGTATTCCCCTCCACCATCGCAGCCATGATCGATCATCCCATTGCCCAATGGATCGGGAGCAATTTGGGATTCGGCATGCCCCTCTATAACCTCCTCTATATCGTCTCTATCATATTCTTTACCTATTTTTATGTATCCATCATTTTTAACCCCACAGACGTATCCGATAACCTGAAAAAATACGGTGGATTTATTCCCGGTATCCGGGCCGGTAAAAATACCGCCGATTACATCGACAATGTACTCTCTAAACTCACCTTTGTGGGGGCCATCTACCTGGCCATCGTTGCCATCATCCCCACATTTCTTATCTCGGGATTCAAGTTTGACGCTCTTCCCTGGGTGGGAGATTGGCTTGCAGCCAATCTACCAAAGTTTCTTTCCGAAGGACTGGGGGTACAATTCTATTTTGGCGGCACCTCTATATTAATTGTTGTTGGAGTGGCCATGGATACGGTCCAGCAAATCGAAGCTCAATTGACCATGCGGAACTATGAAACCTTTTCAAGAAAAGGAAAAGTCAGAGGCCGGAGAGGCTAGGAGAATAGGAGGTAGAAGTAAATGGTACGTGTAATTCTGTTAGGAGCACCTGGTGCCGGCAAAGGGACGCAGGCCGACGCCATTGAAGATAAATACGGCTATAAGCAAATTTCCACCGGTGACCTCATCCGGGCCGAAGTCAGCGCTAAAACCGAAATCGGCCTGAAAGTAAAGGCCATTATGGAAAAGGGTGAACTGGTATCCGATGACATTGTCATTGAACTGTTAAAAAATCGTTTGAAACAAGATGACACTGTGGGCGGTTATATCATGGATGGGTTCCCCAGGAATCGGCACCAGGCCGAGGAATTATCCCGGATGGAAGCAGACCGTGAAGTGGTGATATACCTGGAAGTAAATGAAGATGTGGTGATTCAGCGGCTGTTGTCACGCCTTACCTGTTCCGTCTGCGGCGCCATATTTAACCTCCTCAGCGATACACCCAAACAAGCCGGTAAATGTGATGAATGCGGCGGCACCCTGATCCAAAGGGCCGATGACAATGAAGAAACCATTCGTAATCGAATCCGCGTCTATAAAGAACAAACCCAGCCGGTGATCGATTATTACCTGGAAAAAGGCCATGAAGGTTCTTTCCATCAAATCGACGCTTCAAAACCCGTGGATGTAATATTTGCCGAGATTGAAGGAGCTCTCCGTTGAACCTCACTAAAACCGATAACGAGATGAAGATCATGCGGGAAGCCAACCGTATCATTGCCATCGTATTATCGGAAGTCCGGGAGAAAATCAAACCCGGGATCACCACCCTGGCATTGGACCAATGGGCGGAACAGCGAATATTAAAGGAAGGAGCCAAACCCGCTTTCAAAGGATACATCACCGGTAACCGCGTGTTTCCTTTTCCCGCTACCCTCTGTACCTCTGTCAACAATGTAGTGGTGCACGGCATCCCCTCCGAAAAACAAGTGCTGGAAGAGGGAGACATTATCAGTATAGATGTGGGATGTATATACAACGGATTTCATGGTGACGGCGCCTATACTTTCCCGGTGGGGGAAATTTCAGAAGAAGCCCGCAGCCTGATGGATACCTGTAAAAAAGCACTCCAGTTGGGAATCGAAAGAGCCACCAAAGGAAACAGGGTCAGTGATATTTCCCGGGCCATCGATCGTTTCGTTACCCCAAAAGGATACGGCATTGTCAGGGACCTCACCGGACATGGAGTGGGAAGAAATTTGCACGAAGAACCCCAGGTCTTACATTATGATGACGGCAGAAAGGGTAAAAAACTAAAAGTTAATATGACCATTGCCATCGAGCCTATGATTAATGCAGGTACATGGGAAGTGCGCACTCTCGATGATCAGTGGACGGTTGTCACTAAAGACGGCAGCTTATCGGCACACTATGAACATACCATTGGCATTACACCCAATGGCCCTGAAATATTAACGCGGTTGTGAAATAATGAGGTTGTAATTATAATGGCTAAAAATAGAAATGTAATCGAAGTAAGAGGCATCGTGATTGAAACATTACCCAATGCGTCGTTCCTGGTAGAATTGGAGCAAAACCACCACCGGGTGTTTGCCCATCCCTCAGGCCGAATGAGACGGAATAATATAAGAATATTACCGGGTGATAAAATATTAATTGAAATGTCACCCTATGACATTAATCGAGGAAGGATTATATATAGGTACAAATAAAATGAAAAGAAAATTCGAAGCACGAAATCCGAAATCCCCCCGGGGATATTCGAATTTCGAATTTTGCCTTTCAGGAGGTTTAAGTGAAAGTAAGAGCATCGGTTAAACGAATTTGTAACAAGTGTAAAGTGATTAAACGAAAAGGCGTTGTCAGGGTGATCTGTAAAGATCCCAGGCATAAACAACGACAAGGGTAAATGATAAAAGGAGGTCATTTTGGCAAGAATAGCAGGTGTTGAAATACCCAACAATAAACGTGTTGAAGTGGGATTAACGTATATCTTCGGAATCGGAAGAGCAAAATCCAGGGCAATACTGGAAGTCACTAAGGTGGACCTCAACAAAAAAGTAAAAGATTTGAGCACTGAAGAAACCACCCGGATCCGGAAACACATCGAAGCCAAAGAATTGGTGGAAGGTGATTTGAAAAAACAGGTTAACCAGAACATCAAAAGATTAATGGACATCAATAGCTATCGAGGTAGACGGCACAAAATGGGATTGCCCGTCCGGGGACAGCGCACCAAGACAAATGCCAGAACCAGAAAGGGACCACGTGGCTCCATGATCAAAAAGAAAAGGTAGAAATGAACCCAGCCGGTCAAAGGAGGACTTGAATGGCTAAGAAAAAAGAAAAAAAACGAACCCGAAAAAAAGAAAAAAAGATCGTATCCCACGGAATACTTTATATTCATTCCACCTTCAATAATACAGTGATCACTATTACAGACAGAACCGGGAATGTTCTCTGTTGGTCGTCCGGAGGTGTGGTGGGATTTAAAGGCTCTCGGAAGTCCACACCTTTTGCCGCCCAAATGGCAGCGGAAAAGGTATTAAGAGATGCAGAGAATTTTGGAGTGCAAACCCTGGATATCCGGGTCAAAGGACCTGGAGCCGGTAGGGAAAGCGCCATCCGATCAGTGGGAAATACGCGGTTTAAAGTCAAATCCATCAAAGATATTACACCCATCCCTCACAACGGATGTAGGCCCAAGAAAAAAAGGCGAGTATAAACTGTGACAGCAAGGAGGTAGACTATGGGAAGATATACAGGAGCGTTATGCAGATTATGTCGAACTGAAGGTACCAAGCTCTTTCTCAAAGGAAAACGATGTTTAACGGATAAATGCGGATTGGAAAGACGCAGCTATCCCCCGGGCACCAGGGGAAAACGCGTGGCCTATAAAAAATCCAACTACAAAATCCAGTTAAGAGAAAAGCAAAAAGTCAAACGCTTTTATGGCGTTGGAGAAAAACAATTCAGGAATTTTTTCTATAAAGCAGCCCAGAAAAAAGGTATTACCGGGGACAACTTGTTACAAATATTAGAATTACGACTGGACAACATCCTCTACCGGATGAATTTTGCCGCCTCTCGAGCACATGCCCGGCAATTGATCCGACATGGCCATATCAATGTCAATAAAAGAAAAGTGTCTATCCCCTCCTATCAACTGCGAGTAGAAGATGAAATTACCTTTAAAGAAAAATCCCTTCAAAACGAACACATTAAAGCCATGCTGGAAGATGTTAACGGATTAGTGGAAGTTCCTGAATGGTTGATCGTGAATCCTGAAACACATGTGGGTAAAGTCAACAGCATCCCCACCAGGGATGATGTCTCAATACCGGTGGAGGAACATCTCATCGTTGAGTTATACTCCAAATAATGATTAACCACCAAGGAGGAAATGATGGAATATAAATATCAGAGACCCCGGAGATTGGAAGTCCAGGAATTGAATGAAAGCTATGGCCGGTTTTCCGCGGAACCCTTTGAAAGAGGTTATGGCAGCACATTTGGCATTGCACTGCGCCGGGTGCTGCTGTCATTAATTGAAGGTACTGCTATTAGCGCCATTCGCATTGAAGGCGTCCTTCATGAGTTTGCCTCTATTCCCGGCGTATATGAAGATGTCTTGAATATTATTTTGAACCTCAGAAATATTCCCTTTAAATTAAAAATAGACGAACCCAAAACCGTCCGGATTGAACGAACCACCGCAGGTGAGATTCTCTCCGGCGATATCATTACCGATGGGAATGTAGAGGTGCTGGACCCCAATATTCATATCGCTTACCTGGAAGAGGGCGGCGAATTTAGGGCGGAAATTATCGTTAAAAAAGACATGGGATTCCAATTGGCGGAATACAATTATGATGAGTCCCTGCCCGTGGATTTTATTGTGGTGGATTCTAATTATAATCCCGTGGAAAAGGTGAAATATACGGTGGAACCTGCCCGGGTGGGAAAACGCACCGATTATGAAAAACTTATCCTTGAAGTCTGGACCAATGGCAGCATTTCTCCAAAAGAATGCGTCTCAAAAGCAGGAAAAATATTGAGAGACCACCTGGCCATCTGCCTGGACTACCAGGATAGAGAAAAAATTATTCCACTGGATGAACAGGATGCCGGTACCGGCATTGAAAGCAAATATGATATCTTAGAGAGAAGCGTGGAATCCATGGGATTGTCTGTCAGGGCTCTCAAATGCCTGAAAAAATTGGGCGTTGATTACATATTTGAACTCATTGAAAAAACAGAACATGAGTTATTAAATTCAAAGAATTTTGGCAAAAAATCCCTGGAAGAAATCATCGCAAAATTGGCTGAATACGATATGATCCTGGGACAAAAACTCCCGGACAATATCAAATATGAACTGGAAGAAAAATTATCTAAAAAAAGAGTCGAAGAAGAAATCGAAGAAACAGACGAAATTGATGGCCTGGATGATGATTGATTCATTGATATCAATGCGTGACTGTAAATAGAAAAGGAGTTAACCATGAGGCATTTAAAAGGTGGATTTAAATTACGAAGAAATCCTGCACATAGAAAATCGCTGCTGAGGAACCTTACCGGCAATATCATCGAAAGAAACAGGATTGAAACCACCCTGGCCAAAGCAAAGGCGGTCAAACCCATTGTCGAGAAAATGGTCTCGCTGGGAAAACACGGAACCCTGGCGGCAAAACGGCAAGCGTTGGCCTATCTCTATAAACGAAAAACCGTCCAGCTTCTCTTTGACGAAGTGGCCCCCCGGTTTATGGACCGGAATGGCGGCTATACTCGAATCATTCGAACCGATAACAGGAAAGGGGACGGCGCAGATATGGCTATCCTTGAATTTAGCGATTATATTTTTGAAGTTAAAGATAAAAAAGCAAAAGACAAAAAAAAAGCTAAAGGTAAAAAGTAAATAATGTACCGGTAAGCGGGCATAACTCAATGGTAGAGTATCAGCTTCCCAAGCTGGGTGTTGCGGGTTCGATCCCCGTTGCCCGCTTTCGCGCATAGCGCGGGGCGCACAGCGCAAGGCGTTATGAACGTTTATCCAAACGCTATGCGCTGTGCAAGCCCTCTTAAGGACTTAACATGGCAGTATTTAAAAAACAACAAAAAAAAGATGAACCATATGTACGGCATGAACCGCTAAAGCCAACCCCTGGACCCGCTGCAAAAACAACACCATCAACCATGAAAAACTCTGTTATCGGGAAAACCATCTTCATCAAAGGCAATATCTTTTCCGATGAAGAAGTATTTATCGAAGGGAAAATAGAAGGGAAACTCAATATTAAACACCGGGTGGTGGTGGGAAAAAGCGGTGTGGTCAATGCGGACATCGAGGCCCACGAGGTCATTGTCAAAGGAACCGTTAACGGTAATGTCAAAGGCAGTCACAAGGTGGAAATCGTACCCGATGGTGTTTTGAACGGCAATATCCTCTCCAAAGGGGTGGTATTGAGAGAAGGTGCTATCTTCAAAGGCAGCATCGATATGACAATGAAAGAGGAAGGATAGAAGGTGAGGACCCGAGGTGTAAACTGTGGCCCGGTGGTTTCTATTATTTGAAAAAGAACCAATGTCTGCCGCAGAAAATATGGCCAGGGATGAATACCTCTTCAATCGCTGCCATGAAAAAAAAATGGGTTTCTTCAGGCTTTACGGGTGGAAAAATCCCAGCTTTTCTTTCGGGGTGTCTCAAAAAATCACCAAAGCCATCGATGTAGATTTTATCAATAACAACAGCAATTGTTCCTATGTGCGGCGAATTACCGGCGGAAAAACAGTTCTCCATCACCATGAAATTACTTATGCCGTCATTTCTTCCGAAGATATTTTTTATAAAGATAATGATCTCCATCGTTCCTATATGCTTATATCAACTGTTTTGATGAACGCTTTCAACACCCTGGGATTGAATGCCTATCTTTCCGCCGGCAGCCCTTCCCATTTATCCAAAAGCAATAACCCTTGTTTTTCTTTTCCTACCCCCAATGAATTGGAAATCCAGGGGAAAAAAATTGCCGGGTCTGCTCAAAAAAGAAACAAACACGCACTATTGCAGCATGGTTCAATTCCTATCACCATGAACTACCACCTCTATGCCGCCGGAACCCGTTCAAAGGCAGAATTAATAAAACGAAGCATGACCACCCTCAGCGAGGTGTCCGATAAAACAAAAGTCGACTTAAACCAGGCATTGGTTGAAAGCTTTCAAGCATTTATCCGTCAACCCCTGGAACCATTTGAATTTAACCGGGAGGAAAAAAAGACCATTGCGGAAATTGAAAGGAAATATCATTCTAAAGAGTGGAATCATAAGTTATAGTATCTGCCTCGTTCTTTTAGGTGCATATGTGTATCCTGCTGAAACCGGGGATCATCGCAGCTATGAAATTCAATTCTTCACCATCAGGCTGCAAAACCAACTGAATTATTCCCGGTTAGAAAATATAGGCATTAAAAAAATCATTTACCCGGGATTCAGGGATGATGAAACCGGTGGGGGACTCTATTTTATTAACACTCAATTCCGTACCCTGGAACCCGCCCTGGAAAAATTTATCGAAGAATTTGATTTTAAAAAACTTGACCTCTGCACCTGGATGATCGCCCGGAAATTTAACTGGCTGGAAAACACCGGCCTTTTGGATTACCAGTATGAAAACAAAACACGACAGGTAATACGGAAGTTGGATGTCTTTAATCCCGATGCCGTTAAAAAACTCATTACTGTTTATAAAGAATTGGCCTCCCATAAAATCCAGTGTATCCTCATACAAGATGATTTCACCCTTCGTTACAATGAGGGCTTTTCCAATTGGGGCAAAGCAAAATTTACCACAGTAACCGGTGAGCCAGCCAGGGAAGAACTCATGATGCAAAAAAATACCCCCTACAGCCTCAACTGGAACCGCGTGAAAATGAATCAACTCAATGGAGTTCTTAAACAAATTGTCCAAAGATGTAAAAGTGTTAATTCCGGGATAAAGGTGGGCATCAATATTTACTACGAAACCCCATTATATATAAAAAGGGCCGAAGCCTGGTACGGGTACAACCTGGGCGAAATACTGGAAACCGGTGTCGATTACATCTATTTGATGTCCTACCATCGGCAAATCAAAGATGAAATGCGATTGAGTGAAACCCGCAGCCGTGCTCTTTTTAAAGAAATTGTGGATAAAGCCTATCAAATTTGTAAAGAAAAATTAATTGTTAAGTTACAAATCCGCGATTGGAACACCAGTGAGCAAATACCGGTTGATGAAGTTAAAACCTATCTCAATCTCATCCCTCCACAGGTTCATCGGGTTTGCTTTACCCCGTTAACCCCGGACGATATCGATTACCTGGAAAAGATAATAAAAAATAAGCAGCCACAAAGGTACACAAAGGGACACGAAGAAGAAATGAAGGTAAGAAGGTGAGAAAGGGTGTAGGGACGCGATTTATCGCGTCCGAAAGAAATCAACCGGTTGGGACATGAGATAAGGCGAAATATGAATAGCGTTTTAAATTGGAAATTAAAGATTGGGAATTTTTTGTTTAAGCACCGCTCGTTTACGCCGATTCCTCTCATTGCATTGGTATTTATCATTTTTAAACCCGTTGATCTAAATGAAAAAAATATCATCCTAAACCTGGGAGGACTTTTCATATCCATATTAGGAGAAACGATTCGCATCATTGCCGTTGGTTTTTCCTTTACCGGGACTTCCGGCAGGGAAACTTTTCTCCGGGCCGATGCCCTCAACACCACCGGCATCTATGCCATTGTCAGAAATCCCTTATATATCGGTAACTTTTTTATGTTTACCGGGATTGTAATTGTATTTTCAAATGTCTTCGCGGTCCTTGTTTTTGCATTATTCTTAATACTCCAATATTATTTTATCATCCTGTCAGAGGAGAATTTTTTAACAAAGAAATATGGTGAGTCTTATGAGACCTATTGCAGCCAGGTAAGGCGCATCCTGCCAACATTTAAGAATTATAAAGGGAATCAAAATCCTTTCAGCTTAAAAAAAGTGATTTTTAAAGAGAATGATTCTATATTCAATATGCTGATGATGCTTCTCCTGGTGCTGTTATATAAAGAAAGAATATTCAGTGGGCAGATTTTTCAACCCATTTTATACATTATTCCCGGGGGAATCCTGGTTACCCTGTATGTGATGATCAAAATCATAAAAAAAAGAGGAACTGCGAAACACAATCCCTATTGAAATTCCAACTGACTTCCATTATAATTTGTTACATGATTTTACATGCTGCCAAATATAAAAGGTATTACCTGTCATTTATCTTCCTTCTTTTTCTAGCGGCGGCGCCGGTCAATCCCGAAACCCTCAACACAGATATTCACTTTAAACGGTTTTCAATAGAAGAGGGGTTTTTACAGTACCGGATAAATTGTATTCTCCAGGATAAAAAAGGCTTTATGTGGTTCGGAACCAACGACGGTTTGAATAAATACGACGGATACAATTTCCATACTTATAAGCATGAACCCGGAACCGCCGACACTTTAAGCAGCCAATGGATAAATTGCCTTTTAGAAGACCGGTTAAATCCGGGTATTTTATGGATAGGTACCGAATCCGGCCTGAATCGATTCGACACCGGAACGGAAAAAAATCTAGTATTCCAGGGTAACCCCGGGAATCGTGACAAGTTTGACAATTACATCTGGTGCATCCTCCAGGACCGTTCCGGGAATATGTGGGTGGGAACTGACAACGGTTTATATAAGTTTAATCCCTTCACCGGCACTTTTAAACACTATTTTCCAGGGACCCGGAAAAGAAACCCCATCTATACGATGTGCGAAAATGCCGAAGGAATTTTATGGCTGGGAAGCAATTCCGGGTTGAATTATTTTGACCCCGCCTCAGGGGTATGGCGTCGTTGTCCCCTCAAAAAACAAACAGTGGTCTGGTCTATCTATATCGAATCGTCAGGTATTTCCTGGATCGGAAGCAGCAGGGGGTTGGTTAAATATAATCCCGGGAATGAAACGTTTGTTTATTATATTCATGAGGATAAAAAAAACAGCCTGAGCAACAATCAGGTTAAATCTATTATGCCGGCCGGGAATGGGAAACTCTGGGTGGGAACCGGTGACGGACTCAATAAGTTTGATCCCGAAACCGGGACCTTTACTATTTTTAAACATGATCCGCAGCGTCCCGGCAGTTTGAGCAGCAATCTTATCCTTTCTGTTTATGTCGATCGATCCGGGGTGACCTGGGTGGGTTCCCTGGATGCTGGATTGAATAAATTGGAATCAGCCAGTGAGACGTTTCATCATCTTTTTCATAACCCCCAAAATCCCAACAGCCTCAGTTCCAACCTGGTTTCATCTATTTATGAAGACCCAACAGGAATACTGTGGATCGGAACGGTTGGTGGGGGCGTGAACAAATATGATCCCAAAAGCAAAACCTTTACACACTATCAAAATGAACCGGGCAAGCCCGACGGCTTGAATGGAAACTATATCAGCACCATAACCGGAGATCAACAGGGGATGATCTGGATTGGCACCTATGAAAGGGGAGTGAATGTGCTGAATCCTAAAAACGAAATTTTCAAGCACTATAAACACCATCCTAC
>Ga0055447_10000037_pt1 | contig 11398 bp, 8 predicted proteins | sample China_Galinas_Co_3_FD_57743 | JGI IMG/M metagenome (GOLD analysis project Ga0055447, IMG submission 57743) | Wetland microbial communities from San Francisco Bay, California, USA, that impact long-term carbon sequestration - China_Galinas_CordC_D2 | ecosystem: Environmental > Aquatic > Marine >... | reverse complement strand
TTGATAAAGGCATTGGGAATAATGGAACCATCCGGGAAAAAAGATTCGTCTTCCAGGTATATATGGTGTAAGGTAAAAGCGTGGTTTCCATACGTCATGGAGACATCGCTGTGATTGGGGAAGGATTTTCCCCGGGAATACTCGATGTAAAAACGGGTCATCCGGGTATTTTCGACATTGGCGGCACAGCCGGTGAAAATTCCTACGGTCAACACCACCAGGTAAATCGTGATCGCTGTTCTATTTTTCAATTTCATCGATTATCATACCAGAAAGGTCTCGATTAAGTCAAGCAAAATCTTGACATTGCCCTGCCCTTGTGATAAAAGATAAAGTTAAAACCTGAGTTGAGGGATTTTTGTGGATGAGGAGTGCTTAGATGTTGGTGGTAGAAGGTGTTCAAAAATTCGCAGGCATACCCTTCGGTATATCGAGAATTTTTGAACGCCTTATGCCACAACAGATAAGTGCTAATCGCCGCAAAAATCACTCAATTCAGGTTTAAAATAAATTCGGGTTTAAAAAGGTAATCTTATGGCAAAACAAACCATATTAATCGTAGAAGATGATTTGAAGGTAGTGGAATTGGTTAAAGCCGCTGTAGAAAAAACCGGGATGGAATGCACCATAAAAATAGCTTACAACGGCAAAGAAGCACTGGATATTATAGAAAAAGAGAAAATAGACCTGGCACTGCTGGATATCCATATGCCGGTGATGAGCGGCGCACAACTGCTGACGGAACTTTGTAACCAAAGAATCTGGTTCCCGATTATTATCCTGACAGCCTACAGCGTGCAGGAAATACGTAATAAATTGCTGGAGTACGGGATAATCGATCTGCTGGTCAAACCGCTGGATATTGTCGTGCTCAAAGAAAAAATAAAAGATGTACTGCAAAAAAGCGAACATAAAGATTCAATCTCCGGCTTGAGCGCCGCCGCAATTATGCAGATCCTGGAAATGGAGAAGCGCACCGGCATTATGAACATAAAAATAAAGAATAGAAACGGTAGAATATTCTTCCAGCAGGGAAAAATTGTAGATGTTGAAGCCGATGGGTTTTCCGGGGAAGAAGCCCTGGAAAATTTCCTGGACCCGACGATTGAAAATAAACAGATTAGTATCGAATACCTGGACCATCATAGAAAAAAAAAGATGAATAAATCCTTTACCCAGGTTATACTCAACATATCAAGGCTGATCGATGAAAAAAATAAATATAATCACGAAGAGACAGTTAAAACCAAACCAGGTAAACACTGGCAATTGGAAAAAGAAGTGGAAATAGAACACCCACAACTGGATTCCCTTATTGAAAATTTAAAAAAAGAGCTTGGCGATGCCCTGGTTTCCACGGCAATATGGACGGTCCCCGGCAGCCAAATAGTGACCGGTTACAAATACCAGGAGGATGTGGGCCAGGTATTTACTCAAATTACCCTTTTTACCAATAATGCTCTACCTAAAGCAAAATACCCCCAACTGGGTAAATATTATATTTTTGACCTTAAAGATGGAAAAATGTCCGTTACCATCCCTCTTGACGAGTATTGCTGGGGTATGCTGATAGATTCACGTCAGGTGGCTCCGGAATTCCTGTTAAAAGAAATCCTTCCCAAACAAATTACCGCCTTCCAGCAAGCCATTACATCATGACCGGGATATCGGTCATTGGTCATCAGTCATTGGTGGATGCATATAGGGGGTGATGGGATGTTTGAAGAATGGAGAAGAAAATTATAAATGAAAAATGATAAATTAAAAATTAAAAACGGAAGCAGCGCCCTGCGGGCGTATGTTTGACGCCTGCGGCGAAAAAAAAGAGTTCTTGTCAACAATTGTTAACCAATTTGTTTTTGTTCTATTTTTCCCGCCGAAGGCGTTAATAAACCCGTCCGAAGGACGTAACTTCCATTTTGACTTTTTAATTTTTCGTTTTTAATTTATAATTGTTCTAAGGCCCTGGCTTGCCAGGAGGGACTTCTTGAAAAAAGCCCCCCCTGGGTGTGCCAATTATTAAAAGCTTAGTATCCAACAATGTTGAAACCGCAGGCTTTCTTGTTTTTCCATGTTCAAATACTCGGTTTCCCAATTGGAAACCTGCAGCCCGATCTTCAGGGAAGGGGAGAGATTGATGACAATGTTACCGAAGATAGAGGTGTTTTTAGCACGGGCACCGGTGGAAAGATTGTTATCATCCGGGTCATCCATTCCGTAGCCAAAACTGAATTGTACTTTTTTCGATACCGCGGCCACGGCATTAACGTAAAACCCTTTGGCATTAATTTCTTCATTGGTGGTCAAATTCACGTTTTGGGCAATACCACCGAGATAGGTCCCCAGGTTTTTCCCGGAAAAATACTCGGCAATGATTTTGAATTTAGAGACCACCAGTAAGAAATCCACATTCATGGAGTCCGAAGTAAATTCAACAACGCCTTTACTTTTTCCATAGTGCCCGGAGAAGCCCAGTTGAAGACTGGAGTTGGAACCAAGGGCAAATTTACCCCCGATCCGTCCCTGGACAGTGGGAAAACCGGCGGCAATCCCGTCGTTCATACCGTCACCGTCGTAATCGCCGGTAATGGTTCTGAAAATACCTCCCTGGATAGTAAAGGTATTTTTCCCGGATTTGAAGTCTTGCCTGAAACTCAACTGCGGCCGGCGGTACCCGATATTTCCTGCGCACCATAAAACCGGGTAATTGAGACTTGATGGTACCAGCGGACTGATGATGTCCGAGGTTTGGCCAGCTATAACCGAAAAAGATCCGTTGGAAATTTTTAAAAACGCATGCCGCATGAAATTATAAGACTTATTTTCCGGGACGCCGCTGCTGTGCCAGTCCACTTCTATTTTACCGGTGACTTTGAAATCACCAAAACTGATGCCTTTCACAGCCAATCCCAGCCGGGTCTGCCTGGCGGTGAGATGAAAAACACCGTCGCTGTTTCCCGGGTCCTGGGCCCAAAGTGTATAATTACCGGGATATGAACTCCCGGTTTCATAAATGGCATCCAATTTGATATATCCGTAGGGTTTAACGCTGACTTTTTCTTCTTCACCTGCTTGTAGAGAAAGGCTTGATAGGGTAAGCAGCAATACGATAAGGAAAAGGGAATTCAATTTTTTCATTGCTCAGCTCTCCTGTTTGGGGGGTTTTACCATGGTAATAATACCGGCGGCCACTAAGCAAAGGATTCCGCAAATAGTGAAGGCCATGGGGAAGTTTCCCATATCACCCAATGTTCCACCCAGCATGGGGCCGAAAATTCCACCGACGCCGTAGGCAAGGAATACCCAGCCGTAATTCATGCCGACGTATTTGTTACCAAAGGTATCTGCCGTCATGGTGGGGAACAGGGCAAAATTTCCACCGAAGTTAAAACCGATTAAAGTGGCGCCTACATATAGCAGGGCCGGTGTTCCCGCCATCCATTGGAAGAGAATGACTACAACACCCTGGATACCCATCATCAACATGATAGACATTTTTCGTCCCAATTTATCACTGATGGCTCCCCAGGCAATCCGGCCGATGCCGTTGGCCAGGGAATAAAAAACCGCCATGGCAGTACCGGCAATGGCACTGGCGGAAGCTTCTCCAAATCCATTGGCCATCAGGGCCTCCATGGGAAAAAGCTTCATCAGTCCGATACTCATCAGGCCGGCGCTGGCCCCAAATATGAAAGTAAATAGGATCATATAATATTGGGGGGTTTTCAACATTTTACCACTGGTAAAATCAACCGCACCGGTCAGTTTAGCACCGCCTTCTTGTTTCGGTGGTGACCATCCTTCGGGTTTCCATCCTTCCGGTGGATATTTCATCCATATACCCCCGATGACAACGGCCACCAGGAAGATAATACCATAAATAACAAAAGTAGTACTGAGTCCCTGGTTAGCAATTAATTGTCCCCAGGAACCGGCCAGTTTCACCCATAATAATGCCCCGAAACCGAACCCGGCTACTGCCAGTCCGGTGATCAGGCCTTTTTTGTCCGGGAACCAGCGCATACCCACGGCAATGGGTACCACGTAAGCCAACCCGATACCGGCGCCTCCCACGATGCCGATAAAGATGAATATAGCGGGAAAACTGGTACCGCCAACAAGACCGGCGAGAAAATATCCCAGTCCCAGGACAACACCACCGGCCATGGCCACGACGCGGGGACCCAATTTGGGCATGATTCGTCCGGCAATGACCATGATAATAGCAAAGGTTGCCAATCCGGCGGCAAAAACACCTTGTGTTTCAGCTTTGGACCATCCGGCTTCTACAAGGGGTTTGGTAAAAACACTCCATGCGTAAATCGCTCCAAGGCAAAGTTGTATAAGAACCGCACCCACAACAACCATCCAGCGATTCATTAATTTTTCTTCAGACATTTTTTAAACCTCCTAATGTGTATGTGTATTAAAATTAAAATATATGTATATATATGGAAGTGCATTCGGCCCGGTAAGCCGGGGGGCTTACCAGGCATGATGCACGTTCATTTTTCACTTATGATAAGTGTATTTATAGATTTTTCGAGCCTTCCACCAGTTTGTCAACAACGGAAGGATCAGCCAGTGTAGTGGTATCGCCAATTTTGTCAGCTTCGTTTTCGGCGATTTTTCGCAGGATACGGCGCATGATTTTACCTGACCGGGTTTTGGGCAGGGCAGGGGCAAACTGGACTTTATCCGGGGCAGCAATGGGGCCAATTTCCTGTCGAACGTGTTTAACCAATTCTTTACGAAGCTCTTCGCTTTCTTCGACGCCTTCCACCAGGGTGACAAAGGCGTAAAGGCCCTGGCCTTTGATGTCGTGGGGCATTGGGGCAACGGCAGCTTCAGCGACTTTATCATGGCTGACCAGTGCGCTTTCCACTTCAGCGGTACCGATACGGTGTCCGGATACATTAACAACGTCATCCACACGACCCATTAACCAGTAATCGCCATCATCGTCTTTCCGACAGCCGTCACCGGTGAAATACAGGTCGTTGAACATGGTGAAATAAACATCGATGAAACGGTCATGGTCTCCCCACATGGTGCGGAACATACCGGGCCACGGTTTCTTGATGCAGAGTTTACCGCCTTCATTGAGATTACACTCGCTGTTGTCATCCCGCAGCACCACAGGTTCAACACCAAAGAAGGGCTGTATGGCGGAGCCGGGTTTCAGGGTATGAGCGCCGGGCAGAGCACTGATTAAGATGCCGCCGGTTTCTGTCTGCCACCAGGTATCCACGATGGGGCATTTTTCTTTACCGATGACCTTATGATACCACATCCAGGCTTCCGGGTTGATGGGTTCGCCCACGGTTCCGAGAATTCTCAGCGAACTGAGATCATATTTATTGGGCCATTGATCACCCTTCATGATTAATGCCCTGATGGCCGTCGGTGCGGTATAGAATATCGAAACCTTGTATTTTTCTACTATCTGCCAGAAACGTCCGGCATCAGGATAAGTGGGCACGCCTTCAAACATCAAGCTGGTGGCGCCATTGGCCAGCGGGCCGTATACGATATAACTATGACCGGTTACCCAGCCGATATCCGCTGTACACCAATACATATCATCTTCATGAACATCGAAGATGTACTTGTGGGTTAATGTAGTGTGAAGCAGGTATCCGGCGGTGGTGTGGAGCACGCCTTTGGGTTTGCCGGTGGAACCGGAAGTGTAAAGAATAAACAGGGTGTCTTCGGCATTCATATGTACCGGTTCGCATTCCGCGTTGACTTTAGCCATTTCGTCATGATACCAGACATCGCGTCCATCTTCCATATTTACGGGTTCATCGTTTCGTTTGAAAACAATGACTTTTTCTATGGAGGGGGTACTCTTTAAGGCTTCGTCGGAAATGCCTTTCAACGGGATATGCTTTGATGAGCGCAAAGATACATTGGCAGTGATCAGGATTTTACACTCCGAATCATTGATCCTGTCGGACAGTGAATCGGCACTGAACCCGCCGAAAACCACCGAATGGATGGCCCCAATCCTGGCACAGGAAAGCATGGTGATTGCCAATTCAGGAACCATGGGCATATAAATGCAAACACGGTCACCTTTTTCTACCCCCATGGATTTTAACACATTGGCAAACTTGCAGACTTCAACGTGAAGCTCGGCATAAGTTAATGTTTTGGCGTCTTCTTCAGGCTCACCTTGCCATACCAGTGCCGGTTTATCCTTGATGGGAGTGTTTAAATGCCTGTCCAGGCAATTATAGGAAATATTCAGCTCACCGTCTTCAAACCAGGTATGCTGGATCGTTCTGTTTTGAGTGTCCCAGGTATACTTGCGGGCCACTGTTGGCTTCTTAAACCAGTCAAGCGTTTCCGCCTGTTCCAACCAAAATCCATCCGGGTCATTAATGGATCGTTCGTACATCTCTTTGTACTTTTCTGCATTGATGTGCGCTTTTTCAATAACATCTGCAGATGGTGGAAAGGTTCTCTTTTCAGTCATTAACGAATCTGTTGAGATCGCTTCTTTTTTTTTCTCATCCGTCATTTTTCTTTTCTCCTTTTTAAAACGGTTAATATTTTAACGATAAAGTTGGAATGCTTATTTTTAACATAAAATTCCGAAAATGTCAACAATAAAAGTTTGCAATTTAACAATAAAATGAGATTAAGGATTATGTGGAGCGATTCTCCAGGGCTCCGTCAAAGTAGAATTTTATTAAAATTCCTGGCAAAAAAAACAGGTAGTTGAAATACCTCCGGGTTTCTGATACAATATGTCTTAAACAGATGAGTAGAATTAACCATGAAAGATCTAAATTCAGTTTTTCTATATTCACCGGAGTGGGATACCATTAACTATCCCCAGGAATGCCCTTTTGATACCGGCCGCGCCGGTAAAACCCGCTCTACACTCTTTCCCATGGGTTTGTTGAGTGGAAAGCAAATAAAAGAAATTAAACCGGTAAAAGCCACTAGAGCCGAACTGGAGAAATTTCATGACCCGGTCTACCTGGAGGCGATTAAAAATGCCGAAAAGGGAAATCTTACTCCCGAAGCATTTGCCATGGGGATCGGGACACCCGACTGCCCGGTTTTCCCCGGCATGTATGAGTACATTTCCCTGGCCAGCGGTGCTTCTATCACAGGCGCCCGGCTTATTCTTTCAGGAGAAGCGGATGTGGTATTCAATCCGGGGGGTGGGTTTCATCACGCCGGGCCAAAAGAAGCCTCCGGTTTTTGCTTTATCAATGATGTCGTCCTGGCGGCAATGGAATTGACCGGGGCAAAAAAAAGGGTGCTGTTCCTTGACCTGGATGTGCATCACGGCGATGGGGTGCAAAACGCTTTTTATGAACGAAATGACGTTATGACCATATCCCTGCATGAGAGCGGTAAAACACTCTTCCCCGGCACCGGTTTTGAAAACGAGATAGGCCGCGGCCAGGGTAAAGGATATTCGGTAAATATTCCCCTTCCCGTGGGCACATACGACGCCGCATATGAAAAAGCCTTCATTGAAGCGGCATTGCCCTTGATAAAGAAATATGACCCGGATGTTTTAATCATGGAGTTGGGCATGGATGGTCTGTCGGGTGACCCCCTGGCCCACCTGAACCTCACCAACAATGTCTATGCAGACATTATCAAGCAAGTTCTCCAACTGGGAAAGCCCATACTGGCCACTGGTGGAGGCGGGTACAACGTGGAATCCACTGTAAGAGGCTGGGCCCTGGCCTGGAGTGTCTTATGTGGTGAAGACGAACATGACCTGGGCATTGGACTGGGGGGCGTCATGCTGGAGACCACCGAATGGCTCGGTGGACTCAGGGACCGCATATTAATTACCGATGCAGGTATACGGGATACGGTCGATGCTGAAATCCAACGGGTTATCCAATATATCAAGGACAAGGTTTTCCCTTTGCACGGCCTGTCCGGATGAAAATTCAGTTCAATGATTGGCAATCACAGTTATGAATCCCTGATCATGATGCCGCGCCCTCAACCGGCAGCGAATGAAAACCAACCCAAACGATTTGCGCAGCATATAGGCTCCCCTCGCCGAGGGGCCCCTGGCCGCCGGAGGCATTAATGAATTGGCGACTTTTTTTTAATCCCGGCTCCATTGCCATCGTGGGTGCTTCACCCAAAAAAGGCAAAGCGGGTAATGCCATTTTAGCTTCACTTCTTAAAGATAATTTCCCCGGGAAAATTTTTACCGTCAACCCAAATGTGAGCAAGGTGCTGGGCATTACCTGCTATACCGATCTAAAATCTATTGGTGAAGTTCCTGACCTGGTGATTATCACCACCCCGCCCCAGTATGTCATCAGCATATTGCAGCAGTGCGCCGAAATCAAGATTAAAGCCGTAATGATTATCACTTCAGGCTTAAAAGAAGTAGACGAACACGGCACCCACATGGAAGAGGCTATTGCCAGGATTGCCAAAACCTCGGGCATTGAAGTCATCGGTCCCAATTGTATCGGGTTAATGTCTCCCCTGAACAAGCTGAATGCCAGTTTTGCCGGCAGTTTGCCTTTACCTGGAAAGATCGGATATTTTTCCCAGTCCGGTTCAGTACTGTCTGCTATTATAGATATTGCCAGGTCCATGGATATCGGTTTTAGCCGGGTGGTGAATATCGGCAACAAAGCGCACCTCAGCGAGCTGGATATGATCAAAGCCCTGGCCGATGACCCGGAGACCAAAGTGATTGCCGGTTACCTGGAGACCTTTGATGATGGAGATAATTTCATCCGTCAAGCCGAACGGATCAGCCGTGAAAAACCTATATTGCTGCTGAAATCCGGGGTAACCGCGGCCGGAGCCAGGGCGGCATTATCCCATACCGGCCGCCTGACCGGCAGCGAGAGAGCATTTGACTGCGTATTTGAACGGGCGGGGGTGGTACGCTGTGCCTCGATTAAACATCAACTGGATATTGCCTGCGCCTTTGCCCATCAACCCCTGCCCCTGGGACCCAATGTCGCCATTATAGCCAGTGCCGGTGGTGCGGGTATTATGGCTACCGATGCCATTGAACGGGAAGGCCTTGAACTGGCGGCACTTTCAGACTCCACCATTAACACGTTATCATCGAAACTGGACAATGCCCTGAATATAAACAATCCCATCGAATTGATGGGGGATATATTGGCCGACGGCTATGAATTGGCCCTTAAACAAGTACTGGATGACCCGCAGGTTCATACTGCCCTGGTAATGTTGACGCCTCATGAATTGACCCGGCGCTCCGATGTTGTTAGGGCCATCATCAAGGTGGCAAAGGAGAACACCGGAAAACCTATCTTCGCCTGCCTGTTGGGGGCGAAACGGGTTGAAAAAGAAGTAAAACAATTAAGTAAAGCCGGCATCCCCCAGTTTGATTTCCCTGAAAAAGCGGTAGCCACGATAAAAGCTGTGGTCAATTACTCCATGTGGCGCAACCGGCCCAAACGGGTGGTGAAACTCTTCCCGGTGAACCGGCGGAAAGTTGAAAAAATAATTGAGAGGCATTTAAAGGATGGTATCAGTGAAGTCGTGGATATGGAAGTCAAAACCATCCTCAAGGCGTACGGGTTTGTGACTCCCCAGGGAATGATGGCAACTTCTCCCCAACAAGCAGCCAATATTGCCAATCAAATCGGCTATCCCGTGGTTTTAAAAGTATGGTCGCCCGGGATCATTCACAAAACGGAAGTGGGGGGGGTCAAACTTGGATTAGCCAACGAAGAAGCGGTAAAGGATGCATTTGATCTGATGATGTATCGAATTCCCCAAATAAGGCCCAATACGAATATTGCCGGGATACTGGTGGAAAAGATGTGCGATAAAGGCCAGGAAGTGATACTGGGCATGAATCGCGACCCCCGCTTTGGCCCATTGATTATGTTTGGCATGGGGGGAAAACTGGTGGAAATCCTTAAGGACGTGGCCTTTTACCCGGCACCCCTGACCCACAGGGAAGCAAAGGAAATGTTGATCAGTACCCGGACATACAACATTTTAACCGGTATTAAGGGTGAAGAAGGCGTAGACATCGAGGCTATTGCCGAAGGGCTGCAGCGGGTTTCCCAATTGGTGACCGAATTTCCTCAAATCAGGGAATTGGATATCAATCCCTTTGTGGTGGGACGTGAAGGAACCACACCGGTGGCGGTGGACGCCACGATTATTCTTGATATTTGTTGATGATGCAAGATTTTGATTGGAAGCAATTATATGCTGACCGGATCAGCAGTGTGCGGGAGGCCATGAAATTGATTCAGCCGGGCAACTGTATTTTCATCGGCACCGGCTGTGGTCAGCCTCAGCACCTGGTGAACGGGCTGGCGATGCAGGCAAAACATGTCTATGATGCCCGTATTATCACCTTTTTGCCAATGGGCTCCGCTCCCTATGCGTCTGAAAAATATCGTGCCCGATTCAAAACCAACAGTTTTTTTATCGGTGACAATATTCGAGAAACCATTGACAAAGGTATCGGCAATTATATTCCTATATTTCTTTCCGAGATACCCCATCAATTTGAAACCGGGAGGATTCCTTTGGATACGGTGCTGATAGCGGTGACACCGCCGGATGTAAACGGGCTTTGCAGTTTGGGTGTTTCAGTGGATGTGGTTAAATCCGCCGTTGCCAATGCCAAATGTGTTATTGCCCAGGTGAATGAGGCCATGCCCCGGACCCTGGGAAACAGCTTTATTCACATCAACTCCATCGATGTATTGGTTCCCTATAATGAGCCCGTTACCACGATTGAACCCCAACCCCTGGATGAGAACCTGCAAAAAGCAGCAGCCAATGTGGCCCGGTTGATTGAGAACGGCAGTACCCTCGAGTGCGGCATCGGACAAATACCCGAGGCCCTGGCGGAATTTCTCCGGGACAAAAAAGATTTGGGCATTCATACGGAATTGGTTGGAGATTGGCTGATTGACCTTATCGAGAATGGCGTCATTACTTGTTCCAAAAAAACCATCAATCGCGGTAAGGTGGTGGCCAGCTTGTGCATGGGTTCCCAGCGGCTCTATGATTATGTCAATAACAATGATTTTTTCGAGTTCCATCCCAGCGAATATGTCAATGATCCCTTTGTCATTAGCCAGCATGATAAAATGGTATCCATCAACAGTGCCCTGGAAGTGGACCTGACGGGGCAAGTTTGTTCGGATTCATTGGGATACCGGTTTTACAGCGGCATTGGCGGCCAGGTGGATTTCATGCGCGGCTGTGCCCGCAGCCGGGGGGGGAAACCCATTATTGTCCTTCCTTCTACCGCCCAGGACGATACGGTTTCCAGGATCGTTATTAAATTAAAAGACGGTGCCGGTGTGGTTACTACCCGCGGCGATGTGCATTATGTGGTAACAGAATACGGTATTGCTTATTTACACGGCAAAGGTATTCAACA
>Ga0055447_10000036_pt1 | contig 11494 bp, 11 predicted proteins | sample China_Galinas_Co_3_FD_57743 | JGI IMG/M metagenome (GOLD analysis project Ga0055447, IMG submission 57743) | Wetland microbial communities from San Francisco Bay, California, USA, that impact long-term carbon sequestration - China_Galinas_CordC_D2 | ecosystem: Environmental > Aquatic > Marine >... | reverse complement strand
CAGGGGACGAATGATTTTCCGTCGACAAAACTCTAATACACCTCCAACCTAATAAGAGGCTCTTTCTTGGGGCTCAGACAGTGAAATTGACCCTGACGGGACGTTCATTTCGTCCTACCGGAACAAGAAAAATCTTTTAACTCTCACTCCGGAGTGCACCATTCGCCCAGAACTGTAAGAACCCCTTTTTTTCTTCATTGTTAAAAAATGGGGGAACTTCTGATAGAGAAGTAGTGGCGATTAAGGGACTGATTGGTTAATAGGACTGACTGATTGTTTGCGGGGGGGATTAGCCCAGCCTGCTTACTGTTCTAAGTGTTTTTGCAAGGTAGCAAAACCTTCGTCGTAACTATTGAAGAAATCCACAGGTTCGAAATCCGACAGGGGGTGGGGCAATTCACATTCCTCGATTCTCAGGGGGAGAATATTGAGGGTTACGCCGGGGGACATGTATTCGATCAATGCCACACTCAATTCCTGCTTTAAACGGGGAGACTGGAAGGATTCGGGAGAAGCAGCCAGGCAAAAATATTGGCATTTATTGAGCCCCTCTTCCATTTTCCGGGAACCTTTGTCCGCTTCGCTTAGCTCATTGTGGGCCAACCATACGTTAACACCGGCCCCTTCCAGGCTTTGACCCAATTTATGGGCAAACTCTTTATCTTTATCGGCATAGCTGAGAAAAACCCATTTGCCGTTTGTGTTCTTTCCACTTTTCGTTGAAACCATTTTTACTCCTTATCTTATTGCCGGGACGGCTCTTATGTAAATTCCTTTCCCCAGGTCAGCTGGGAAATTAAACAAAACAGGTACACATTCTCTCTTCACACCAATATTGTAATATATTGAGAAAAAAAAATCCAATTTTTTGTTAAAAACTTGTTAATAAATTTAATATGCCTTTTATTTTTTCAAAATTCCCTCTGAAATGGGAGACTGTTTCAATATAGATAGCCAAAAATAAGTAATATAAATGGATGATCCAGGGATGTGAATCCGGGTCGGAATTACACCATAAGGTTCTCCAGGGATCTGGTTAGAGTTATTTTGAATGTGATTGAAGTTGTGTTTTTACGCTCAGACCAGGGAGATCCATTTGTTGTTTCGATAAAAATTCAATAAAGTAAATAAGGATATAAAAATATTTGATTTTTTTACTCTGAGTGCATATAATTTAAATATAGGAGAGACTATTTTTAAAGTTTTTGTGACTATTTTGAACGCTTTGTCTTGTAGGAAGATGTACAATTGGTTCAGGGGTAAACGAGCAAAGCATGACGATAAGAACTCTATTTTCCAGAAGACCGCTACTCAAATCGTTGATAGCAATACTCTTGCATTTTTTACCTGCTCTTATCCTAAATGCGGGCTCCCCCCAAAAACACGCTCTGCTAATAGGTATTAATGATTATAAACTTTCCGGTTTAAAATCCCTGTCAGGTCCTATAAACGACGTCACATCGATCCGGTCCATCCTGGTCAACCGGTTGGCATTCCAGGAAAAAAATATCACACTCCTCACCGATTCCCAGGCCTCCCACCGGGGACTTGAAAAGGCATTCCGAGACCTGGCAAATAAAATCAATAATGGCGACCTGGTTTACATCCACTTTTGCGGTCATGGTTCCAGGATTCCCGATTTGAACGGGGACGAATACCCGGGGAAATACGATCAAACCTGGGTGCCTTATGGGGCCCGCAATCCACATATGAAAGGAAAGGACCGGTTGGATATTTGTGACGATGAAATCCATCTATGGTTGCAAGCCATCCTGGAAAAAACATCCCACCTGGTCTTTGTGAGCGACTCCTGTCACTCAGCCACTCTTTGGCGAGGCAGGGAACCGGTAGCCCGCTCAGTTCCCATGAATCCCTTGCAAGAAGAGTTTCCCAATAGTATTGGACGGTCAGCCGGGACCCGATCGGGTATTTATATTGGGGCGTCACAGGACGATGGACAGGCTTATGAAAGCACTTTTAATGGCAAGATTCACGGTCTATTTTCCTGGTACTGGGCCCAATCTTTATCTTTAGCCAGGGCAAATCACACCTGGCGGGATATCTTTTTAAGGACCCAGGCATTACTGACCAACCGGATCGAGAATCAACGTCCCCAATTCAAAGCTCCTGTAAATGAGGATAAAAATTCCGGCAAAATCGCCATAAGCCGGGTTTGGGATAACGGACGCAAGGTCCGGATCGAAGCGGGTAAATTATCGGGAATCTTTCCCGGCTCCCTATTCATCCTGGACAAGGCAGCCGGAAACCAGGGCTCCCAAGCGGCCTTATGCCTGGTTACCCGGGCTACTGCTCATTATAGTGAGGCCCGGGGGTTTGGAGAATTCAAGAGCGGCGACCTGGTGACCCACCTGGGTGGAGGGCCCTTCCTGGATACCCTGTTTGACTGGCTTTCCCTCTGTTTACCTTGCCATTTCCCCTTTTTAAAAGATGGTTTTGAAGGGGAGAAGAGTTGGCAGATACTTAGGGCAAAGTACTTAGAAGACCTTGACTCCCATGGCACTCCAGGGGTGCAGTTGAATGTTATGGTGCGAAAAAAGGGTTCACTTACGCCCTATAAAGCGAACGGGAGTGAAGATATCCCGGTTTTTAGCCGGAACAGCTTATTGACATTTCAAATCCTTAACCACAGTCACCTGGATTTTTATGTATATTTGCTGGTTATTACGGAAGATGGACAAATTATACCTATCCATCCTTTTCCCGGGGAAGTGGAACAAAGTGCCTTTATAGGGTCAGGAATCCTTTTGGACCTGGTAAAAAGTAGGGCACTTCTCCTGGACCGACCGGGGAAAGAATTAATCAAGATGGTGATTAGCGAAAAGCCTATAGCTTTCGAACTATGGGCCCCAAGCACAGAAAGAGTTTCCAGTCCTGGGCATTTGGGTCCCTTCACAGGGGAATCCCGGGTGTTAAAAGGATTGGGCAGACGTTGGGCAGCAAAAGAGTTCTCGTTTATCGTTAGTAAGGGGAGCGAAGGGGAATGAAAAGGTTGTTCTTATACCTTTTATTTTATATCCTCATTTATTTAACCTTTACACCCACACAAACTCGTAGTACCATCATTCGGCAGGAGGGAGATGTTGTATTTCAAAGGGTTCCCCAGCGCGTTTCGGCAGGGGACCAACATTTGTTTATCATCGCTATCGACAGGTACCAACAATGGCCGGACCTACCGGGACCTGTTTTTGAGGCCGGGGAATTTAAAAAGCAACTATTAAGTAATTATCATATTGACCGGGTTGTTGAGCTATACAATGAAAAAGCGTGTAAAGAAAATATCAGGAATTGCCTGGTGAACTACCAGGCAGATCAACCGGGAGCATTAGGCGAGCGGGATTCGTTAATTATCTATTTCAGTGGTCACGGCCAGGCTTTCCCCGAAGAGATTGGCAACGGGTATTGGATCCCCTACGATGGAGGTCAAGACATCAATGCCAGGTCCTATTGGTTGGGAAACGCCGAATTGGTGGGGCTGGTAAAAAAAATCCCTGCGGGACAGGTATTGATTATCTCGGATTCTTGTTTTGCAGCCACTTTGATTGACACCCACCGGGGTGTCCCCGCTTCAATGAACGCCCCACCCTACCCTCACCGGTACGCCCAGGGAAAAGCCCGGAAAGTACTGACCGCAGGGGGCCTGGAACGGGTGCCGGGCCATTCGGAATTCGCCCGGTTATTAATCGGAGCCCTGGCAGCGAATAAGCGTGCCTATATCGATATGGCTTCACTATATATGGATATACGGGAGGAGGTGTTTCAAAAAACCGGCAACCAACCGGGATACGGCAACTTAAAACATGCGGGTTTTGATCCAGGCGCCTCTTTTGTATTATTTACCCATCAGGGTTGGCAGGAATGGGTTAAAGCACAGGAAGATAACCGGGTTTTGGGCCTGAACTTCGATTTGACCTGGGGAGAAAGAAAGATCCTATCTATCAAATTCGGTCTTTAGGGAGAGCTGCTTTTAAAGAGAGGCAATACGTTGCCGGCAGGTCATGGTATGGCAATCTTTACAAAAAGGATAGTTGTTTTTGAAGAAGTGAATGGGTTTATCCCCTGCCACCAACACACCGGAAATGGATTTCATGGGAATCATCATGTAACTACCATTAAGAGTCATGCCGATTTCCCCGGGCTGCAAGTAGTCAAAGATTTTTGTCTGCCCACTGATATTCCACCCACAATAACCCGGACTGTAAAGCAATACCCGGGTTTTTTCCGAAGTCCTGCCCTGCTCATGAAGAAAATCCAGGAAATATTGTTCTGCTACACCGGAGGCCTTATCTGCACAAAAAGAGGCCACTGTATCCAGCATGTAACCCAGGGTGAAATCACCCCCTTTCAATAATTGATCGATCCGTTGACTGATCTCATCACCCAAAGTAAAGGCAAAAATCGCCAGGTTACCTGCCCTGGGGAAAATTTTCTCCAGGGGAGTGTCAACTTCATTTTTACCCAGCCCCTTATAGATGCCGGCAAATTCTTCCAGGGTAATACCGGAAATCAAACCCACGGGCTCAGCCAATTCAAAAAAAAGTTTCTCGGCTTCATCATAGACTTTTTGTACCATAGGTGAGGGTTGGATTCCCGGTTTCATTCCCTGGGACTTAAATACCTCCATCCTATCGGGTACGATATCCCGGGCAGTGAGGTAAATAATCCTTTTTTTCATTTTCAAGTCAGCTTCCAATTTTTTTCCCCTGAGAGTTTTTTACGTTCTATATGTTACTATTATGTTTCTAATTTCTTCCAGGAAGACTTTCCATTCCGAAAGACCGGGCCTGATGCTCCATGAGCCGGGTCAATTCCTCACGGGCATGAGCGGATAAACAATTCGGCTCATAGGAACCGGAAAGTTCTTCCACCTGCTTACGGGCCCGCTCCATCAATGACAGGGCACCCTCCTCTTGCCACCGTTGTCGCCCGGCCCTATCGATGACAGGTCCGGGGAAATAGTGTTCACTTCTTAAGTTACGGCGGGTGTGCTTGGAAATCAGCAAGTGCTTGTCTTTGAGTAATTCCTGGAAAATAGGAATTGAGGGAAAATCATCATTGGGTGCGATACCTTTGGCCATTCTCAACATCATTCCACAGAGTTCGTTATCCAGGACCAGCTTTTCGATACTAAAGGTATTGACATAATCCAATACACCTGGACCGGCAATATTATTGATTCCCGAAAGGGTGGCCAGCACAGCCCCCATGGTAGCTTCCAAGCCAGCTTGGGCATCGGGGAATTTGGAGTCCGAAAGCCCGGTAAAAGCCTGGGTGGGTATGCCGAGATGTTTGCCGATTTCATTATAGGCGCAACATATCATCTGGGCTTCCAACGCGCTCATGGGGGTGGTTTCATAACGGATATCGAAAAAGGCTGGAGCGCCCCCGTATAGTAGTGGAGCACCGGGATTTGCCAATTGGCTGATGACGATACCGGCCAGTGTTTCCGCCGTATGTTCTACAAGGGTACCCACCAGGGTGACAGGGGCGATAAATCCCGACAGGGGGACGGAAACCAATTCCACCGGGATACCGGCCTTTCCGCAGTCCAGGATGTCTTTAACAGCCGTTTTGCTCCATTTCAAGGGAGAGGTGGGGCAACAGGTATAAACAGCCAGGGGCTTTTCCTTCAATGCCTCTGCACTGCCCCTTACAACAATTTGCATATCCTTCATCACGGGAAAGGACTTGTTCTCGAAGGTCCCGCTTATCACCGGTTTCGTCCCATAAAGCAGGGAGAGGAAAAGCCGGTAACTATCGGAAATCTCATCAGCTGTATCGGAACAAACAAAGGCAGTACTCATTGAGGCAATATGGGGTAATTGACTCACCACTTTAGTGTAGGTAATATAATCTTCCGTGGTACCCTTGCGACTTTCACCGGAAATAGGATCTAATACATTAAGGGATGAAGAAGCAGGAGTAAAATGAACATTATAACCGGAAAAATCGTGGGTTTGCTTGCCTTCTATATCATATAGAGAAAAAGACGAAGGTACCGTGCCCAGGGCCTTATCGATCATAGCCTGTGTCAAAACCACCATTTGTTTATCCCGATCTACCCGGGCTCCAAACCCGGCAAGCATATCCAGGGCGACGGGCTCTGTTATTGTGATTCCCAGGGTACACAGAACTTCCCGGGCTTCCTCCACAATTTGCACCAATAGCTCCTGGTCTAAAAATCGTGTTTTTGGTCGTAATGATGTCATTTGCTCAAAGTTTCCGTATATTAGAGGGAAAAAGAATATATACTATTTTGGGGATAATTGCAAGGTTTTCATGAAAAACCAAACAAAGCAGGCAGGCCTTTAAAAAAAATTTTAAAATTTAAAAGAACCGCTTTTCCTGTTTACCTGGGGCGTCAATTATTCACATCCCCTTTTGAAACAAAGAATAATTATTTCCTGTCGCGTAACCAGATCCGGAAGTACTTCATATATTCATCAGCTGTTTGTCTGGGGTCCAATGAGAGGCCCCGGGCATAAGTGGAAACACACCAACGTAGTTGACCGGCATCGGTCATGGTTTCATAATTTTCCAACTCGATATCCTGGAGGGTTTGATAGGGAATATCCAGCTCAGATGACAAATCGCTGATGGAGCGGCCCAAACTTTCCCGGGTTTGCCTGAAAAAAGATCCTCTGCCCAGATCCGGGGGCGGCGGCGTTTCCACTTCTACCACTTTTTCTGCCAGGGTATCGGCTTCGGCAATCATAGAGCGGCTTTCGGGGACCCGGTCTGCTATAAAACGTGAGATTTCCCGGTAAGCCTCTTCCACCTGCACCAGGATTTTTTTACGGTCTTCGCCGGAAAATTCCTCTTCCATGGGCATAATAATCATAGAATTGGAAGAATAGAGTTGTTTTAAATGCATATAAGCATGCTCCACCTCTTCCAGTGAAGCATCCTCATTGACTTCCAGGATATGATAATATTGTTTTAATTCTTCTTTAGACATTGGGTATATTAGCAAAAGAGACTTGTTGACCGTTCATGATATTACGACTGATTTTATTGAAGGTCTCAGTCATGGGATTGGGCTCGGCCATCTCGGCAAAAGGATTGGCCTGGTTGATAAACTTCCAAAAATCATCACGGAAATTCACATAACCCACAAAACGGGCATCAATACCGAAGTATTTAATGATGACACTCCGGATAGAAGCCCCCATAGCCAGGTGATCCTGGTTGCGAACCTGGTTGAGAACCAGGTACACCTGGAAATTCAATAGTTCAATTTCCACCACGCGCTTGATTTCCGGGGAAACTTCTTTCAATTGTTTTATCAATTCCCCGATGCTGCGCACCTCATCCTGGTTGATTCTTTTCCATGCCGAGAGGGCTTGTTCTTTCAATTGGTGTTTACGCATAATGACATTGAGTTTCCTGAAAACCGCCCGTTTTAAAAATAGGTAGAGGTTTTCGATAGAGGTGATTTCCGGTAGGGAGACTACGATCATTTTATCGGCCAACAAATGGGTATCGATAATATTGAGACCGGAACCGGCTCCCAGGTCCACCAAAACATAATCGGCATCCAGGTTTTTAATGTGACGGAAAAGCCGCAACTTCTGGGCATACTTGATACCCTGGGGATTGAAAGTATGGACGTCGCCGATAATCAAGCCCAGGTTGGGCACCTGGGTTTTACACAAGATCTCATTCAAAGGTAGTTTTTTTTCAAAAAATTCAGTGAGAGAGTTTTTCGGTTTTTTCTGACCAAAAAAAGTATGGAGATTGGCTCCACCCAGGTCACCGTCGATAAGGATAACCTTTTTGCCACCGGCAGCCAGGTCGATACCCAGGTTACTTGTGACAAAACTTTTGCCTGTGCCTCCTTTTCCGCCACCGATAGCCCAAATTTCAGCGCTCATTGTCTGATAACCTTCCTCGAACCGAATTATACATGGGCTAACGGAGAGGTTATCCCGCTGCCCATGCAGTATTTCATTGTGACAGAAAAGAAAAAACATGTCAAGTTTACTTTATTTGAGGGCGGCTGCCCGGGAAAGAAAACGTGAGAGGACTTGAAAAATGATGGTTTTTATATTAAATTATAGACAGGAGTAAATTATGTTGGCAATAACGGACAACGCTGAAACTTTGAGAAATAAAATAATAAATGATCTTCATATCTTAGATATGGATGACCTAAAAAAAGTATATCAAACTATGGCCGCCATAGCTGCCGAAAAGGCCATCAAGTTTGCCGACCGGGATTGGCAAGATAAGGAGATTTCCCGGGAAAAAATAAACAAAGAGATCAAAAACTTCCGCCAATCGCAGGTTAAATGAACCTGGTCATCGACACCAATGTCCTGGTTGAATCCATCACTTCAAAAAGTCCATACCACAAAATATTCCGTTCAATAGTTGACGGAAAACACAATTTACTCATATCAAATGAAATTCTATCTGAATATTATGAGATTTTTTCCAGGATTTATTCAGAACAATTTATAAAAGAAATATCTATCTTCTTTAGTTATTCAACAAATATAATAGGAATTGATCCACATTATCGTTTTCATTTAATCGCCACAGACGAAGATGATAACAAATTCGTAGATTGCGCTATCTGTGGTAATTGCGATCTCATTATATCTTCGGATCGACACTTTAAAATCCTTAAAGAAATTGATTTCCCGAAAGTGAATGTATTCACCCCCGGGGAATTTATAGATAACTGGCTTTAAAACTATTATTTGAGGGCGGCTGCCCGGGAAAGATCGGGAATGCCGTAACCCCGGATATAGTGGGGATCGGCTTTACCGTATTGGCGAAAGTAATCTCCCGATTCAAACAGGGCTTTTCTTAACTCCTTGATGGTCCATTTGGGATGGGCCTGGAGCAAACAGGCTACTGCCCCGGCCATAACAGGCGTGGAAAGGGATGTGCCCGAAGCCTGGAAATAACCCTGTTTATTCTCGATGGCCACTACAGGAGTGCGAAAACCCAGGGCCAGTACTTCCGGTTTCATCCGGCCATCCACTGTGGGACCGTCACCACTAAAATCCGCAATCCCGCCTTTGTTATCCACAGCCCCAACAGTAATGACATCCAGGGCATCACCGGGAGGAGTGAGTCGCGACTTGAAGGGATCCGGATCCTGTCCTGAATTTCCACTGGGAGCCATGCAAATCACACCATTAGCTGTGGCAAAATTCATCCCTTTAGTCATGATCGATGTTTTCCCGTCAACTTGATCCTGGGTATAACCCCCATACAAAACAAGTGAGGTGGTCAACACGTGGGCTCCCCTCTTTTCGGCAAACTCCAGGGCAGCCACAAACCACTTTTCTTCCAGGTAGAATTCATTTTCCCCGAACTCAGCATTACATAGGATATATTCCGCATCAGGTGCAGTGCCGACAAAACGATAGGGATCGTAACCGGCTATGGAACTCAATACCATGGTGCCGTGGGAATAATGGGTATAATGCAAATCCTTAACAGGAATCACATCATCGTCATTATCCACAAAGTCCCATTGAGCTGCCACCCGTAAAGGGTGCTTGGGATGATTGAATGCTTTGTGAGAGAGATCGAATGCCGTATCGATCACTGCAACCACCACTCCCTTACCGGCAAAACCGGCTTTATGTAATTTTGTTAATCCCAATTGATTGACCATTTTCTCACAACGGCCATAATAATTCGATTCTTTAGCCGGAACATCTGTTTCCCAAGTAATCTTAAAGGTCTTCTTGGGCATAGGTTTGTGGAAATCGCCGATCACTTTTACATAGGGCAAGGCCTTGATGACCCCAATCTGCTTTTTATCGGCCAGGATGGTGACACCATTTAACCAACGGCTCTTAACCCGGATCTTAGCGCCGGCTTTGGCCACTCCAGCCAGGTATTCACTATATATAGGATAATCCCGTATATCAAACAATCCTTTAGAGGTCCGGCGTAATTTTCGCCTTTCTATGGCCCGGGGATCAAATTCTTTGAGTAATTTCTTATGAATTGCCTCAATTTCTTTTGCACTCAAAGAGCCCTTATCCTTAAAACCCACCCAGGCATCATAAGTCACGCCATCTACCAGGGAAGCCTCATCCAGTACAACCAGGGGGGTTGCTTCTCCAACCAGTAATACAGGAAGAAGTCCCAATACCAGACAAAACACAACCCCCGCAACCAACTTCACTCGATTATCGATTTCCTTTTTCATATAATATATACGTTCACCATCCCCCTTTGGTTACAGGTTCATTATTCCCCGCATTATCAAATATTGGTAGAGCCTCAAATATCATTATCGTTACAATTATAGTCAGAAAACTGTCTTGTTGGAAATCAATTCAAGTTCTATTGCGAAAAAAACGAGCGATTATTTTGGTGGTAGTTGCATTGTTAAATAAGTATGTGGGAATTAATTTTTATTTTTCCGCAACCTTTGCAAGAGTTTTTTCGTCTAATAAGATATGTGGAAAGGTTAAAGTAAAAAAAGGGAGGTTATAAATGAAAAACAAAAAACTTCAAAAAAAACTGGTTTTAAACAAAAAGACCGTATCCAATCTGGGAGACCGGGAGATGGATAAGGTAAAAGGTGGGAAAACCGAGCTTGTATGTGAATGCACCATTCCTTGTCCCGCCCTCAGGACAGACGAATTTTATACCTGTGTTTGCACCTACTATTGTTCAAATGCCGATGCCACCTGTCCCTCGCGTTGCTAACTGCAATTCCTAATTCAAGGGACCGGTTCTGCAAAGAACCGGTCCCACCCTGTAATTTGTTACATTCATTAAAATTTATAATTTTACTCCGGACCAAAATCTCAAGGTCTTGAAGGGTTTATGCAAAAACTTGGGTTTTTATAAATAGCCTTTAGTTCAATTCATATTTCCTTTCTACATAGTTCTATGAATAGGTGCTATGATATGGGAATGCCTTTGTATTTGCCCCATAGCAAAACTACTATATTTTCTTTGATATAATAAGGCAATATGAACATAGGAAAATACAATACCTATAATCTTAGTGTAGAATTGATTGTCCTTCATTTTCTCCACTGTAATTTGGGAAGTAGTATCTGATAACTTGCTAATCGTTTCGGTATTGTCAATTTGTGGCAAAGGAGATGGGTCTTTATAATTAACGTACAAGCTCTTATAACGCTGGACTTCATTCAAATTCCCCAATCGAGAGTGCGAAATCCATAGTCCTAACAATACCAGCTTCCCGCTTCCAGGGATTGAATGAGCTTGGGATAGCAGCTTCACAGCCTCTAAAACGTCATAGTCATTTTCATTTCGTTTCAATAAAAGAAAAGCTAACCCACAAAGTGTATATGGATCATCTTTTCCAATAGTTTGATTTGCATATCGATATTTTGCAATCCCTGCCTCTATATTTCCACTTTTTGCCAATAGATTAGCAGAAGCATTGAGAGCAATTACACCATTAGGATTCAGCTCATGGGCACGATCAAACAGATCAAGAGCTTCCTCTGTTCGGCCAAGACGGCCC
>Ga0055447_10000035_pt1 | contig 11577 bp, 2 predicted proteins | sample China_Galinas_Co_3_FD_57743 | JGI IMG/M metagenome (GOLD analysis project Ga0055447, IMG submission 57743) | Wetland microbial communities from San Francisco Bay, California, USA, that impact long-term carbon sequestration - China_Galinas_CordC_D2 | ecosystem: Environmental > Aquatic > Marine >... | reverse complement strand
GCGGCTATTTTTAATTGTTTTGCATCATTTCTTAGATACATCGGGGGCCTCACTTTTTTTAGATGTTCAATTCCATTACAGGTTTTGTTGTCCCGGCACGTAAAAATTGATGAGAGATGGTGATATTTTCCAGGTTGATGTCATTATTTTCTATCACCGTGGATGCGATTTCTTTGAAATAAGTGACAAATTTTTCCATGGTTTCTTTTTTGAATAGTTTTGTGCTGTATTCAAATTCCAGGTAGAGTTTTTTCCCTATTTCCGCATATAATAACCCTATATCAAAGCTGGAGACTTTTCGATGAAATGGATAGCGTTTTATGTCCAGTTGAGATGATTCTATATTATGAAGATTATCAGGCTCCACCACCATATTATTGGAAACAATAACCGTATTGAACAACGGATTTTGGTTCAAATTCTTGTTGGGTACGACTTTCTCCACCAGCTCCTCAAAGGGGTAATCCTGGTTTTCAAAAGTCATTAATGTGTCTTCTTTGATTTCTTTTAAAAATGTGTTAAAAGTTTTTCCCCTGGCAGGATGGTTTCTTAACGCCAGTGTATTGACAAACATTCCCATCACTTGCATTAGTTCCGCATGTCTTCGACCGTCAGTCCCTGTTCCCACGATGATATCTTCTTGACCGCTGAGCCTGGATAGAAAGACGTTATAAATAGCTATCAATGCCATAAACAGTGTTGCCTCTTGATCTGCCGCCAGTTTTTTTAAGTGTTCCGTTTCCTTTTCATCGATTTCAAACGTAATGCTGTCTCCCTCGAATCCCTGGACAGCCGGTCTATCATAATCCATTGGTAAATGAAGCACCGGGATATTTTTTTCAAACTTCTTCAGCCAGTATTCTTCCTGCCTTTTTTTCTCTTTCTGCTGCTGCTCTTTGTTGAGCCATCCTGGAAAATCTTTGTATTGGAATTTCAATGGCGGCAATTCTAATTTAGAGAACAACAGCATAAAATCTTTCAACATAATGTCCAGTGAAACACCATCCGATATGATGTGATGCATATCCACCATCAATAAATGCTTGTCCTCTTTCCCCTCTTGAGAGGGGTGACCGCCGGGAGCCATCGGGGTATGTTGAAGCTTTATCAATCCCACCCGCAAAAGAGGTGCTTGAGACAGATCAAAAGGACGAATGAAATCCCGGATAATTTTTTCAACCTTAATGGGCGAGGGAACCTCGTCCCTACCTTGACAATTTACCAATGAAAAATGACCATTAACCAATGACCGATCATATTCAATCTCAAATTCTACCTTATCATGAACCACCTGGATGGGTTCATTGTCCAACATATCAAAAGAGGTTCTTAAACTTTCATGTTGTTGGATCAACTTTTCGAAGGATTCTTCGATTTCCTGGTGAGGGAGTTTGCCTTCCAGCATCCAAACTTTGGATATATTGTAACTTAAATTATTTTCCTCTATCTGGTGGATAATATACAACCTTTTTTGGGCTGAAGAGAGTGCATAATATTCCTTTTTTTCTGTGGGTTCTATGGATATAAAGTTATCTTTTCGGGAATGATTGGAAATATATCGGGCAAGTTCCTGTACAGTTGTATTATTTAAGAATTCCCCCAAAGAAATGTTTACATTCATTTTCTTTTGGATCGCAGCGATAACAGTAAAGGCTTTTAACGAATCTCCACCCAATTCCAAAAAATCGTCACGGATTCCCAGTGATTCAATGCCAAACAAATTTTCCCAGACTTGAACCAGGCTCTCCTCCACCTGGTTTCGGGGTGCAATATAATCATTCATCAGGTGTGGTCTTTTGTGTTTTATAGGTGATATTGCTTGCTTTTTTTCGATTTTTTTATGTTTGAATTTTGCCCCGGTCCGTTCTTCAATTCTCCGGGTCAGATCAGTGGGTGATACCGTCAGTTGTGGAATCGATCCCATGTTTAATAGCAAGTGAAAAGCCTCTACTGTTTCTTCCGGTGAGACTCCCTGCCAATTCAAACTGAGCCAGTTCAGGGAATCCTTTTTATAATGCTTATTGGCAAATGTGTCCATAAAGATACTGGCGGCAGTGTAGGCGGAAAGCCCAACACCGCTGGTAAAAGAAGCGATCGAGGAAGTCAGGATACAAAAATCAAGATGTCTACCTCGCAGCACTTTCTCAAGCGTATATAACCCAAAAACTTTCGGTTTGAAATGCAAATCGACATCACTGCGGCCAATCTCGGGAATTAATACCGAAAACTCGATACCGGTTATTCCTGCTGCATGGATAACGCCCTCCAGTTTTCCGAAGGTTTTGTCTACCCGTTCCATTACAGCCTTCATATCTGTTTCACTTGCAGCATCGGCACGAATCACCAGGATTTCCGCACCCAATGCCTCAAGCTCCAGGAGCTTTTTAATTTTTTCACTGACCGGGTCTTCCGGGGGATGGGTTTCCAGCCATGGGTTCCAATTTTCACGGTCAGGAAATTCCGAACGGCCTGTCAAAATCAGTCGAGCCTTTACCGTTTCGGCAAGATATTTTGCCCTGATCAGACTGTCCCTTCCTAAACCGCCGGTGATTAAGTAAACACCTCTTTCCTTTAACTTTACCGGGGTCCCATTCTTATGAAGCAAACGAATAGGTTCAAAATAATTTACCCACCGGGAATCCCCACGATAAGCCACGATTGAATCATGGGTGTCAAAAAGTAATTCGCCGGTCAGTTGATCCACAAGTTCCGTATCTTTTAATAAGCCGGTTCCGGGAACGGCAAGATCGATACCCCGGGTCGTTATGTTCAGATATTCTAAAGGGATGGTTTGGCAGAGTCCTAACAGGGTGGATTTTTCAGGGTATATTTTCTCTTTGCCTGTAACTGTTTTTACACCGTTTGTTATAACGATAACTTGAATGAATTGACTAATATCTTCTTCATAACTAATGGCCAGTTCATATTTCGCCAGCGCCTGAATAAGAAATAAAAGAGTGTAAAAGCCTGAATTTTGAGTTTCGTAAAAGGTGTCGATTCCAGGTTGGTTACCTTCTTCGGACAAACTCCATAAATGTACGATGGTGCCGGGTTTTTTGTTTTTTCTTTTAAGGTCTTCAACCAATTTTTCATAATCACCGGGGTGTTTGTGATTAATTGTATACTCCCAATCATTAATATGTGAAAAGGTTTCTCCTTTTTTTACATACACGACATCATGATGGTTATCCCGGAATCTTTTGCCAATTTTTTTTCCTATTCCATAATCATCAACAAATATCAGCCAATTTCTTTTTGTATCGATTAAATCTTCCCAATTTAAGAGAGAAAGGGGTGTTGTTTTTTTCCAGGATGGGACATAAAACCAGTCTGAGACATCTTTCTTTTTAGTTAAAGAGGGTTTTTGAGTCGCCATATCCATGTCAACGTCGGGGGGGACTCCTTCAATCCAATATCGCTGTCGCTCAAAAGGATACGTGGGCAGCGAAATCCTACAGCGATGGTCCTGGGAATAAAGTCCCTTCCAGTCTATGTTATGCCCATGAAGCCATAAACGGCCGATTTGAAGCAGTGAATCTTTATCTCCGGCTGGTCCTGTCTTTTCAAATTCAAAGCCTTCCTCTTCGGGTGAAACTCGATGGGTTTCCCCGGCTCCAGGTGAGGTCAGCGCTTCAATGGTTTCATCCACGGTGGAACTTACGGCCATCCACCGGTGTGCAAAGGTTTTCCTTCCTACTTGCAATGTATAAGCCGCATCTGCCAGGGTTGGACCGCGATTAGTGGGATTCTCATGATTACCACGATTTAAGAGATTTATTTTAAAATATTCCGCCAGGTTTTGTTTCATCCGCTCCAGTGCATATTTGGTGTTAGCGGATAATATGATTAATTGGTGTTGTACATTAGACATAGGGACAAGGCCTCCTGTCCCCCCGGGGGCTTCCTCTAAAATGACATGAGCATTGGTGCCTCCAATTCCAAAGGAACTAACTCCTGCCCTTAAAGGATACTCTCCATTTTCCCATTCGGTCAACTTTGAGGACACATAGAAAAAACTATTTATAAAGTCGATTTCGGGATTGGGGGTTTTAAAATGTAGTGTGGGTGGAATTAACCGATGTTTTAATGCCAGTACGGTTTTTATAAACCCTGCGACGCCCGCGGCAGAATCTATATGCCCAATATTTGTTTTAACGGAACCAATACCGCAAAATCCCTTTTTGTCGGTATTAAAAGCCAGCTTTAAGCCTTCAATTTCCACGGGGTCGCCCAGCTCCGTCCCTGTGCCATGGGCTTCAATATAACCAATACTCGAGGGTTGTACTTCCGCCATTTGCAGGGCCATTTTGATGACCTCGGCCTGGCCTTCCACACTGGAGGCGGTGAAACCTGCTTTTCGTATGCCATCGTTGTTAATGGCAGTGCCTTTGATAACCGAATAAATGTGGTCCCTGGCCGTGATGGCTTCCTCCAGGCGTTTCAGCACAACAACGCCTGCTCCGTCTCCAGCAGCGAATCCCTTTGCCATTGCATCAAAGGCTCGACAATGACCATCGGGGGAGCCGATCATCCCTTCCCGGTACACATAGCCCTGTTTTCTCATGCCTAATACTGTGACACCACCGGCTAACGCCATGTCGCATTCTCCATTTAATAGGGACTGGCAAGCCACGTGTATAGCCACCAAAGAGGTTGAACATGCCGTACTTAAAACAAAACTGGGGCCCATTAAATTGAGTTTATAAGAAATCCGCAGTGTTAAATAATCTTTCTGGATTAATTGACCGGCTGCATATTTTCCAATTTCATCACTTTTCCCGGATATGAATGCCCGGGCTGTCCAATCAAGATTAAGGGTCGCCCCGGCATAAAGCCCAATTAATCCATCATAGTCACCGGGTTCATATCCCGCATCTTCCAATGCGGTCCACACACACTCATGAAATATGCGCATTTGGGGGTCCAGGATTTCCGCTTCCCTCGGGGTATATCCAAAAAACGAGGCATCAAAATACTCGATATCGTCCAGGAGACCATATGCTTTTACATAATTGGGGTTGTTGAGTAGTTCCGGTTCAACACCTGCTTCTTTCAATTCTTCAGTGGAAAAAAACGAAACCAATTCTTTCCCACTTTTTATACTATTCCAGAATAGTTGAATATTTTTGGCGCCGGGAAATCTACCGGCCATCCCAATAACCGCAATTTCCAAACCTGTTCTTACTTCCATTGTCATTTTATTTGTCTCCATCACTTACACATTTACGGGGATTCTCCTTCTTTTTTGAAGCTGCTGCATCCTATCTTTTTTGCCCCTTTTAAATGCATCCGCCCGATCACGAATCCCTGCATCCTGTTTATTCATCAAATAATTTGAAATGGAATGGATGGTGGTATACCTGAACATGGTTACCATAGGGATGTCTATTTGAAATACCTCTTTTAATTCTCTATTAAGCCGGATGACATCGAATGAAGTCGCCCCCAGGTCAAAGTAGTTATCGTGAATGCCGATTTTATTCAAATGAAGGGTGTCTTTCCAGACCTCCCAAATTTTTTGTTCGGTTTTATTTCGGGGTGGGGCATATGGATTTCCTGGAATCAACTGCTCTCCTAACCTGTCCAGGGCCGCCCTGTCCACTTTACCATTGGTTGTTAAAGGAATTCTGTCTACCTGCACAAAGGATGAAGGGATCATATAGTCAGGTAATTGTTTTGATAAATACTCTCTTAATTCCAATACTGCCAGATCCTCTTCTAAAACCACGTATGCAGCCAGGTACCGATCTCCATTCTCATTCTTTTTAACCATAACCACCGCATCTTTAATAGGAGAATGATAATACCCGATCTCTCGAAGAATCTTATTAACCTGCTGCAAGTCACCTTCAAATCCTATTTCCTTAAGCCCTATTTCCCGTGTTATCGATCCCAAACGGATATCCCAGCTTAATTGCGCCGCATAAAAATGATAACCTTCTTCTTTCAGGTGTACATAAATACCCACATCATTGATGATACAATTGGAGGAGCAGAACCCTGTATCTCCCGGGCGAGTCCATCCCTTTTTCGATAAATAGTCTTCTATCTCGGCAATGGGAGTATCAAAATAACGGAAGAAGTCCAGGAAATGAATCTGCTCAACCACCCCTTCCGCCAGTTCCACATCCAGGATTCGCGAAAACTTATTGCTTTTGGAGTGAAAGGTTTTCCTGAACAACAGCAGGTTTTCCTCGACTTCTTTTTCGTTGAATATTCCCCGTTGAAACAGGCCTTCAAGTCTCATTTCAAAGATCTGCCCCCTGGATAAACCGGAAATCACCAGGTCTATGCCTTTCTCATGAGCTACTTTTATGCCCATGGTATTCAACGCATTCCAGCATCCATGGCACACATTATGGTTAGTATTTAAACTCTCTACGAATACCTTGTTCATATTTTTTGTATTGCAGACAATATTTTCCACCCCCAGTTCCGAGGTTATCCGTTTAATGTTCTTAAACGCTGCATCGGAAATGTATCCGTTGTCAAAGGTAAAGGTCAGTACTTTCAGGCCCATATCGATCAATTGATACAATGCATAAGAGCTGTCTTTACCACCGCTAAAAAGTAGTAAGCAGTCATACTCCCCTTGTCCCGCTTTTGAGATTTCCTCAACCAGTCGATGAAAATCTTCCTTGTTTTTAAAATACGTTAAAGCATCTTTTTCATATTTTTCAAATTCCCGGCAGGCGTTACAGACACCATCATTATCGAAATGAATACCGGGGTAATTGGCAGGGAGTAAACACCGGGTACAGCGGTGCAACTTTTTTACTTCACCAATTACCGGGTCACTATCCGCTGCAGTAAGCGTGATGGACTTATGTTTTTTGTATTCCATTAACTCATTCTCAATTTCTCCTAATTCAATTCTGAAGCCCCTGATCTTCACCTGGTGATCGATTCGGCCCACGAACTCGATATTGCCATCCGGTAGAAATTGGGCCAAATCCCCGGTTTTATACATACGTTTCCCGGGGACAAACGGATTCTTTATAAATTTCTCTTCCGTTAATTCAGGCCTGTTTAAATACCCCCTGGCCACACCGTCACCGGAGACATAGAGCTCACCTGCTGCGCAAACAGGGACCGGCCTTTTATTTTCATCCAATAGATAGATTTGAACATTATCAGCACCGGTTCCTATCGGTACGGCGGGACGAACATCGGTTTGCGGGGAATATTTATAAATCATACACCCGACGGCAGCTTCTGTGGGACCATACTCGTTGTAAATCACCGGGGCGTTCCTGAATATCTCGCCGATTTCTCCGGCTAATTTTGTTTCTAAAGCTTCACCACCAACAATAAAACGCTTAATGGCGGATTTTATTTTTCCCTGGGATGAACCGGATCGAAGAACACCGCGGTTCTGTTCCAATATCAACTTGAGATGAGCTGGGGTTAATTTGACCACCCCCACACGATTTTCTTCGATTATTTGTTCAAGAAGCGACTCCTGGCGATGCCCCTCATAAACAATTATACTGTTCCCTGACAACAGTGGAGTAAAAATTGAGGTAATGGTCAAATCAAATGATAGAGATGTAAACAGGGGAAAATTTACATTATCCTTTCCTACATACTTTTTCACAGCCCAGCAAATATAATTGACGGCACTTCGATGTTCTACAATCACCCCTTTGGGTTTCCCGGTTGAGCCGGATGTATAGATGACGTAAGCGATACTTTCGTCATCCTGAACAATCGGTAAATTTGCTGTTTCATCCCTGTCAATTGTTTCGTCTTCTGCAACAAGGATCTTTCCCGGTGAGAAAAGCTGAACCAGGAAAGTATTTCCTGCTAAGAGATGTTTCTGGATGAATAATACTTCTGTTCTGCTGTCTTCAATCATAAATTTTTTCCTGGGTTCCGGGTAATCCGGATCTAGAGGCAAAAATGCACTACCGGACTTTAATACAGCCAACATAACTATTATTGATTCAATGGAGCGATGACACATCACCCCGATAATGCAACCTGTGGTTACCCCTTTCAGCTTTAATAGGTGAGCCAATTGATTGGCTTTTTCATTCAATTTCCCATATGACACCCCCCCACTGCCACGGGCTCCCGAAATCGCCAGGCAGTCCAGGTTCATCTCTGCCTGTTCTTCGAATAACCGATGGATTGTTTTATTTTTTGGATATTGCGCTTCAGTATGATTAAACTCATACAAAACCTGTCTTTTTTCCTCGCTATTTACTACATCCAGAAGTGATATCTCTCGATCCGGCGTTTTCAACATGTGATCAAGAACGGTATTGAGATTATTCAAGAAACCCCGGGCGCCTTTATGTGAGAAAGAAGCGGATGAGTATTCCAGTTGGAGGCTCAATTGCTCACCGTGCATCGACAGGATCAACACAGATTCAAACCGGTCCAACAATTTGCTTCTCCTTTGAAATGGTTCCAAAATAACCGCCAGGTAAAAAATATTTAGAGAACCCGGGTTACTTTCATTCCGCAAGAGTTTTAAAATCGCATCCGGTGAATAGGGGGGGGCAGCGTAGTTAAAACCTTCCAGCACCGCTTGTTTGGTCCGGGCAGTGAATGCTTTGACTGTCATATGACCGGAAACCGATTCCCTACAAAACACTAAATTATCGTCACCATTGGCTGCCGGAAGTGTAGTCCCAACAACCAGATCATGACTCCCTGTATATTTGCTCAAAACAATATTTAAACCGGTTAAGAGCAATATAAATAATGCAATGTCCGAATTTTTGGCGGTTTTTTTCAATTTGGCGGATACAGCCATCGGTACGTCCATTGAAACAAACCGGGCATTCCCTTCTTGTGTTTTCTCTTCTTTTTCATTTTTATAATAGACATATGGAAGTGTTATTTTCGGCAGTTCACCGGATAATTTTTTTAACCAATACTCTTCTATGATTGCTTTTTTTGTTTTGTCCATGGTTCACTTTTCTCCATTAAAAAATTTCAAAAGGATAAACGGGTATTTAGAAATCGAATTCGACTTCCTGGACTTTTCCCATTTCTTTCTCTATGGAAACGGCATATTCCAACTCCTGGATTCTTTTCTCCCGGTTAGTCAATACACATTCCAGGAGAATGATAAAACGCTCTATCATTAATTCAATCGCCTCCCGGTTAAATAACCGGGTGTTGTATTGGAAAAAGCAGTCAATTTCTTCCGGTAATTCATTTGCCAGGAAAAGCAAATCAAACATCGATGTTCTATTCCCAATGCGATAGGGAGACTCCTTCAACGTAATACCATCTTTGAGGTCCCCGGACAATATAGGAACTCTATTTTGTAATACAAACGCCGTATCGAATAAGGGATTTCGCCCCGGATTTTTTTTAATATTTAACTTTTCCACCAATCGACTAAAGGGATACATCTGGTTATCAAGTGCCTTCAGTGTACTTTCTTTTACCTCTTGTAAATAGGTGTCAAGCTTCTTGTGTGCTGCCGGGTAAATTCGCAAAGCAATAGTCCTGGCAAAAAATCCCACCAGGTTTTCCAGGTCGGCACGGTTTCTGCCGGAAATAATCGAACCGATGATAATATCTTCTTGCCCCGTGTATTTGTGCAAAAGGATAGTATAAATAACCGCCAGTCCAATATACAAGGTGGTACCGGTTTGCTTTGCCATTTCCTCCAACATTTGCTTCTGTTCTTTGTCCAAATTAAAGCGGATCTGATCGCCTTCGAAGGTTTGCACATCGGGACGAGGATAACTGAAGGGGAAATTGAGGGTGGGAATTTCACCACGAAATATGTCCAACCAATACTCTTCCTGCTGTTTCAATTGACCGGAACTCAGTAAATGATTTTGCCACTCCGAATAATCTCTATAATTTATTTTTAATACCGGTAATTCCTCACTGTTGTACAGCCTTACAAATTCATTCATTAAAATAGTGCCGGACAGTCCATCCCCTATAATATGGTGCAACTCCAACGATAACAAATGACTGGTATCCGGCAATTTTAGCAGGGTGGCACGAATTAAGGATGACCCGGTTAAATCAAATGGTCTGACAAAACCTCGAACTATTTTGCTTATTTCCTCTTCGCTCTGCTGCTTTTCCTTTTCGGTATCGATATACATTATTTGAAAGTCAATGTCATCAATGTCGTTAATGCGTTGAACAAGTTTCCTCTCTCTCAATTGGAAGGAGGTCCGCAAACTTTCATGTCTTTTTATCAATGTTAGAAATATTTCCCGGAGACGTTTCATATCCAGTTCACCTTCAATTCTCACAATACTCGCCAGGTTGTAAGTGGTACCGATTCCCTGATACTCATTTAGAATATACATCCTTATTTGGTCCGATGTGGCTTCATAATAATCTTTTTTTTCGCGCGGTTCTATGGATGAAGCAATCACCCGTTTCTTTTTCACAATCAATTGGGACAATTCTTTAAGGGTTGGATAATCAAATATATCTTTCAACTGCAATTCTACATTAAAGGCCAGATGGATCTTTGATATTAGTGATACTACCAGCAGCGAATGTCCTCCCAGGTCAAAGAAGTTGGAATGCATGCCAATTTCTCCTGATTTTAATAGCTCTTGCCAAATGACGATTAATTTTTTTTCAATTTCATTGGCGGGGGCTTCATATTCCACCGTTGTCCGTGCGCTGCTGTCGGGTTCCGGCAGCACTTTCCGATCTACTTTCCCATTGGCGGTTAAGGGCATTTTTTCAAGGTTCACAAAATACCCGGGGATCATATAATCCGGTAACTCCCGGCTTAAGAATTCCCTGAATCCGGGAGACGCGGCGGATTCATCGGACATAATATACGCACATAGATAGTTATCCCCGTTTTCATCTTCTTTTGCCGTGATAACTGCTTCTTCTATGGCAGGATGCTTCAACAACACGGTTTCTATTTCTCCGGTCTCTACCCGGAACCCCCTAATCTTTACTTGAAAATCTTTACGCCCGCTTATGGTGATACTTCCATCGGCGTTTAATCGGCCCAAATCGCCGGTCCAATACAATCTCCCCAATTCACTGTGCGTGGTAAATACTTTTTCACTATTTTCCTTATCTTTCCAATATCCCAGGGCAACATGGTCACTGGCAATTACAATTTCTCCCATCCCCATTTCTTCTACCATACTACCGCTGTCGTCCACCAGGAAAATTTTCGTCTCCCCGATAGGATTTCCGATAATGATTTTCTTAAAGGATTCTTCTTGTGATAATAACCATATGGAGCTGACGGTGGATTCGGTTTGACCATAAATATTGGCAAATTTTGCCCGGGGAAAATACGTTTTAAATATGGTTATATCATTTGTCCTGACTTCTTCACCTCCCAATATGATCAGGCGAAGATGGGGGAACGCTTCATCCCCACTCAGCGCCTGGCTAAAATACCTGTAGAATGTGGGGACCGAATGCCATATGGTTATTTTCTCTTTAAGCAGTTCATCGATGAGATCATCGATGTTGGAACGCTCTTTGATATCATAGGGGTACAGGGTGGCTCCGTTCAAAAGCACGGCGAATATATCCGGCACCGCCCCATCATGACTTAGCGATGCCAGGAGTGTGCCCCGGTCCGCTTCGGTAATGGAAAATCGGCGG
>Ga0055447_10000034_pt1 | contig 11610 bp, 11 predicted proteins | sample China_Galinas_Co_3_FD_57743 | JGI IMG/M metagenome (GOLD analysis project Ga0055447, IMG submission 57743) | Wetland microbial communities from San Francisco Bay, California, USA, that impact long-term carbon sequestration - China_Galinas_CordC_D2 | ecosystem: Environmental > Aquatic > Marine >... | reverse complement strand
CCCGGGCTGTATCTTTCATGGATTCTTTGTGACCGATCTGTGAGCCTGAGGGGCCCAGGTAGGTGACATGGGCTCCCTGGTCCAGTGCAGCCACTTCAAAGGCACAGCGGGTACGGGTTGAAGATTTTTCGAAAATTAAGGCGATATTCTTTCCGGTTAAACGGGGTTGTTCTGTTCCGGCGTATTTAGCTTTCTTTAGATCCACGGAAAGGTCCAAGAGAAATTTGATTTCTTGGGGTGTGAAATCAAGAAGTTTTAAAAAATTTCTGTTTCTTAAATTGAATGCCATATTTGTTCTCCTGTTAAGGTTAATTCATCAATTTTGATTTTGTATCTTACCTTAAAAACCGCCATAAATCAACAACATAAATTAACACAATGGCTGTAAAAAATTGCCGTAAGGCTTAAAAAATAGTAAAATAGGGTGATGAAAAAAAATGATGCTGTTATTTTGTTTTCCGGCGGACTGGATTCCACCACTGCCTTGTATTGGGCCAGGCAGAGGTTTGACCGGGTTTTTGCCCTGATTGTGCATTACCAGCAAAAGCACGCCGTCGAGGTAGATATGGCCCAAAAAACTGCATCCTCCCTGGGCGTGGAGTATAACCTGGTTAATTTCCCTTTGAAGCATATATTATCTTCGGCCTTGATAGATGAAGACAAAGAGATTCCCGATTCCCTGGAGACATCAAAAAATGACCAGGGAGTTCCCTTTACTTATGTACCCTTTCGTAACGGGATCTTCATTTCCCTGGCTGCGGCTTATGCCGAATCCCGGGGAATATTCGATCTGGTGACGGGATTCAACCTGATAGATACGCCCGACTACCCCGATACGACCCGGGAGTTTACGCAGAAGATGGCCGATGCCGTCAATCAGGGTACATCTGCTTCAATAACGGGAAGGAAATTCATTATCCATACTCCTTTAATCGAGAGAAGCAAAAAGGAAATCCTGGAATTGGGGATGCAATTGGAGGCAGATTATTCCTATTCGGTCTCTTGTTACCGGGGTGGGGAAGTTCCCTGCCTGCATTGCCCCTCCTGCGATATCAGGATGAAAGCTTTCGAGGAACTGGAAATTGAGGACCCATTGATAACAAGATTGAAAAAGGAAGGTAAAATATGAGTTGGGAATTAGTGGTGAAGGAGAAGTTCTCTTCTGCCCATTTCCTGGAAAATTATTCGGGAAAATGTGAACGTATGCACGGTCATACGTTCCGTATTGAGGCTTACTTTAATGTAAAAGAACTGGACACCTCGGGAATTGGAATTGATTTTACTGAAATTAAAGCCTATCTAAAGGAATTGGTACCGGACCACCAGGTGTTGAATGAGGTGTTTGATTTTTCACCTTCGGCGGAAAATTTGTCCCGTTACCTGTACAATAAAATAAAAGAAAAATACAATGTATCCAAAGTGATCGTTTGGGAATCGGAAAATGCAGGGGCCATCTATACTGAAGATAAGTGAACGCTTCTGGTCTTTCCAGGGTGAGGGACTGAGGAGTGGTCTACCTTCAATTTTCCTGAGGTTAGCCGGTTGTTCGGCCCGCTGTTCCTATTGCGATACCCGTTTTGCCTGGGAGAAGGGCACTCTTATGACCCTGGACGACATTATCCTGGAGATCGATAAATTTAAAAAAAAATATCCCTGTTCACAAGTGGTCATAACCGGGGGAGAGCCCCTGGAGCAGGATCTCTCTCTCCTGGTCAGTGATCTGAAGGCCAATGGGTACTATCTTTCCATTGAAACCAACGGAAAAGAGTACCAGGAGTTGGATATCGATTGGTGGACTGTCTCACCCAAAGCAGATAATGATTATCGCATTCATGAAGATTTGCAGCCCCTGGTGTCGGAAGTCAAGCTCATTGTTACCCCTGATTTAACGGTTGACCACGTCAAAAAGGTCCGTTCTATGGGCGATTCTTTCCCTATTTTCCTGCAACCCGATTGGGAAGATGTCGATAAACACCGGCATACGGTACTGTTATTCCAGGAATGCCAGGAGCAGGGAATTTGCGATATCCGCTGTACGGTCCAATTGCATAAAATCTATGACGTGAAGTAGAGACAACGGTTTCCGCCGGTTTAGTCTTTGTCGATATCTTTAATGATCTCCACGTAACTGGTCCAGGGTATGGCAGGCCAGCTTTCCGCAGCCAGTGCGCCGGATGCACGGGTAATCAAGGAAACCCGGGCCGCTGTTTCGTTGCTGTCGGCTTCGTAGATATCCATAAAATCATAGGGACCCAACAGGGCGTAATGAAGCAGCCATTTGACGTCGGGGCACAGCATATTTACCTTTTTTTTCCATTCTTTCCCAATAGCTTCCCGCCGTTTTAAATCTCCCGAAATTTCCGGTGTTAATTTTGTCATCAGAACATATAGTGCCATGATTAACCTCTCTGACCATTATAGTAGTTTAATTCCCCGGAATTTTCAATAAAATATTATCCGGTTTCCCGAATATTTTAATTTGCCGCCTGGCATTGAGGGCAGAAATGGGAGCTGCGGTTGTTGATTTTAACTCGCTTGATAGGTGAAGCGCATTTATAGCATGGCGAACTTTCCCTGCCGTAGACCTTGAGATAATGCTGATTGTGGCCTTCCTTCTTTTCGGGAGGACGGTAATCCGATAGGGTAGTACCTTGGTTTTTTATAGCGGCATGGAGAATTTTGGGGATGGCTTCTGAGAGTTTTTTGATTTTTTGAACAGGAACGTTGACCAGGGGCGTGGAGGGATGGATAGCAGAAAGGAAAAGGGCTTCATCGGCATAGATATTGCCGATTCCAGCCAGCACTGTTTGGTCCAGGAGGATGGTTTTTATGGGCCGGATGGATTTCAGTTTTTTTAGAGTCGCTAATACCGGGCTGGATTCGAGGGGATCGGGGCCCAAACCGGGTAGTAATACCGAATCTTTAGGCCAATGTTTCAGGCGACCGAATTTTCTCATGTCCACGAAATAAAGCCGGGTTCCATCTTCAAAAAGAATTTCCGCCCTGATGTGGTTCGCTTCGTTGCCCTGGGTCTGAAACACCAATTTACCGGTCATGCGGAGATGAATGGTTAGATTGCTGCCGTCATCCAGGGAGAAACAGATATATTTTCCCCGGCGGTATAATCTGACCACCCTTCTGCCCTGGACAGTGGTTTTGAATAATTTCGGTTCTCCACTAATTGTCCGGTGCCAATGAATGGAGAGTTCTTTGATGATTTTTCCTGCGACTACCGGCTCCAGGGAGCGCACCACGGTTTCTACTTCAGGCAATTCAGGCATGAAAATTGTCTTTGAGCAGATCTCCTGTATGAAGTATATTTACACCGTCCCGCTCCAAGCTCCCCAATGTGAGTTGATGGATATCCTCAGCTTTATAAGTTTTGCCGTTAAAACCGGGGCAATCGGTGGTTGCTGTGGCGTCTGCCACAATGGAGACCTGGAATCCCAGGTTATTGGCAACTTTTACAGTGGAGGCTACGCATTGGTCGCTATAAAAACCGGTGAAAATAAGGGAGTGGAGATTGGCTTCGTGAAGCAATTCTTCCAGGTTGGTTCTCATAAAGGCGCTTTCAAAATGTTTGATAACGATGGGTTCTCCCTCCATGGGTTTGACCGTTTCTTTGATGGCTGTACCCGGGGCCGTGATGTAAAAGGGGGAATCTTTGCGGGTGGAGAGGTAGCGCACATGAAAAATGCGCCAACCTTTATTACGCCAATGGGCTAGAAGTTGAACAATATTTGCTTCGGCCTGGGGATTATTGAGGGGGCCGGTTTGGGGGTCGTCCAAAACCTCCTGTACATCGATGACAATTAACCCCGGTCCAATTTTATTGTGATACATGGGCGTCTTCCCGTAATGCCCGGTCTACTGCGGCCACAGAATGGATATAGGTGGTGTCGAAAAGGGGGATATCTCCATCTTCCTGCTTGACCAGGAGCGGAATTTCAGTACAACCCAGGATAATCCCCTGGGCCCCGCGCTCGACTAAGCCATGGATGATCTGCCAATATTTTTTCCTGGAACTTTCCAGTAATTTTCCCACCGGCAGTTCTTCAACCAATACCCGGTGAATCTCTTCCCTTTCATCAGGGGTGGGAATCAGCACATCGATATCGTGCTCATCTTTTAACCGGCCCTTGTAAAATTCCTGTTCCATAGTAAAACGGGTTCCCAGGAGCCCCACAGTGTGGAACTCCCTGGATTTTATTTGTTCAGCCGTTGCGTCGATAATACTCAGGATGGGGATACTGATGTGCTCCTGGATGGCACCGGCCAATTTGTGCATGGTGTTTGTGCAAATAACAAGTAGCTGGGCACCGGCTTTTTCTATCTTTTGGGCCCGGTCTACCAGAATGGCAGTGATTGTGTCCCATTTTCCCTCTTTCATCAAGGGTTCGATTTCGCCGAAGTCTACAGACCACATAACACAGGGAGCTGAATGGATGCCCCCTAATCTTTCTCTAAAGGTTTCGTTGATGATGCGGTAGTATTCCACTGATGATTCGCTGGTCATACCACCCAATAAACCAATTATTTTCATGAATAACTCCCTATTGATATACAGAATTGGCCGACCTGATACCGATTCCGTCGCAAATGATACTGATAAAGGTTTCAGCTTTTTCTTCAAGGGGAAAATCTAAAGGTATCATTTTGGATTGCTTGCGAATACCTGACAGATAGCTCATAAGACCGAAAGCCGTTGCCTTTAGGTCCAGGTGGGGGGCGATTTCCTTCTGTTCAACCCCCTCCTCTAATAAGTGAATGAGTTTTTGGCTCATGATCTCCAGGTGTCTTTCCCTTTGTTTAAAGATGGGTTTCAGGTTATCCGGGATATTCAGAGAGAGGAAAATGTTCTCCATCTCTTTAAACTCCTGTTCTTTTCCAATTGAGGTCAAAAATTCATAGATCAAAGTTTTTAGCCGTTTAAGGGGAGAGTCTGCGGAATTCATGATGTCATCGAAGCGCTCCACCATCTTTTCGGTGCAATCTTTCATCAGTGCCTGGAAGAGGTCCACCTTATTGTCAAAGTGCCAGTAGATGGCACCCCGGGTAACACCGGCCACCCTGGCGATCTCTTCAAGCCGGGTATCGGAAAAACCTTTCCGACCGAAAACACTCAATGCGGCCTGGATAATAGTTTGCCGGGTTTCTGCAGCTTCTTCCTTGGTCTTCTTCATTTTGATTCAACCCTAATTATTGGTTACCTTACCCACTGCTTGTTGCCAATCAAAATATGCATCCAGATAATCGTAAACTGCTGCATAACTGCCCAGGGTGGCCTGGTCATAAAGCAGGCGGGTATCTTTGAGCTCCAATTGGGTAATCAAACCGCTATCGGCACTGATTTCGGCTATTTTAAAGGCTTTGGCTGCGGTTTGGAGGCTTTTTTTGCTGGATTCGATGCGGGCATGGGCCTCTTTTAATCTTAAGTAGATATTCTCGATCTCATTGTAAATTTTTTCTTTAGTTTGATCGATTCTAATCCGGATTTTTTCCAGTTCAATTTTGGCTTTCTGGATTTGGGCTTGGCGGTAACCGCCTGTGTAGATGGGAATTGAAAGGTTTAAACCTACAATGTAGCTTTTGTTTTGGCGTTCAAATTTGAATTGATCGGAAAGGGATGAAAAATTGTAGATCAGATTCAAGGCCAGGCTGGGATACTTTTCGGCTTTTTCTGCTTTAACTGCTGTTGTGCGAAGTTTTTCTTCCCAAACCAGGGCATTGAAGTCCGGTCGGCTCTCTAAGATCAATGCCATTTGCTGTTTTTCCGGGAGGGGAGGGAATTTTTCGAAATCCCCTTCCAGGGTGATGCCCTCTTCCACGGGGATACCGGCCAGGTTTTTCATATTATTTAATGCCATTTCGAAATTTCGCCGGGATTTTGTGGTTTCCGGCTGGGCATTTTGCCAGCGAACTTCGGCCTGTAAGAGCTGGAATTGGGAAATCTGGCCGTTATCGTATTTCTTCTGCATGTTTTCGAAATTGTCTTTGGCATTCTTTTCGGCAGCGATGCTGATTTTCCAGATCTTTTCCAGTAGCAAAGCCTGGTAAAAGGTTTTACGGGATAATTTCATAATGGTCTGATCTGTTGCCATATAGATGAAATCGGTGAGTCGTTTGTACTCTTTAGCGGCTTTTAATGCGGTTCCTACCTTAAAGCTGAAAAGGGTTTGGTTAACCACCGCAGAAAATCCGTATTCGTTTTTGTAGTTGATTTTAAACTTTTGGTTCACCATTTCCCCGGTTTCAAAATCCGGGAAATCGATATAGAGAAAGTTGTCTTTCAGGTTACGTTTGTAATTGCCCTCCATCATCACTTTAGGCAAGGCTGTAGATGTGGCCTCTTTCTTCTGGACTTTTGCCATATCCAATTCTTTTTGGGCCAGCTTTAAATCTTTACTGTTTTTTTTCACCCTGGTAAGAAAGTTTTCCAGGGTGAGGGATTCGCCGGAGAGGCTGCTGAACATAAGCAGCAACCCCATAAATCCCAGGACTGCTGCTTTGGTTCTCTTATTGTATCTATTGGTTTTGTATTTCATAACTGTCTCCTGGTGCTTTGAGCGTGTCATTTTTTCACCTTTTTCGCCCTGCGGGAGGTCAGGTTGTAAATGGATGGAATCACAATCAGGGTTAGGACCGATGATACGATCAGGCCCCCGATGCTGACGATGCCCATGGGTTGACGGAACTCACTTCCCGATGTACCGATACCTAAAGCCATAGGCATCATACCTAAAATAATGGCGATAGTAGCCATAAGGATAGGCTTTAACCGGGTGGGGCAGGCTTCCAGCAAGGCATCTCTTACACTTTTACCCTTTTTCCTCAAAAGATTAGTATAGTCCAGCAACAAGATTGCGTTGTTGACCACAATGCCAAGCAACATAATGATTGCCATCATAGAGATGGTATTCATGGTTTTGCCGGTGATATCAAGGGCGAGGAATACGCCGATCATGGCCAGGGGCACTGTGCCCAGGATCATCATTGGTTGAGTCAGGCTTTCCAGGATGGCCGCCAACAACATATAGGTGAGCAAAAAGGCGATAAAGAAGGTGCTCAACATTTCTATTGAAGTTTCTTCCATCATTTCGACATCGCCGCCCCAATCGATTTTATAGCCTCCGGCGAAAGAGATTTCGTTTGTACGTGACCGGATCTCGTTGACCACGTCGCCCAGGGCTACCCCGGGACCGGTATAACCGGTGAAGAGGATGGATTTGTATTTATCCCTGTGGATGATCTTACTATAGCCTTCGGTATAGTCTATGGCTGCCAATTGGGATAAACGGTAAACCCCGGCAGGACCGACTACCGCCAGGTTGGCGATCTTTTCCGGTGTATCGGTTGAATTTTCATTCAACATGATACGGATATCGTACTCTTCGCCGGCATCCTTGTACTGGGTTGCCACGATTCCTTCGATGGAGTTGCGCAGGGTCATAGCCAGGTCGAAAACGGTAAAACCAAGATCCGCCATTTTGACCCGGTCGGGGTTCAGGGTGATTTCCGGTTTTCCCGGCCTGGAACTGGTGGTTAAGTTCACAAGTCCCGGGATGGTTTTAATTCTATCCAGGATTTGATTTTTGTATTTTTCCAATTGTTCGATGTTTTGGCCCAGAAGGAAGAATTGTATCGGGGCTTCCCCGCCACCCATAGGCGATACCGGGGCCACCCTGATTTTGGCATTAGGTATGTCCGAGAGTTTGCGGATAAATAGGTCTGCTGCCTGGTTACTGGTAATTTCTCTCTGTTCTGCGGGAACCAGCTTGATGCTCATTTTTGCCAGGTTGGTTCCGATATCGGTTTCAGCCAGGGAACCCATCTGGGTAACGATATGTTTGACTTCTTTATTTTCTTTGATGCGATCCTCGACAATCCGCAAAAGAGCGGTTGTGGCTTCCAGGTTGTAACCCTGGGGTAGTTCCACTTCCACACCGATATCGCCTTCGTCCATGAGGGGCATAAATTCGAAACCTACTCTTGATGCACTAATGAAACTCAAGAAGAAGAGTAGGATGGAAACCACGATTACCATGGCGCTGCGCAGCTTGTTTTTAATGACCATATCCAGGATTTTGCGGTAGCTTTTTTCCCAGGAATGAAACATATTTTCCAGCTTTTGGCCGAGGGGACGTTTTTTTGTGTCTTTGTCGGGTAGGATCAGTGATGCCAGCATGGGAGTGAGGGTGAAGGATACGATAATGGAGAATATGGTGGCAAAAGTAACTGTTAAGGCAAATTGTTTGAAAAACTGTCCCACCAATCCGGACATGGAGGCGATGGGTAAAAAGACCACGATATTGGTCATAGTGGAGGCGATAATTGCCACTGCGATTTCAGAAGTGCCTTTGGCTGCCGAATCGGCACTGCTGTGCCCCATCTGCTTGTAGCGGAAAATGTTTTCCAGTACAACAACAGAGTTGGTTACCAGTATACCTACTGCTGTAGATAATCCCATGAGGGACATGATATTCAAAGTAAAACCGGCATATTGCAGCAATAGGAAAGTGGAGATAATCGAAAAGGGCATGGAGAGAGCGGCAATGATGGTAGAGCGAATATCATGCAGGAAGAATAATAGTACCAGGGCTGTCAAAAGCACTCCCAGGAAAATATTACCCAGGGTGTCTTCCACTGAACTTTCTATAAATTTCGAACGGTCCAGTACGACCGACAGGTTGTTGCCGGCAGGGAGTTCTTTTTCTATTTCCGGTAATGTTTCATAAATGGCACTGGCCAGGTCTACCGTATTTCCTTCCGGACTCTTGGTCAATGAGAGCAGTACCACATTGTCTTTGCGGAGTTTATCCACGTTATTGAAGTATGTGGTGCGTTCCCTGATCTTGGCGCCGGTGTCTTCGATTTTTGCCAGCATTCCCAACTTTTTCTTCCCAAAAGCTGTGGGAATTTCCATCTCCCTGAGAGCCTCCATGCTTCTCAATTCACCCTTCAAGCGGACAGAATATTCCTGGTTTTGTTGCTTGAATTGCCCGCCGGGCATGTCCATATTGGCGGCTTTGAGAATCTGGCTCAGTTGAGTTAAGGAAATGGCATTTTCATAAACGATACGGTTATCGAATTCAACCCGGATTTCCCGTTCCTGTCCACCGGTGATATCCACACGGGCCACACCGGGGATCTGGGAGAAACGGACTTTTAAATTCTTATCTGCATACTCGTATAGATCGATCAAGTTCTGGTTTCCGCTGAGCATGATGTCCATAATGGGCATGGCATTGAAGTCGAATTTTGCCACAATGGGCCTTTCGGCACCTTCAGGTAATTCGTTTAAGATCTGGTCGACCTTTTCTTTGACTTCCTGGTTGGCGATATCGGGGTCTTTGTCCATTTCAAAACGGATCATGACAATGGAGACACTGTCCATGGAATAGGATTGCATCCAGTCTATATTGCTGACCGTGGATACATTATCTTCGATCTTTTTGGTAATTTGGTTTTCTACTTCCTGGGGACCGCCACCGGGATAAATAGTCTGGATAGTGACAAATCCGAATTCAACCTCCGGGGTCAATTCCAGGGGAAGTGAGAAGTATCCGATTAGGCCGAAAATCAAGAAAACGATCAGGGCCATACTGACCATAATTGGTCGTTTGATAGATATATCTGCAAGGAACATGGTGTTACCTGTTTTCCTTTGATTACTTGATCACTTTGACTTTGGCGTCGGGAGTCAAGAGTGTTTGTCCTTCCACCACCAATTGATCACCAGGAGTGAGTCCTTCCAGGATTTCCACGTCTAAGACATGCTGTTTCCCGGTTTTCACTTCCCGTTTATGAGCTTTGCTGTCATTGACTACATAAACCGCAAAGTTTTCTCCATCTTTGATTAGGTGTTGGCGTTTGACTACTAGGGCCCCGGGTTGGATGTGAGTAGCGATTTTGACCTCTACTGTGGTTCCGGGTTTCAGTAAGTTGTCGGTATTGTCGAATTCAACCTGGGCCTGGAAGGCTTTTTTATATTGATTCATACCCATATCCACCTGGATGACTTTTCCCTGGATTTCATATCCTTTCCAGGACGCGGTTGCGGGCATGCCGGTTTTTACTTCGAAAATTTGCTCTTCGGACAACCAGATTTTTGCCTTCATTCGGTCGGTCTGGGAAATGATGAAGAGTTCGTTTTCTTTTTTCACATTGTCGGTTTCCGAAACGGCAACACGGGTGACATAGCCGTTAATGGGAGCTTTAACCTTGATGCTTTGTCTAGCAGCTGCCCAATTGGCTTTGGCTACCTGGAAGGCGGCCCGGGTATTATCCCGCTCTTGTAAGGAAATTCCACCACTTTTATAGAGTTTTTCAATTCGTTTATAGGCCGCTTTATAGTTTTCGAAAGCCACCTTGGCCTGGTTGTATTGGGCCGAAGGACTATCGGTAGGGAAGGTGAGGAGAATTTGATCTTTTTTGACATAATCTCCAACCTTGACGTGGATTTTTTCTATTTTGTCCCCGATAGGAGCGTAAACTCCTGATTCTTTAATTCCGCTGAGCACTGAATTAAAGCTGATTTCAACTTTGAAATCTTCCTGTTTTACCGTTTCTACTCTAACGGGCAAGCCCTCTTCCTTGTATATTTGTTCAAGGTTTTTTGACTCTTCTACTTTTTTTTCCGTGCAAGCTGTGGAAATTAATAAATTCAGTACAAGTAAGAGGACTAATCCAATACCTGCGGTTAATGTTTTCCGTGTCATCTACATTACTCCTTTTTGCTTTTTTGTTCTTAGCATTATACATACACGCGTGTATGTTGTCAATGGAAGAAGTTTTGTATTTTTGAAAAAAAAAGGATATTCATCCTGGAATCTGCCCTCTTCGTCTTTTGTACGGGGTTGATGTAGATATACCCTACTTGCATTCACCAAGGGTTTTCTTCCCCATTAATTGGAGAATTAGAATAAATTTATATATCTATATGTAGTGGTAGCCGAAATCTAAAGGTAATTATAATTTATTGTAGAGACCAGTCCATGACCAGGGCGGCGTAGAATTCCATAGCTTTAATGATTTCATCTACAGTAACTTGCTCCTGGGGAGTATGGGCGTGCTCCTCTTTTCCCGGTCCCAATCCAATCGTAGGAATACCGCACATGCCTTTGGTAACCACACCATTAGTGGAGAATTTCCAGGTACCGTAATCGGCTTTTCTTAAAAATTGTTTTTGATAGGCGCGACCTGCGGACTGAACAAGGGGGTCGTTTTTGTCCATTAACCACATGGGATAGAAGGCTTTAACTGGGAATTGTTTACCCGTAAAGCTGCGTACTTTGTAATCGGGGATGGTAATGGTTGCCTGGGCTGCTTGCACTGATAGCAATTGACTTATTTCTTTTATGCAGGATTCTTTGGTTTCTCCCTCTGTGAGACGTCTATCCAGGTGGATGACTGCGCTATCCGGGACGGCACACAGGGAGGGAGATGAAGTACGCATTTCGGTGACAGCGATACTGCCTTTTCCTAAGTTGGGGCGGACACGCAATTTACTGTTTAATTCTTGGATCTCTTTGATGATGGGCATCATCTTGTAGATGGCATTCTGGCCCTTTTCCGGGGCTGAACCGTGACTGGAGATTCCCTGGGTCGTCA
>Ga0055447_10000033_pt1 | contig 11862 bp, 10 predicted proteins | sample China_Galinas_Co_3_FD_57743 | JGI IMG/M metagenome (GOLD analysis project Ga0055447, IMG submission 57743) | Wetland microbial communities from San Francisco Bay, California, USA, that impact long-term carbon sequestration - China_Galinas_CordC_D2 | ecosystem: Environmental > Aquatic > Marine >... | reverse complement strand
CCAAATTTCACCCGGAAATTCATTTCGCAGCCCGTTTTGCAGCTAAAGAGGCTTTTTTCAAATCCCTGGGAACCGGCTGGCGTGGCGGTATGCGTTGGTTGGATATCTCGGTACGAAATGATGAATTAGGGAAACCTGGATTGGAATTATCGGGACTCACCCTGGATAATTTTAATAAAACCGGCAGCAATGGCATCCACATTACTTTGTCCCATACGAAAAACTACGCTGTAGCATTTGTAATCCTGGAATAATGTTAATAATCTGTGAAAAGAAGGTAAAATCCTCATTAATATAGAGCGAAGGTTTGAAAAATGACAGAATTTATAATAAAATGTAGTTTGACTGGACAAAAAGAATATAATCGTCCGATTTCGACCTGGAAACCAGGTCTGGAGTGAGCAATGAAGTTTTTTCAAATCAGGTCAAAGATATTTAATGATATTGCTGTTATATATCCGAAAGGTCATCTCGATGCTCATAACGTGGAACGCTTTGAGAAAGAGATTTTGAAGCTTAAAGACAATAAGGTATACAATATTGTCATTAATTGTGCCGATCTCAATTACATCAGTTCCGCAGGCATGGGGATTATAATGGGCTACCTGGATGAAATCAGGGAAAAGTCCGGGGACATAAAGTTGTGTGCCGTGAACGAAAGAGTCTATGAAATTTTCGACCTGGTCGGGTTTACCGAGATATACGATTTCCTCGAGGACGAAGAAGCCGCTATAAACAAATATAAAAATGTTTCCTGAAAAACCGGAATTATCCATATTGCTTCCCTCTAAAACGGAATTGCTGAAGATGATTGTGGAGCTCACCCGGCATATTGCCACCCTCAATCAATTTTCCGCCAATGATGCCCAAAAAATTGCCCTGGCTGTGGATGAAGCCATCACCAATGTGATTAAGCATTCTTACCGGAATATTATGGATGAAGATATCAAGGTAGAATACTTTTGTCAGGTCCAGGGGCTTAAAATAACCATATCCTTTACCGGCGTACCCCCCATTTTAGAAGAAAGCGACGTTAACCTGGATAGAATGATCAAAGAAAAAAAGAAGGGTGGACTGGGCGTCGAATTAATGAAACGCATTATGGATTCAGTGGAGTATAAAACTGCGGGAAATATTAATACCTGCACCATGATAAAATGGAAGACACCGGCATAATTAATTTAAAAAAAGAGCTGAAACTCAAAAAGTTCCAGTTCGATTCCATATTCGAATTTTCCGAAACCATCTATTCAGCCTTTGATATTGACAGTATTATAAGGATATATTTTTCGACATTAATGGGGCAGTTGGGCTTAACCCGTTTGTTTTTTTACGATTCCCGCAATAAAATACTTGAAAAGCGGGGCTTCCGAATCTCCGAAGGGGATAAAAAAAACCTGGAAAAAGGCCTCAAAAAATTGGGCAATGACTGGTTCACCATAAAAGTGGATGATTTGGTTCCCGATGACCAGGGGTTGCAAGAATTATTAAAAGAAAAGAAAATCCACCAATTGATCAATATTTCAGAATCCTCAAAGAATTGCATCGTATTGGGTGTGAGCTTGAAGTTCAATAAACTGGAACTGTCTAACGAAAATGTGGATTTATCATTTTTTGTGTCCAAATTTTCTCTGAGCGCCATAGACAACGCATTCATGATCAATCGTTTAATCGAATCCAAGCGAGTCGAACACGAAATGAAAATTGCCCGGGATATTCAATTGGCCCTGTTGCCCCAGGAGATCCCGGCCCTGGAAAATTTCGAAATCGGGGTGATATACCAGCCCATAAACGAAGTCGGTGGGGATTACTATGACATTTTGAACGAGCGAGGGGGGATGTTACCCATTTTAATAGCCGATGTGGAAGGTAAAGGACTATCTGCTGCCTTATTGGCTGCTTCATCCCAGGCGATTTTCAGATCCATGAACGAGCTTTATTTTTTTAGTATTGAGAAGTTCGTCTCCAAAGCCAATGCGCTTATTTATGATTTTACCAGGGGAAACCGTTTTATCACTTTGTGCTGGATGTTGCTGGATGATTGCAAGCGAACCATAACCTATGTCAATGCCGGCCATGTGGCTCCCATGTTAATTTCTGACGAAAGTGTCACCCTCCTGGAGAAGGGAGGCTTTTTAACCGGATTTATCAGTGAGGCCCAATACGAGCAGGATACGGTGCAACTCAAACCCGGGGATTTGGTGGTTGCTTTCACCGATGGGGTGAACGAAGTCGAAAATAACCAGGGTGAGGAGTTCGGTGATGAAGCGGTTATAGCCTATTTGAGAGACAATCAGGGATTGCCTGCTTCCCAGATGGCCTCGGGGCTTTTTGCAGAGATAAAAAAATTCAGTGGTAATAAAAAATTCAGGGATGATTTTACCCTGATCATTATAAAAGCAAAATAAAATCCCAAATTTCCACCTCCCTTTTCATAAGGGGCGACAAATAACTTGACAATAAGTGTTTTTTTTTATATATTATAGCTTAATTTCAACGTGGAAGGAGTTAGCGGTGAAAAGAACATTTCAGCCAAACAACAGAAAACGTAAGATGACCCATGGCTTCAGAGAAAGAATGTCTACTAAGGCTGGCAGAGCGGTTATCAATCGAAGAAGAAGAAAAGGCAGGAAAAAACTGACTGTATGATAAATGCCAGTTAAATTTTTCCCTTTTCAACGGATAAAAAAAGAAGAAGATTTTAAAAATCTTGTAAGAAATGCAAAACGCTTAAAGAAGGGATTTTTTTTTTAAAATATTTGCAAAATGATTACTCTTATCATAGGTTCGCTATTACTGTCAGTAGGAAAATAGGGAATGCTGTACAGAGAAATTACATTAAACGTAAAATGAAAGAATACTTCAGGCTTAACCAGGATTTACTACCTTCTGACGCTTATTATGACGTCTGGGTTGTAATGAAAAAACGATTCCATGGGGAAACTGCGCCTGAAGTGGAAAAAATATTTTGTCAAACATTGAGAAAAATTAATACCAGATGATAAAACAATTTCTACTATTGTTAATCAAATTGTACAAAAAAATTATCTCTCCGCTTTTAGGTGATAATTGCCGGTTTTATCCATCCTGTTCAAACTATACATATGAAGCCATTGACCGGTTCGGAATATTCAAAGGAATTTTCCTTGGTACAAAACGAATTTTTAAGTGTCAACCCCTACATCCGGGAGGATTGGATCCCGTACCTGACAAATTTGAGGTAAAGTTAAAATGGAACAAAAAAATTTAGTAGTAGCTATAGCCCTATCTATTGCCGTCCTTTTCTTATATTCGATGTTTTTTGCGCCCAAACCCCAACCGGTTTCACAGAAAGAAGTGGTGCAAACCGACACCCAACAGGTGAAACAAGAAGGACAGGAAAAAACGACGGAGGCTGCTCCCGGGAAATCCTCAAGAGATGCTGCCGATATATTGTTCGGCAACCGGGAAGTAGAAAAGAAAACCGAAGAACCCCCGGTTCCGGTTGAATTAGATGTAAAAGGTAGCGAAGCCCGTGATATTACAATAGAAACCGATCTGTTCAGCGCTGTATTTACTACCAGGGGCGCCGGATTAAAATCCTTTGTATTGAAAAAATATAAAGATGATAAAAAGAATCCCCTTGACCTGGTGGCTCAAAAAGTAAAGGATTTTAATATCTTTCCTTTCTATATCTCAACTGAATCGGATATGCGCTTCAAGGAAGTGAATGAGGGCTTGTTTGTGTATGACGGTGATCCTGTGGTCGAAGTGGAAGCCGGCGGCAAACAATCGGTCACCTTTCGTTATTCCGATGTTATGAAAAAAATTTCGGTAACCAAAACCTTTGAATTTGTAGACAATAGTTATATAGTGGACATGAAGTGCCGTATCATTAAAGACGGCAAAGTCGTTCCGGCTCCCGTAGTTTTCGGACCCGACCTGGAAAATAATATCCTTGAAGAACGTACCGGCAGCAAACTTAGGATTTGGGCATTTGACGGCGATAGCGCAGACGACAAGATTTTCGAATCTTTGAAAACCCAACGAACCGAAGACGGCAGTAAACTTTCCACTGCCCAGGGTTTCCTGGACGGCTCTTATTATTGGGTCGCCTATGACCGCGCCTATTTTACCGTTATGTTCAAACGGGAACAGAATGCATCGCCCATTAAATATTCGGTAATTAAAGAACGGAAAATCCTACCTGCTACAGAGAAAGGTAAGAAAGCAAAAAAAGTTGACGAATTGTATTCATATATAGTGGTTATGGATCCGGTAAAAGTATTTTTGGGCCCTAAGGATGAAGAGGTCCTGACTTCAGTCGAGAGTACTTTCATAGGAGCCACTGAAATAGTCGATTACGGCTGGTTCGGCCCCATTGCCAAGATCATGTTGAAGGGTATCACTTTTATCCAGAAGTATATCCCCAATTACGGTTGGGCCCTGGTAATTTTTACATTCTTTTTGAAAGTGCTTTTATTCCCCCTAACCTATACTTCCAGCGTCTCCATGGCGAAGATGCAGACATTGCAACCCAAGATCAAAGCCATCAAAAAGAAATACAAAAATTTACGGGATCCCGAACAACGAAAGCAGATGAATGTAGAGACCATGGAGCTCTATAAGAAGGAGAAGGTCAACCCTGCAGGGGGGTGTCTACCCATGCTCCTGCAATTCCCTATCCTGTTAGGAGTATTTGCCCTATTGCGGACAAGTATCAGCGTTCGTCACGAACCCTGGATTATTTGGATACAGGATCTCTCGCTTAAAGATCCCATTTACTTGTTACCAATCTTAATGGGCTTATCCCAATTGGTTGTACAAAAGATGACTCCCACCAGCGCAGAAGGTCCTCAAGCGAAAATGATGTTCCTGATGCCTATCGTGTTTACCTTCGTTGTGCTTGGATTACCCAGTGGCTTGACTTTATATTGGTTCATTTCGAACCTCTTACAAGTTGGACAACAATACATTATCAATAAAAAAATATATTCCGAGAAAAGAGAAGAGGACAAGCTAAAGAAGCAGCATAAAAGAAAAAAAGGGGTTAGCAAGAGATGAGTGAAAAAAAGGAATTTTTTTCCAGTTCATTAAAAGATGCCATCGCCAAAGCTGCATTAGAATTTGATGTTGAAGAAGAACATGTAAAGTATGAAATCATAACGGAAAAGACCAAGTATTTCGGCCACAGTCAAAGAGAGATCTATATACGGGCCTGGGCATCCGACGGTAAAGAATCCGAATCCCTGTCCCATTTCATCTCGAAAATGGTGAAAGCTTTGCAGATGGATTTGAAATTCCGCATAACCGACGGCAAAGGCTTTTCCAAAGTGGACTTCACGGGAAGAGACTATAAATTGATGCTCTACCAGAACGGGAACCTTTTGAATGCTGTCCAATATATCCTGAACCGGCTCTTTTCCGATGCCATCGGTAAAAAGATATATTGCGAATGTGAAAAATTCAGGAGAAACCGCGAATACGAATTAACCAACCTGGCTCACAGGTATGCAAAATCAGTGCGTCGTAATGGTAAATCCATTAGTCTGAAAGAGTTGAACCCCTTTGAAAGAAGAATCATTCATATGACTATAAATAAATACTCTGACCTGGAATCCAAAAGCACAGGAGATAGTTTCCAAAAAATAATCACAATTAGAAAGAAGTAATGGACCCCAGTACCATTGCAGCCCTATCCACACCCCCGGGACGGGGTGGCATTGCCGTTATTAGGGTAAGCGGGACAGATACTCTCCAGGTACTTGGCTGCATTATTGAAAATTTCCCCCTGGAACCCACGGCCAGGCATGCCTATCACAGTTATATTTCCCATGAAAATCAGCGACTGGATGAGTGCGTAGTGATCTTTTTTAGAGGACCCAATTCTTATACCGGGGAGGACCTGGCCGAGATTTCTATTCATTCCAATCCCTTATTGGTAGAAAAGATCCTCACTATCATATTGAACCTGGGCACAAGAAGCGCCCTCCCCGGTGAATTCACTTTCCGGGCATTTAAAAACGGTAAGATGGATCTCATACAGGCTGAAGCCGTTAACGAATTGATCAATGCCAATTCGAGTTATTATGCCAATATGAAATTCACCAGCCTCCAGGGCAAATTATCCCGATTGGTAGGCATCATAAAAGATAGCCTGGTGCAATTCGGAATCAAGATCGAAACCAGGATCGAATTTGAAGAGGACCAGTTCATGGATCCGGTTCCCCTGGGTCATGAGATGGTGGAAACCCTGGCCATGGTAAAAAAAGTACTGGAAAGCGCCCGCTTCAACGATGTGCTCAATAAAGGATTGTCAATTGTTATCCTGGGCCGGGTCAATGTGGGTAAATCCTCCCTGTTTAACGCTTTACTTATGGAGGAACGCGCCATTACCTCTTCCATTCCGGGTACCACCCGGGATTTTCTCCAGGAAAAAATATATATAGACGGTATTCCAATCCAGGTGGCCGATGTGGCCGGTTTCAATAAAGATACGGGTGACGAAATAGAGGCCCTGGGCATTAAACGTAGCCTGGAGAAAATTGAAAATGCCGATGCCGTGATTTTTATGTTAGATGCCTCTCGTGAAGAGCGGGATATTGATTTAGAAATCTACAATATCATTAAAGAAAAGAAAAAAATATTAGCTTTAAATAAAATGGATATCGCCGATGACGCTGTAGTCAACGCCGTAAAAGAGCATTTCCGGGATGAGAGCCTGGTAGAAATTTCGGTCAAAAAACATATACGCATAGGTGAAATAAGAGATTTTTTAAAAAATCTGGTCAACGAGGTTACCTCTGTGGATGTGGACATCGCCGTCAATGGCAGGCAGAAAAACCTGCTCATGGAATTGACCGGGGTTCTTAAGGACATTATCCGCTTGAATCAAGATTTTTCCAATCACGCCGAACTTTTAGCCGAAGAGGTTAGAAAGGCCCTGAATATCATAGGTCAATTGACCGGGGAAGTTACTCCCGACGATATTTTGGACGGCATTTTTTCCCAATTCTGCATCGGCAAATAATCCCTTTTGCCGGCTCTTATAAATTTGTATCTTTATGGGTGAGTCATCCGTATAATAGAGTGGGAGATAAAGCGGATGGAGTTATGAGTTTTTTTTCATATTTTTTAGGAGGTAAGAGATGTATAAAAAAATAGGGGGGGTGAAATGCACCCTCCTGGTAATTCTTTTCTTAGGGCTATCTATGGTTTTGAGCCCCCTTGAATGTCGAGAAACGGACCTGACTGGTGTGGATGAAATTTATGAAAACATTCGTTGGTCCGATCCGAAATATGAATGGGAGGAAAGTATCGTTACATTTATCAACGAAGGAATGACCCTGGTTTGTTCCTTAACTCTGCCTGCAACTGAAAAACTGTGCCCAATCGTCATTACTCTTAACGGCTTTACGGGGAACCGGAACGGTGTACCCGTGGCCGGTACCGATGAACTCTTTTTTTGCAGAACAACCCGGATCCTGGCTCAACAAGGAATCGCTTCTTTACGGGTGGATTTTCGTGGTTCCGGCGATAGTGACGGGCAATACTGGATGACAACCTTTTCCACCCAGATTTCCGACGCCCTGGCTGCGGTTGAATACATCGATAACAATTTAAAGCACCGGGTGAATACCGAATCAATTGGGATCATCGGTTTTTCCCAGGGAGGTTTAGTGGGAAGCTGTGCTGCCGCAAAAGAAAAGCGGATCGATTCGTTGGTTTTGTGGTCGGCACCGGGTCACCCACCCATTGACTATGAAGGTTTAATTACACGACAGGGCTTTTACCAGGCCTGGGCTCTAAATCCCGGTGAAATAATCAGTTTGCCTCTCTACCTGGGGGGTGTTTATATTTATGATGTGGAACTTAGCAAAGCCTTTTTTGAAGATATGTTTAACTTACAACCCTTGGCTGAAATTCGAGATTACCCGGGCCCAATGATGTACATTGCCGGTACGGAAGACATTGTCGTTTGGCCCCAACCCAATGTGGGGGCCGCTTTTCTGAAATATCATGAGGGAAGCGAAAAGTTGGTTGTTCTGGATGCCGATCACTCTTTTAATTTTGGAATCGACTCACTCCGATTGGATGATGCGATTTATTGGAGTACTGCCTGGTTTATCCATACCCTTCATTATGGCAAGAAATAAAAAAGTATAAGACTTTACACTCCATCCCATCTCCCCCAGAAATTCCCCCTGGAAAATAGTTTTCTATTTGCTATTGGAGATCAATAACCTGGTTTTCGAAGAAAATCTATGTGAAAATCAATTTGATAGACTCAGGTTATCTCTCTTTCGCTCCCCTGGTATGTGTATTTTAAAATGGGGAAACTCCTCTTTTTTCCCTATCTTGATATCAAGGGCGTTTTGCGATATACTAGGGCCGCCCTTTGGGATAATTTCATTATTGGAAATTTCTAAAATCCGGGTAAATTAAGATAAATTCGAGACCTTTAATATGAAAAAAGTTGTAATTATAGGCGCCGGACATGCCGGTATAGAAGCCGCCTACGCTGTTTCAAAAATGGGCTGCAAAGCTATCCTTGTTACCATCCACCTTGAAACCATAGCACAAATGTCCTGTAATCCATCTATCGGCGGTATCGCCAAAGGCCATCTTGTCAAAGAGATCGATGCCCTGGGAGGCATTATGGGAAGAGCTGCCGATGCAACAGGTATCCATTTCAAGATCCTCAACCGCCGTAAAGGACCCGCTGTCAGGGCTACACGCTCTCAAAACGATAAAATTCAATATCGGGAATTTATGAAACAATTCCTGGAGAATACACCCAACCTGGAAGTGTATCAATCCATTGTCTCAGGTCTGAAGGTCCATAACGGCAGGGTCAGCGGTGTCACCCTATTGGAGGGCAACGAACTGGAAGCCGATGCCGTGATCCTGGCTACAGGTACATTTCTTGAAGGAAAAATCTATATCGGCAGCACTATATACAGCGCCGGTCGCTCCAATGAACCTGCCTCTATCCAATTGGCAGCTTCAATAAAAGAGTTGGGTTTTCAAACCCGTAGATTAAAAACCGGTACACCCATGCGGCTGCATCACGATACCATCGATTGGTCCCGTTTCGAACCGCAACCAGGCGACGAACCGCCCATTCCATTTTCCCTTTTTACCCGCAAAAAGGTCAAGAACCAGGTGATTTGCTACCTGGGCTATACCACACCCGACGTTAAAGATATCATTAATGATAACATCCATCTATCGCCCCTTTTTTCCGGTACTATAGAAGGAATCGGGCCCCGATATTGTCCGTCTATCGAGGATAAAATCGTAAAATTCCCTCACAGGGATGTACACCATTTTTTCCTTGAACCTGAGGGTATAGCCAATAAAGAGGTTTATGTCAACGGCATGTCATCTAGTTTGCCTGTTCAGGTCCAGGCTAAGATTCTTAAAGCCGTTCCCGGTCTGGATCATGCTGTAATGATGAGACCGGCCTACGCTATCGAGTATGATGCCATTGATCCCACCCAATTGAAATATACCCTGGAGAGTAAGGATATTGAGCACCTATATTTTGCAGGCCAGGTAAACGGGACTTCCGGTTACGAAGAGGCCGGAGCCCAGGGATTGATGGCAGGTATAAATGCGGTGCTGAAATTGCAGGAAAAAGCACCCCTGGTATTGAGAAGAGACGAAGCCTATATCGGTGTTATGATCGACGATATCGTTACCCGGGGCGTTGACGAACCCTACCGGTTATTTACTTCCAGGGCAGAATACCGTTTGCAATTGCGGGAAGACAATGCCTTTGAACGATTGGCCGGTTATGCACTGGAGCTAAATTTGTTGGGAAAAAATTTATTTCATCGTCAAAACCGGCGTTATGCCCGGCTGAAAAGAGTGATCAATAGTCTGTCAGATATGAAGGCCCGGTATAAAGACAAGACCCAACGCCTTGAACACCTGTTGAAAATGCCTGAGATAGATTTCGCTAAGCTTGAAGAGCTTTACGGAGCTCCAATACTGGCCAATCAAACCTTAAGGGATATCTCCTATGTAGAAGCCAATGTCAAATATAAAGGCTATATTCAGCTTCAAAAAAAAAGCATAAAAAAATCCCACGAATTGGAACGTATTCACTTACCTGCTGACCTGGATTATTGGGAAATTAGCGGTCTTTCCACCGAAGTTCGCCAGAAACTCAGCAAATTCCGCCCCGAAAACCTGAATGCTGCTGCCGGTATCCCGGGGGTCACTCCCGCTTCTATAAACGTGATCTCAATTTATTTGACCGTAAAAAGCAAGCAGAATAATTCCTAACCCCGCTTCTTTCTCATCTTTTGCAAGAATTCGGGCAATCATTTGTTTATATATATGCGGCTTTAAGATCAAGTAACCTACTCGCGGAGGTGTAGTATGAAAAAGATTATTGTTTGGGTTTTTGTCTTTTTTCTGTTAGTACTCATGGGAGACCGGCTCGATGCCCGGTTTTACTCGCCAGATATGAGCCGTCATATGAAATACGGAATACGTATTGCGGAACAAAACCTGGTTAGCGGGAGTATGTTGCTTAAAATAAAAGATGAAATCGGTTTATCTGTGGAACAAATTTCAAAGATTAAACAGATGAGAAAACTCCAGGAAGAGAAGATGGCCCGGGAAGGGGAGAAGGTCAAAGCTATTGAAAAAAAAATCTCCCTGGAATTGATGCAGGAAAAATCCGATCGCAAAAAGCTTGAAAAGCTATTGAAAGAAGTAGCGGGGCTAAAAACCCTGGGGAAAATCGACTTTATGAATTATCTTCTTGATTTGAGGGAGTTATTGAGTGAGGACCAACTCAAAAAAACAGAAGACATTAAGAAGAAAATGCGGCTGGAACGTATGAAAAAGTGCCGTGAAAGACATAAAAAAGAGAACCGGCGGAAGAGAGAGTAATATTTTTGTCCTCATAACAATATATCAGGCTAGGGGTTGATTGTTCCACTTTTTTTGGGCTCTATTCATAATGTGAATCCCGGTGGCTTAATACCGGTAAAATTGGGAAAATGACTTGAAAATACCATGAAATATTTATATAATAGGGAATCTATGAATATCGAAAATTTAGAAATTCAAATCCGGGGAAAAAGAGAACTCTCTGGAAATGTCGTTATATCCGGGGCCAAAAATGCGGCCCTCCCGGAGCTTGCTGCCAGTATCCTGAGTGGAGAAGAATTTGAATTCACATCAGTACCCCAGGTAGAGGATATTAAGGTAATGTTTCGTGCCTTAAAGAATCTTGGGGCAAAAGGTTCTTTTCAAGGAGATACGGTCAAAATAAAACTCCCTGAAATCACCTCAGCATTGGTGCCCAGGGAGATTGTTGAAACATCCAGGGCTTCGGTATTAATCCTGGGGCCCTTGCTGGCCCGGAACGGTTATGCCCGGGTTTCCAATCCCGGGGGGTGTTCCATTGGGGAGCGCAAAATCAACTATCACCTGGACGGACTGCGGGCCATGGGTGCGGTTATTACCGAAGAATCGGAGCATATTGTTGCCAAAGCCGAATTGCCTCTAAAAGCCATTGATTTCACCTTTCCTCAAAAAACCGTCACGGGTACGGAAAACCTATTAATGGCTGCTGCTGTTGCCAAAGGCACCACTATTCTTCGCAATTGTGCATTGGAACCGGAAATTGCGGACCTGGTCGATTTATTGGAGAAAATGGGGGTTCGGATAAAGGGCAAAAACAGCGAAGTTCTTACTGTTAAAGGGAAAGAACAGCCTACAGGGGCCAAACACCGGATTATCCCTGATCGTATTGAAATGGGTACCTATGTCATTGCCGGCGGCTTTATGGGAAATTCCATACAAGTGGAAAACGCAGTCCCCGCCTACATTGATAGTTTGTTAACCCTACTAAAAGAAATT
>Ga0055447_10000032_pt1 | contig 11923 bp, 10 predicted proteins | sample China_Galinas_Co_3_FD_57743 | JGI IMG/M metagenome (GOLD analysis project Ga0055447, IMG submission 57743) | Wetland microbial communities from San Francisco Bay, California, USA, that impact long-term carbon sequestration - China_Galinas_CordC_D2 | ecosystem: Environmental > Aquatic > Marine >... | reverse complement strand
CGTCAACGAAACAACCTTTTTCGGTCAACAGACCGGAGTATTGTATCTTACCGGATTTAAGTTTGGCCGCATTGTTGGATGTGATGTGTTGCACTGCAGGGAGTGCCTCTTTTCCAGTGAAGAATATTTCACCCATATGGCTGACATCGAAGATTCCCCCGGTTGTCCTTACTGCCATGTGTTCTGCGCTCAAGCCCGAATATTGTACGGGTAATTCCCAGCCAAAGAAATCAATCATCTTTCCTTTGAGTTGGTGGTGCGCTTGATTCAGCTTCGTCCTTTTCATAGTCAGGTCTCCATTACTATTTGATTCTCTATTTTGTTTAATCTTTTAACAATCAAAGTATCACACAAAACCGATAAAATCAAGCCTTATTGGGGGAAAAAAACTCTTTTATACTCCCCTGTCTTCCTGGACTCTTTTCCATGTATCCTGGAATATGGATGGGTTGTCGAGATCGTAGGGGCATTTCCCGATACACTCATTGCATCCGGTGCAATCCTGGTATGATTTTGGCAAAGATTGGATGCGGTTCCAGGCCCAATCTTTGAGATTATAACGGAAATAATAGGCACTTAAGGTGTGAAGAAAGGAGATGGGAAGACCTTCAGGGCAAGGCATGCAATATTCGCAACGACGACAAAAGTTTTCATCCAGTGCTTTTTTTTCATTTTCCAGGATTTCCAACTCTTTTTTAGTTAAGGGTGAGAGGTTTTCCAATATGGAAAGATTCTCGTTGATCTGTTCCTCTTTATCCATACCGGGAATGGCTACATCAATACCATTAGCCAGGATGAAGCGAAGGTTGAGTTTTACGTTTTGAAGGGCGCCGCCGGCTACAGGTTTCATCGCTATGGTTCCTATATTTTGTGATCTGGCGTAGGGAATCAACTCCTGGAGGGCACCGGTTTCGATAATATTCAAGGGCACCTGGACTGTACTGAAAGGGTATTTTTTTAGGGCTTCCAATAACAAGGGTGGCTTATGACCGGTAATTCCGATATGCTGGATTTTTCCTTCTTGAAGGGCTTGTTCGAGAGCTTCAAGGGCTCCGCCCGGCGCCATTATTTGATCTAACTCATTTGGACTGCCGATGTTGTGGCATTGCATTAGTTCGATGCATTCTGTGCCTAGTTGCTTTAAACTTGTCTCCAGGTCTTTTTTTACGGCATCTCCATCCCGGGAGAATGTTTTGCTGGCAATGACGACCTTTTTCCTGTGACCCGCCAAAATCCGACCCAATTTCTCTTCGCTGTCCGAATATATCCTGGAAGTGTCGAAAAAATTGATACCTGCATCCACTGCTTTTTGTACTACCCGGTCAGATTCTTCGTATGACAATCTCTGGATAGGGATACCGCCGAATCCGATGCGGTTGATGTTTAATTGGGTTTTTCCAAGTTTTGTTTGTGTATCCATTTTGATTCCTTATTAAAATAAGGCATATTATAACCGATACAAATTAAAAAGGCTACTCTTGAGAAGTTCTTTTCCACTCTTGATGAAAATGGATGAATCCGGGGATGGAGTTTGGAAGGGCGACCGATTGGCCGCCCTTATTATTGAATAATTGCCTTTAAAATATTAACAGCAATAAACGCCGGAACAAATGGTAGCCTGGCAATATGTTTTGCAAGTTTCGGTACGTCCGCCTTGAACTTCATTCATAGTTTTCAAGTCCAGATTGACCAGTGTGCTTTTGTTTAAAGTGAGTTTTTTGGTGAGTTTTTTTGTTTTCATTGTTTCTCCATTTTTTATTAAATTTTTTTGCTTTAACTTTTTTTATTGCTTTAGCAGCACTGTCCGGCGTTGGAACATAAACTGGGGCAGTCGGTTTGGAAAGATTCGGGGCAGCAGGCACTCTCGGCACATGAACATGTCTCGGTTACCACTACAAAGCAAAGAGGGCAATTGGTCCTGGCAATGGATTGTTCATATCCACCTTGTAGGTTCTTCATGGATTTTTCATCCAGGTTGACGACTGTTTTTTTGTTTAAAGATAGTTTTTTGCTGAGTTTTTTTTTCATGATTTCTCCTATATTTAAGTTAAATTTACTAAGACCTTGGAACGTGCTTATCTTATGGGCAGCATGCCGCTATATCTGAACACAAACTTACACAATCGGTTTCGCAAAGAGACTGGCATACTGTTTTTGCACAAGATTCGGTAACGCACATTTCGCAATTTGAATAGGGAACCGATTCACCGGTTCCACCTCTTAATCCTTTCATTGATTTTTCATCCAGGTTGACGACTGTTTTTTTGTTTAAAGATAATTTTTTGGTGATTTTTCTTGTCTTCATTATTCCTCCAATTCATTGTCGATTTATTGATATCACATATAGGGGGAAAAAGCAATAAATAAAATTTACAGGAATTCCCCTTTTTTATTTACACTGCAATTAAGCAAAATCTTCCAATATTATGTGAGCGAAAGGTTTACCCCCGGATTGAGAGTTAAGGGATTTTTTTCAATGACTCACTCCTTTGTGAATGCTGTAAAAATAATTCCTATTATTAACTTAATTATAATTCCTTAATTATAAACAAAGGGAGGGAAATTATTAATAATTATTTAAAGATTCCCAGGTGCCGAATCAATTCAACGCTTTTTTCACAATCACAACTTCTTCTTAAGGAACAGAATTTCTTTTCTGAAAGGGGATTGGGGAACAAGCATTTAGTGCATAGCGCCTTTTTATGACAGGAACTACAATTTCGCTGTTTTTGCGCTTCTACCCGTATATTTATCTGCTTATTCAATATTTTTTTGAATGACATACCCACACTAGCCAGTGCTGAACCCTCCCAGCAGATTCTGATCTCATTTTTGTCATTAATAATTGCAGTTCTGAGTGAGATGCAATTCGCTTTTTCATTTGCCCATCTGCAGAGGGTGGTGAAATGGGGGTAAGTTGGAGAATCGAATAGATCGCTGAAGCCTTTTTCTTCCAGGGATATTTTCTTTAATTCCTGGAAAAGTAACTTGCCGTCCTTTTCCGTTTGTTCAAAGACCAGGGTGTTTAGGGGATCAAAAGAGTTGTCGTCCTGGTTTAAGGCTTTCGCGGTTTCTATGGTATCAAGGGGAGTACCGCACTTTTTACCCAGGTAGTGAAGACGTAGGGGAACCAACCGTTTTTTACCCTTTTTTGTATCCATGTAGTACCCGGCATGGTAGTTTGTGGGAGCCATACAGGTACTGAGGTTTTTTTCGTTTTGGGGATGATTCTTGACCGCTGTTTCAAGATCCTGATAGACCTGGATCAGGTGACCGTTTAAGGCAAGATTCTCCTGTGTCCAGTGGACAAATTCCTTTGATATGTGGTCAGCATAAAGAATGATGTTTTCAAAGCAATCTGCTTCCGGGGATTTATCCGGGGCAGCCAATATGGGCGCCAGGGAGAGGGTCTTTAAATTTTGGCGATCTTGATCGATTCCGTCCAGGGTCAGGTTGGCATTGGGGGCAAGGGGAATTACGGAAGTATTAAAGGGATGAGTCATTTTGAAATGCACCTGGTTGGGGAAAAATTCTAATTCCAGTCCATAGTCCCGGCAGTTTTTAAAAATTGGAGTCCCGGGATATACCTGGAATACATTGTGGGCATAAAAATGGAGTTCTTTTTCAAGAGATTTTATTAATGAAATCGTTTTTTCTGCTTCTTGCTTCGTTTCGCCTGGTAAGCCAACCATCACACTGGCATATACGACATCAATGCCTATTTTATGCGCGTATTTGACGTACCGGGAGAATTTTTCTATAAATTCTTTTTCTTTTGTGAAATCCGGATCATTTTTCGTAAATGGGTGTTGAACCTTGCCTATTTTTCTCAACACATGAGGAACGGCGCTTTCAAGGGAGAATCCAACGGCTTTGAAGCCCGCTTCTTTGATCTTCTCTAATAACTCTTCATCAATATAATCGCATCGGGTAACACATGTGAGGGGCAGGGAGATCTTATTTTCAATGATTCCGTCACATATGGATTTTGCCCTATTGGGCAGTAGGGTAAAGGCATCATCGAATATATCGATGATTTCCCTTTGATGTAGGAATTTCGAAATGTAATCTAATTCCTGTATTACCCGGTCAACTGAGTGACGGGCAATAATGCGGTTGGATAGAACGGCGCAATTGCAATAGACGCAATTTTGGTTACAACCTCTTGCTGTTAGAATTCCCATGCGGGGAGAAGTCGCCAGTCCATCCAGGTAAGGAGATGGATATTTATCCAGGTATCCAGGGTTCTTCTTGTTCTCGAATAAAACATTCCTTTCGGGTGTTGAAAATAAATCATTATCTATTCGAAAAGTAATTCCTTTGATTTTTTCCAACTGTGTTTTGTCAAGATTGTAATTCACTTCATCGAGGTGGGTCAATAATTCCAGGCAGGTCTCTTCCCCCTCGTTCCTAACGCAGATATCAATAAATGGATTGTTGCCCAAAACAACTCTATCTTGAACCGAGGCAGTAGGTCCTCCGAAAACTATAATTATACCTGGAGCTGTTTCTTTTATGCGTTGTGCGATTAATTGACAAAGAGTGTAGTTAGTGTTGTAAACAGTAAATCCAACCACCTTTGGTTTTCCAGCCAATATTTGCTGAACGCATTTAGCAATGCTAATGGGAGAAAATGCCAGGAATTGAGCAGCCTTGAAACCTGCCTGTTTCAAATAGGCTATGATGTAAGCTGAACCCAGGCAGTAATTAAATTCGGCAGAGATATGTTTTTTCGGTGAAAGGGTAGCCGGGGGGTATATAAAGGTTATATGGTAGGTTTGATTGTTTTTGGACATGTTGAAAGTTTTTGGAATAATTGAATAAACCTATTCATTGATTCATTTTTTTAAAAGTTGGACTATTGTTGTTTTCAGCTCAATCGTATAATCGAATAATTCTTATTGATTAAGCGAATGCTATAACACAACCGTAACTGGAATCGGAAGTATCTAACCCTTTTTCGTTCAGGGTTTGTTTAAAGAGGGATGTAAGTTCCTCTCCGCGTTTCCCATTCTCGTAGGCTTTATTCACTTTTGCTAAGATTTCCTCAGTATTCTTTTCCCCGATTTTTTTCTTAAGAATATCTCTGACTGTCTTTTTTCCTAAATCCATATGGATCCTCCTTGAACAAAAAAATTTTACCTGTTTAGAAAACGATTGTCAAACCTAAATGATTCGTAAACCAAAGATTGTGATATCGTCCCTCTGTTCTTCGAAACCCATGTGATCATGAAGTTCGGAATGCAGTTTTTTACGTTGCCTTGTCATGCCCTGGTGTGCGATTTCTTCAAGCAGTGCTTTAAAACGCGCTTTTCCAAATTTTTTATCATCACAGTTGTTTTGATGTGCGAAGCCGTCGCTGGCCAGATATAGCATATCACCCTTATTCAATTTTAGCTGTTTTTTGGTATAGCTTCGTTGTTTATGCATCAATAAACCGCCAATGGGGTGACGGTCCCCCTTGACTTCTATCACTTTGGCGGCCTTCCCTTTGTTTTTGGGTTTTACAATAAAGAGAGGTAGGTGGGCCCCGGAAAAGGTTAGGGTACAATGGGAGTCCGATTCATGATTTTTTTCCAGCTTGCAGAGGCAAATATCCATCCCGGCTGTATCTATATGTCTATCTCCTCTATGTTTAATGGCTGCCAAAAGGTCCAGGTGAAGGTGTTCCAATATTTTCTCCGGCTCATGGATCCCATGCTCGATGACCAGTTTGTTTAAGATTGAATAGCCGATCATTGACATTAAAGCCCCGGGAACACCGTGACCTGTACAATCCACGGCGGCAATAAACACCTGGTTATGGATTTGCTCAAACCAATAAAAATCTCCAGATACGATATCTTTAGGTTTGAAGATGATGAAGTGTTCCGGTAGTGCAGCTTTGATCTTTTCATCTAACGGCAATATGTCCATCTGGATTCTTTGTGCAAAGTTCATGCTGTCCAGGATGAGTTTATTCTTTTCGTTTAATTCCCGAGTTCTTTCCTTAACTTTTTTTTCCAGGTTACGATTGTAATCCTCCAACTCTTCTTTGGCACCCTTTAGATCTAGGTTAGCTTTTAATAGCTGTATGTGAACTTTTATTCGTTCCAACAACTCTTCACTGGAAAATGGTTTAGCCAAATAATCGTTGGCCCCGGAATTCAAACCTTCCAATAAGTTTGACAATTGGTTTTTAGCTGTCAGCATGATAACCGGTAGTTCGCTGGGGGAGTATTTTTCCCGGATTTTCCTGCAAACTTCATAACCCGACATCCTGGGCATCATGACGTCTAATAGAACGATATCCGGGGCTTCGACCTGGCATTCAATGATTTCCAGGGCTTCTAAACCACCTAAGGCGATTTTTACTTCATAACCGTGAAGGGTGAGATGATTGATCAATACCTGCAAATTAATCATTTCATCATCTACAGCCAGTACCTTGTGTTTCTTTTTTTGAGGGCTATGATGTATCCTGGGTTTATTTTTGGATTCTACTACTTTTTCGTTACTAATGAGGTTTTGGGAAATGTCAAGAGTATGGGTTTGTATATCATTTTCAGAAGTGGTTTTGGAGTTTTTTATTGAAGGATTCTCTTTTGAAACCGGTAATGTAAACCAGAAGGTTGAGCCTTTGCCGACATTTGAATCCACTCCAATGGTTCCTGAATGGAGTTCAATCAATTGCTTGGATATACTTAGCCCCAGTCCAGTGCCGCCGTATTGCCTGGCTGTTGATGAATCCACTTGCTCAAAGGATTTAAAGATCAAGCTGATCTTTTCTCCAGGAATTCCGATTCCCGTATCCATCACTTTAATTTTTACTTCGTCTTTATATAACGTGGCTGAAATAGTAACCGAGCCGGAATCGGTAAATTTAATGGCATTACCTACAAGGTTGTGCATGACCTGTTGGAGCCTGTTTTCGTCACCCAGGATCATTGGGGTATTTTCCGGTATTTTGTTGATCAAATCTATGGATTTACCGGCAGTTATGGGTTTGGATTGGAGTAGCACGACATCTACAAGTGATTTCATATCCAGGGGTTTGAATTGTAAATCCAGGTCTTGCTCTTTCAGTTTAGAATAGTCAAGTATATCGTTGATTAAGTTACTGAGTCTCTTACCGCTCAGAACAATCAGGTTTAGATTGGCTGAGGTCTCCGGTGTAAGGGTTCCTGTTGCTCCTTTTAACAATGAATCGGCAATGCCGATAATTCCGCTCAAAGGCGTTCGCAGTTCATGGGATGTGTTTGCCAGGAATTCATCTTTGAGTCTGTCAACCTGGCGGAGACGTTCGTTAACAGATCTCTCATAGGCCAATTTCTTTTTTTGCGAACCGATGTATAGGAAAATAATAAGTCCGAATACCAATAAATACAAACTGTAAGCCCACCAGGTGGCCCAGGGTGGAGGGGGTATGCTGATTCTTACAGAAGTCCCGGTTTCGTTCCATATACCGTCGTTGTTGGAACCCTTGACTTTGAAAACATAATTCCCTGGCGGCAGGTGGGCATAGGTTGCAAAGCGCCGATTACCTACATAGTTCCAATCTTGTTCCAATCCGGCCATCATATATGCGTATTGGTTCCTATCGGGAGCGGCGTAATTGAGGGCTGCGTATTCAAAGGAAAAAGTGGAGTCCCGGAAAGATAGTTTAATATCATCGGTTGATGAAATATCTCTTGAAAGTATGGTCCTCCCATCCCGGGTTTCCCCGATTTGAACCGAATGATTGAAGAGCTGGAAATCGGTTATAACGATGGTAGGCTTATGGGGATTATCTTTGATTCTCCTTGGAAAAAAAACGTTGAATCCATTGATTCCGCCAAAAAACATCTCTCCACTTCGGCCCAGGGCACAGGAATTATATGAAAATTGTTTGCTTTGCAGGCCGTCGCGGGTGTCATAGTTCTTGAAGGTTTTGGCCTGGGGATCAAACCGGGACAATCCCTGATTTGAGCTAAGCCAGAGCTTCCCTTCAGAGTCTTCAAGGATGCCGTATATAACATCGTTCGGGAGGCCGTCCTGGGTCGAGAAATTTGTGAAGTTGTTTTCTTGGCGATTGTATTTATGCAAACCTCCGTAGGTTCCTATCCAAAGCGTGCTGTCCTGGGATTCATATAGAGTGATCAGTTTGTCGTTACTTAAGCTATTAGGATCATTGGGATCTGAAAGGAAGCGTGTAAAGCTTTTGCCGTCGGCTTCCATTCTGTTGAGCCCTTTCGTGGTCCCCACCCATAATGAACCCAAGGAATCTTCTTTTATAGCCCACACTGTATTGTTACTGATGCTTTTGGGATTTTTCGGATCGTTCTTGAAATGGGTAAACCGGTTCGTTGACGGGTCCAAACGGTTTAAGCCTTCTATGGTTCCGATCCAAAGAAATCCCTGTCTATCCAGTTTTAGAGTTAATATTCTATTGTGGCTAAGGCTATGAGGATCATCCGGATTTGCCTTGAACTGGGTGAATTTTCCTTTAGCTTTATCGTAATAATTGAGGCCGCCAAGGGTCCCTATCCAGAGGTTATATTTTGAATCTTCGACTATACTCCAGATACGGTTATCGCTTATATTACCGCTTGTGGATGGGGCGGCGTGAAAGTGTTCATATTTGCCGGTACTCCTGTCAAGGCGATTCAGTCCATTGTTGGTTCCTATCCATAGAATACCCTGCTTGTCTTCCAGGATAGCCAATACATTATTGTTGCTTAGGCTATTGGGGTTGCCGGGAAGTCTCCTGTAGTGACTGAAACGTTGTCTTTCACGGTAAAATTTATTGATTCCTCCAACCTGCGTGCCGATCCAGAACACACCGCTGCGGTCTTCGTAAAGGGATAGGACTTCATCTGAACTCAAACTCCCGGGGATACTCGCTTCTGCTTTGATACGGATGAAGGTTTCTTGCTGCCGGTTGAAAATATTCAACCCACCAGCTGTGGCGACCCACAAATTTCCCAGTTTATCCTCGTATATAGCACGAACTTCGTCATGGCTCAAGCTGTTTGAGTCCCCTGGTTTGGACCGGTAAGATTTGAATTTCCCGGTATTGGGATTGTATACATTCAGTCCATTTTTTGTTCCTATCCATAGATTGCCCTTTCTGTCTTCCATGATGGCCCAAACGTCTTTATTGCTGAGCTCCTCTCGACCATTTATATGCTGATTGAAATGGGTGAATTTCCCGGTTTGGGGATTGAAATGATCCAGGCCGCCTGAAGTGCCCAACCACAGATTCCCTTTCTTGTCCTGGAAGATGGTTTGGACGTTATTGTGGTTGCGATGTTCCGGTGAATCGGAACCGTCAAAAAAGTGTGTAAATTTTCCCGTTGAGGGATCATATTTATTCAAGCCCTTCCTGGTACCGATCCATAGTATACCTGATTTATCTTCGACAATAGTCCAGACCTGGTTGTTACACAAACTATTGGGATTGTTGGGATCATTTTGGAATCTTTGGAAACGGTTGAATTGGGGATCAAAGCGATTGATTCCACCTCCAAAGGTTGCGACCCATAAATATCCGTCCTTACTCTCCACCAGGTCGGACACGGTATTATTGCTTAAACTACCGGGGTCGTTGGGGATGGGTCTGTAAGTATAAAATTCATAGCCGTCATATTTATTCAATCCGTCTTCCGTTCCAAACCAGAGAAAACCTTTTTGATCTTGAATGATGCACAATACGGTGTTTTGAGATAAACCTTGCTCCAATGATATCTGTTCGAAATTGAATTCTGGAGCCTGGGGGAATAGGATCACAAAATGCAAAAGCATTACCAAAAAAAAGAGTGGGCGAAAGGTTGCAAATTTTGTTGTTGACCTCTCAGGGGTTTTGGTAATCATAATAGGGAGTATAACAAAAGATTCCAAAAAATCAAATAGACTTAAAATTGAAAAATTCTTTCCCTTGTAGTAAACTTTAGTATGAAAAATGCAGGACATATGGCTGGATAACAGACGTGACAAAAAATCGAGAACGCAATGCGCTAGATGAGATGTTTCGGAACGAACGAGAAGTTCTGGATCATATCCGGAACACAATGGCAGATAAAAAACAGAGCCGGGAGAGCCTTGAGGAGGAATACTCTCAACTTGGCCGAAAATATGAAAAACTCCTTAAAGAGATAATGAAAATTACAAGGGTAGGGGACATGAATTATAACAAGTTGATGTCTGCCAATGAACAAATCCAGGAACAGAAAAGTGAATTGCAGGAATTGAACCGGGAATTACGGAGTGCCAATGCCGCAAAAGATAAATTGTACTCCATTATCGCTCATGACTTGATGAATCCCCTTGAGTTCCTTTTGTTTTCCTCGGACCTGCTGGAAAACATGCAATCTCAAGATGATGCCGGTGGGACACGATTGCGTAAATATGCTGAAAAAGTCTTCACCACTGCCCAAAACATGTCTGAATTGTTGGAAAACTTGTTACAATGGTCGCGTAGCCAGTATGGTGTCATTCATTGTAACCCTGTGTCTGTGGATATCTCAAAATTGGCCGGCCAGAGCGTGGAATACTATCGACAAAATGCAACCCGTAAGAATATTTCCTTAAAAATAAACATTCCCGAAGGAACCATGGTGTGCGCCGATGAAAATATGGTCCGTTGTATCCTGCGTAACCTGGTAGGTAATGCGGTTAAATTTACCCGCCAAGGTGGAGAGGTGAATTTGACGGCCCAACGTGAAGATCAGTCTATTATGGTTTCTATCAAAGATAATGGTGTAGGCATCGAAAAAGAAAAACTGGACAATTTATTTAAATTAGGGGAAAATCCCACCAGTAATGGTACAGCTAAAGAGAAAGGTTCGGGGTTGGGATTGATTCTTTGCAAAGAGTTTGTGGAAAAAAACGGTGGCAAAATCGAGGTGCTCAGTGAAGTAGGTGAGGGCAGCCTCTTTCGTTTTTCACTTCCCCTGCCGGTTTCTACTTAATTAATTATCCGGATTTTCGGGATTGTTTTTATAAGCTATAAAAGAGATGGGGAACTCAAAGTCCTCTCCCAATTCTTCCCCGGTTTCCATGATATCTTCGTCTTCCTCTTCATAGTACCAATTAATCTTAATATGGCCCCCACTGCTGTGGTATCCCTGGAATATTTCGAAAATATCCAGTATGCATTTTGTGGAACTTGTATTTAAATAATTTAATCGGATATTCATCTCGATTTTTTTATCTATTTCTTCTATATATTCTCTTATCCATTGGATTAGGGGATTGAAAAAATCCAGGGCATTCTCAGGGTAGGACGAACCGGATAATTCCAGGATTCCGGAGTCTTTATCAAAATTCACTGCCATTGTGTATTTTGTTCGTTCAAGCTTTAAGTTATCCATTTATTTGTGTCTCCTCTATTTTTACAGAAAGTACAAGGAATGATTGGGTATCGTCAATAAGGGTCACCCTGTGCCTTATTGTGCTACCGGTCTTTCTTGCAATATCGATTAAGCCGATACCTCCACCTTTTTTGCCCTTTTCCCGGGAGGTATTGATCTCGGCTTTATAGAATCTTTTTAATTCCTCCCGGTTCATATTGTTTATTTTTTCGCAGCGGGCAATGATTTCCTCGATTGTATCGTTATTCACCAGGTTGCCTGATGTTATGGTGTATTTTTGAGCTTCTTCGGTGATGACGATAATGCCTGCACCTACATCGGATGGATTGTTGAGAAGCTGAACCCGTTCAGCAGAATAATGTGCGATATTTTGGGCCATTTCAATGAAGACTGAGAATATTTTTTTGACGATTTTTGAGGGACCGAAATCCTGGGTTAATTTTTTTTTTATTAATTCTGCCATGCCCACAAGCATTTCTTGTGAGATAGCTCCCTGGAAATCCAGCAAAATATTGCGCTCGCACATCTTTCGATAATATTCTAATAATTCCAGTTCAGCCATTGTGTATACCTAAGACTTCCATCATGAGATT
>Ga0055447_10000031_pt1 | contig 11935 bp, 7 predicted proteins | sample China_Galinas_Co_3_FD_57743 | JGI IMG/M metagenome (GOLD analysis project Ga0055447, IMG submission 57743) | Wetland microbial communities from San Francisco Bay, California, USA, that impact long-term carbon sequestration - China_Galinas_CordC_D2 | ecosystem: Environmental > Aquatic > Marine >... | reverse complement strand
CCATTATGCTTTTTTATAATAGAATAACATATAGCTAAACCAAGTCCCATTCCTTTTTGATTACCTAAAACTTTGGTGGAAAAGTAGGGATCAAAAATTTGATGCAAGTTTTCGGAATTGATACCTTTGCCGTTATCGGAGATGGAAACCCTTATGAAAATGCCTTTATTTAAGGGCAATTGGCTTGTTGAGTTGACGGAAATTCTTTCTGCTTTAACAAGGATATATATACTCCCGTCCCTTGCACTTTCAGCAGAATTTATAAAGATGTTTTGGAATACTTGCTGCAATTGATCTTCATCTCCGTAAATAGAGGGAAGAGTGGGGGGAATATCATAGTCAAGGGAAACTTCAACATTTGAAAGATTAATGTTTCCCATACTATTAAAAATGGATTGAAGGGAAAGTTTTTTCTTTACAAGCCACCCTCCTTTTGAGAAGGTAATTAGTTTTGTGGCCAATTCGGCTGCTTGTAAAGATGCATTCTCGCACTGAACAAGAAGTTTGTAGACTTTATCGTCGGGTTTGACTTGCATTTGAGCCATAGATAGGTTGCCCAGGATGGCTGTGAGTAGATTATTGAAGTCATGGGCTATACCGCCGGCAAGAAATCCGATTGATTCCAGTTTCTTGCTTTTAAGAAGCTCTTCTTCCATTTTCTTTTTTTCTGTAATATCTCTATCTATGCCACGAAAACCGGAAAGACTTCCATCGTTATTAAATACAGGCATACCGCTGGTCTCTAAAATAACGGTATGACCGTCTTTGTGGATATTGGTAGACTCTAATCCGGTAAAGGGTTTTTTGGCTTCACACAGCCGCTTAAAGATTGTATTCACCCGTTTGGTTTCTGCTGGGGTTCTTATATGGCGTGTAGTTTTTCCCTGGATTTCTTCGATGGTGTACCCCAGGAGATCTTTTATGTTTGGACTGATATAAGTGATTATTGCGTTTTCATCGGTTTCCCAAAAACAATCACTGGTATTTTCTACTATAGAACGAAATCGTTCCTCGCTTTCTTGGAGTTTTTTGATCTGTTTATCAAGTTTTTTTTCTTCCTGATTTTTTTGGTTAATTTCCTTTTCCAACTCAGCGATCTTCTGTTTCAACTCCTGCACTGTTTTATCACTTGATTCCATGATTCTTTCTCTTGCATATTCGAACGATGATTTAATATCAAGGCAAGGAATAAAGTAAAATTACACGATTTTTGAGTAAAAAGCAACTGTTACAATGAAGTTTTCGGGTTAATTTTTAATTTTATTATATAAATCGTATAAATTGTCAACTGGAAAGAGTGAGATTTCCTTGAAATCAGGTAGTTCGGCTTGAAGAGCCGGTAGAATAAATTTCTTAAAACCCTGGCGATGGGCCTCTTTTACCCGGTTTTCTATAAAACTCACCGGTCTGATTTCTCCCGTCAGTCCAACTTCACCGATTATGATTGTATCTTTTGGAACAGTAAAGTTCTTATAACTTGAAATCAGGGCCGAGACAACTGCCAAGTCGGCGGCTGTTTCTCTTATCATTAAACCGCCCGCTATGTTCAAGAAAACATCGGATTTATAAAAGGGAAGTTTTAACTTTTTTTCGATGATAGATATCAACATGGACATGCGATATCCATCGAAACCCACAGCTATTCTCCTGGGATTCCCCACAAAAGGACTTTCTGTTACCAGGGACTGTATTTCTATTAAAATAGAGCGAAGTCCATTTATAGCGGGAAATATGGCTATACCGGATTCATCTGATTTCCTGTTTTGAAGGAAGATTAGTGAGGGGTCATTTATCGGCTTTAGACCCTCTTTTACCATTTGGAAGATTCCTAATTCGTTTATTGGTCCGAAGCGATTTTTTTCAGCCCTCAGTACTCTTAGGTCGGATTTGAGTTCCCCTTGAAAATAGAGTACGGCATCTACCATGTGTTCCAGGGTTTTGGGGCCTGCGATCTGTCCGTCTTTAGTAATATGACCGATAATAAGGGTGGTGATGTTGTTCTTTTTAGCCAGTTCGGAAATTTCAGCCGTAATATATTTCATGGCTGAAACAGATCCGGAAATCAAGGGCCCCTTTTTTGAGTTAATTGTCTGAATAGAATCAATGATGAGTATATCCGGTTTGTGCTCTTTAGTTGCTGCTTTCAAATCTTCAAGGTTTCCCATGGTCAACAAAAGAATGGAATCGGAGTTGACTTCCAGGCGAGTGGCCCTCAATTTAATTTGAACCGCAGATTCTTCACCGGAGTAATAAAGCAGCTTTTTCCCTTTTGCGGCTAGAATACCGGCTATTTCCATCACTAAGGTGGATTTTCCTACTCCCGGTTCACCGCCGATCAATACTATTGAATTGGGGACCAAACCACCGCCCAGTACCCGGTCGAATTCCTCTATTCCCGTCACATCGCGGGCAAACTCAAGGTTATCTATTTCGCTCAGTCTAATGGGCTTGTTTAATGCTAACTCGGATTCTAAATCTCCTGTCTCTCCCTGGCTCTCAACCATGGAATCCCAATTATTACATTGGGGGCATTTACCAAAATACTTTGGGGCTTGGTAACCGCATTCTATGCATTCAAAAAGCGTTTTTTTCTTCATCTAAATATAAGTAATTTAAGTTGATATTGTCGGTATTTTAAAGACTCTGTTTCCACTTTGCTATATTCTGCCTGGCAAAGTTCTTTTTACCATCCTCCTGGGGATACATTGAAAGGAAGGTTTCCATCATTTTGATAGCCTTAGAATAATTGCCTTTTTTCCCCAATAATAAAGCGTAATTATAGTAAATATTATTATGGGGATTGTGTTTCATTAATTTTTCGAAATAGCTTTCTGCTTTATCCACTTGATTTAATTGAGCGAAAAGTATGGCCATGTCGTGAGTGAGTTTAAGGTCATCCGGTGTCTCTTTTTCAATTTCAGTATAATATTTAAGGGCTTCTGTGAAGCGATTGGTTAGGTGGAGCGTATAGGCTAATTGCTTCTTAATATAGAGATTCCCGGGCTCAATTTCGAGTGCCTTCTGATAAGAACCTGTTGCCAGTGGAACGTTACCCCTGGTGATGTAGATTCCTGCCAGATAGATGTGAACCTGGGCAAGAGAGTCGGCAGGATTGAGTTTAACCAACTCTTCCAACACTTGTTGAGCTTCATCGATTTTTTCCAATTGCAATAGGGTTTTTGAGTATTCCAGTTTAATGGTATTATCGTAGGGATTGTTTTTGATTCCTTTCTTAAAAATTTGCAATGCCTCGTCTGTACGCCCAGTATTTTTATAAATTTGAGCAAGCATTGTGTAGGGGGCAGTGTATTGTGGAGTTATATCTATGGCTTTTAGGAAATGCCCTTCGGCTTTGGTATTGTTGTTCATGGAATGGGCTTGCATGCCGTTGGAAAATTCATTAAAGCCCTTAATACCGACTTTTGGGTCGGGCAGGGCCTGGTCCGGGATGGTTTGGCCGGCCAGGGTAATATATCCCAGGGATGCCAAACGCTTTTTCTCCTCGGCTGTCATTTCACGCTGAGGATTGTACTCCATGGTGTTGAGCCTTTCGATCATATGGTCCACCCGGTTTTTGAGTTTTTTGCCGATATGGGACATGGCTGAAATCAAGTTGTCTTTTTCTTCTGGGTCAGCCAATAGATTATAGAGTTCAGGTTGGGGTAAATCGATGTACTTGTGATCATTCTGGATAATCCCTTTGATGGGGGCGCAACCCAGGGCCTCCTTTGCAAATATGCTCTCTATATAAATATCTTCAGGGACAAATGGCAGCCCCTTTATAAGAGGCAATAATGATTGACCTTGTACTTGCTTGGGAATGGGAAATTGTAGCAAATCTAAAACTGTAGGCATAATGTCGATTGTTACTACTTTTTCTTTTTTTACTATATTTATCGGTACTTTTCCCTTTGCATAAATAATAAGTGGAACTTTCAGGTTTTCATTGTAGCAGAATACCTGGTGACCATACTCCTGGTGTTCTCCAAATGCTTCACCATGATCCCCGGATATTATGATTATTGTTTTATCAAAAATGCCATTTTCTTTGAGTAAATTGATGATTTTACCTACATATGAATCTGTATAGGCTATTTCTCCCAGGTAAGGGTTGTCTGAATATTCTGACCCGAAAGGTTCGGGAGCGGCGTAGGGCATGTGGGGATCGAAGAAATGAACCCAGCTGAAAAATTTCTTATTGGAATTTTCTGTGAACCAAAGTGAGAAATCATCAAATACTTTTTCTGCAATTCTCTCAGAGTGATAGACTTTGACATTTTTATCGATATCCAGGTTATCGTTATATACATCGAAACCCTGGTCTAGGCCAAACCGGGAATCAACTACAAATGAGGAAACGAATGCTGAAGTTTTGTACCCCTGTTTTTTCATTTGTTCCGCCAGGGTGTCGATTTGTTCCGGGAGAAAGTAGGAACCGTTATTTCGGACTTTGTGATAAATGGGGTAGGTGCCAGTGAATATCGAGCAATGAGCCGGCAGCGTTAAGGGAACCGGGGTATAAGCATTTTCAAAACGGGCCCCTAAGGTTGCCAGACCGTCAATATTTGGGGTTTTAACCTCAGTGCAACCGTAACTGCCAATTTTATCGGACCGAGTTGTATCTAGAGTTATTACTAATAAATTCTTAAATTCCCCGGTAGATGTTGAGATGGAGCTCCAATTGTGGGGACTTTTTTTGAAGATTAAATAGGTTGAAATCCCAATAATACTCGCAATAAGGACAATTATGGCATATTTAGATTTATTTTTCATTTCTACCTCTCTGATTTATTATTGAAGATCTACTGACTTTTTGGCTTTGTATGTAGCTTAAGGTGAGTTGAAATGTAAAATACCGGGAAAAAATAGCAACATCTATCCTGTCTATATCATACATAAGGCCATTATAAGGCAATAAATAACTGGTGTCAATAAGAGGAAAACCGACTCGATTATTCCACTATCAGTGAGAAATCTGCAATTTTCGAAAGAATTTTATCCAGGTTTTGCAACAATGCAATCCGGTTGTCTTTTAGTTCTTTTTCTTTTGCCATAACCATGACTTTTTCAAAGAAATTATCGATTACCGGTTTCATCTCCAGGATTTCAGAGCAGGCATTGGTGTATTCTTTTTTCTCGATCATACTTTCTATGCGGTCCTTGGTCTGATTAAATATTTCGAATAAGAGTTTCTCTTCTTTTTCAACCAGGTTCTCTGCGGTAACTTCACATTTGTCGCAATCTTTAATGATATTCTTTAACCTTTTGTGAAGGGAAATCAGATGTTTTAAATTATCGGTGCTAAGAATTTTAGAAATCTCCCTGGCTCTTAAATATATCCTGTATATGGGAAGTTCTTCTTTCCGATTCATAACGGAATTGACGATATCGTACCGGACGTGAAGATATTCTTTAAATACGTTTTCGATTCTTGATGTGAAAAGGTGTTGAGTTTTTTTCTGGATTTCATTGTAACTTAAGTCTGAGCTCTCGGGATAATTATCCTGGAATTGTTTTATTCCGATTTCGATGATTTTGAATAGATCGAAATCCAGCTTGAAATCTTTGAGGGTCTTTATGATTGCAGCTGCATCTCTCCGTATCCCGTAAGGATCTTTGGAGCTTGATAGTTTAATGCCCTTGTAAAGGAAACCGCAAATATTGTCGATTTTGTCTGCCAATGAAAGGAGGGCGCCACCCAGGCTTTCCATTTTTTTATCGGAAAAACCCTTGGGTTCATAATGCCAATAAACGGCATCCCATATCTCTTTTTGCTTCCCGGTCTCTTTTATATATAATCCACCCATGATGCCTTGAAGTGAAGGGAATTCTCTTACCATGCGCGTCACCAGGTCGTTTTTGCAGATTTTGGCTGCTTCCTTTAAAGGTTCTAACAATTCGTTATTACCGGTATCTTTGACCAGTTGTTCGATTAGGGTGTTCAGCCTGTCGGTTTTTTCGTAAAAATTGCCCAATCCCTGGTGAAACATGACGTTTTTTAAGCTATCTTTCAATGCGAAAAAATCATCGTTTCGGTCATTATCCCAGAAAAACTTAGCATCTTCAAAAGTCGCTTTGATGACTCTTTCATTTCCCCTTACTACATGTTTGTTTTCGTCGGGGATATTTGAAATACCGATAAACATGTTTATTAGTTTGTTTTCTTTGTTTAAAACGGGGAGCAGTTTCTTCTCATTGATCATAAATGTCGAGATGATCTCAGAAGGCAGCTCCAGGTATTCTTTATCGAATTGCCCGGAAAAAAGTACAGGGTATTCATTATTATAGATGTAATCTTCCAACATTTTGGTATCGGGGCGAACGTGAACATTAAATTCTTCCTCAACTTCAACGATCTCATCTACAATTTTTTTCTTTCGTTCATCTTCGCTGATGATAACGAAATTTTTATAAAGGACTTCGCAATAATCTTTAAAAGAATGTACCTTTATGAAGTTCTCCGACAGCAGAGAATGACCCCTCGTGAGGTTCGATGCTTTAATGCCTGCGAATTCGAATTCAATGATCTGTCCGTCTATGAGGGCTAAAAGGTTTTTGATAGGGCGTACAAAAGGAACGCGTGAACTATTCCAAACCATTGTTTTGTTAAAGGTTATTTCTTTTAAGATAGCGGGGATCATGACACTAAGGATATCTTTTGTTTTTTCCCCTTCTGTTTTTCTTTCAAAGGCTATGTAGAGGCCTTTAGGGGTCTTTATTTCGAAGAGATCTTCTTGTTTTATCTTATTGGCTTCTATGAACTTTTTTAGTGCAATAGTTGGCTGATTATCTTTATCATAAGCGATAGCCCTTGAAGGTCCTTTTACCTGTTCCTCGGTATCGTCTGCCTTTTCTTTGATATTGCTGAAATAGATCATAAATCGACGATTTGTAGAGGCCGTCTCAATAGATTTGAATTCTACGGGGATCTCTTTCAATTTCGATATGAATTTTGACTTGAGCTGATCCATTATATTTTTAATTTCGGAAACCGGGACTTCTTCTATACCCAATTCAAATAGAAAATCACTCATTCTTCCCCTCTATCTTCTGTATGGTTTATATATTGTTTTGCGATGATTCCTGCTAATTCTCTCATGTTTGCCATAAAAGTGTTCCTTTCTGCGACGGAAACAGCTTTCCTGGCATCCAATATATTGAATGCATGAGAGCATTTCAGAACGTAATCGAAAGCAGGTAAGTACAAATTCGCTTCTACCAAACGGTGTGCCTCTTTCTTATATTGCAAATAGACATTCCTTAAAAATTCTACGTCGGCGAATTCGAAATTGTATATTGAGAATTGCTTTTCTTCTTCGGTTCTCAAGTCTGCATAGGTTGCCTGACCACCCCATTCCAGATCATATATGGACCTCTTAACGTCTAAGAAGGCGGCTAAGCGTTCCACTCCGTAAGTGATTTCCAGGGAATTGGGATTGAGGTCAATTCCTCCTGCTTGTTGAAAATATGTAAATTGAGAAATCTCCAAGCCGTCACACATCACTTGCCAACCTACACCCCAGGCTCCCAAAGAAGGGGAGGCCCAATTGTCTTCATCGAATTTGATGTCATGGCTGCGGATATCAATGCCCAGGTATTGTAAGCTCCTGAGATAAAGTGTCTGACCATTCCGGGGGATTGGTTTTAAGATGACCTGGAATTGGTTGTGTTTTTGGACACGGTTGGGATTTTCAGCGTATCTTCCGTCATCGGGCCGCCGGGAGGGTTGCCAATAGGCAACTCTCCAGGGTTTTTTCCCGAGAACCCTAAAAAAGGTATCGGGTGTCATGGTTCCGGCGCCAACCTCGTTATCATACCCCGATGCGATGTAGCAACCGTTATCTGCCCAATATTCTTGCAGTTTTAGTATTATGTTTTGTAAACTCAACTTTTCTCCTCTTTTTCCCATTTAACTTGAAGCTTCCTGGCTGCCAATACTTCGTCAAGTCGTTTCACTGGGGTTGTATGGGGAGCGTTTTCCAGGACTTCCGGGTTATTTTCAGCTTCTTTGAGAATTTCTTTCATTGCTTCTACGAAGCTGTCCAAGGTTTCTTTACTTTCTGTCTCTGTGGGCTCGATCATCATTGCACCGTGCACGATAAGCGGGAAATAGACAGTAAAGGGATGAATACCGAAATCCAAAAGTCTTTTGGCGATATCAAGTGTTTTTACTTTCAAGTTTTTATCGGAAAAAATGACTTCATGAAGCGTCCGAGATTTGTAAGGGAGGTCCAATAAGCCCTCAAGCTTTTTCCGGATATAATTTGCATTTAAAACAGCATCTTCGCCTACTTTTCTTATGTTTTCCCGGCCCAGGCTCAACAAGTAGACCAGGGCTCTAACCATTACCAGGAAGTTTCCATAGAAATTCTTTACCCGACCGATGCCCTCTTTTTTGAAGTATTCCACCCGGTATTCACCTTCTTTTTTATCGACTGTAGGTACGGGTAAAAAACCGGATAAGTGTTTAGCAACACCAATGGGGCCGCAACCGGGACCACCTCCGCCATGGGGGGTGGAAAAAGTTTTATGCAAGTTGAGATGCACCACGTCAACTCCCAGGTCTCCAGGTTTTGCAATACCCATAAATGCATTCATGTTGGCGCCATCCATATAAAGCAATGAGCCATTCTTATGAAGGGCCTGGGAAATTTCCATAATATTTTTTTCAAAAATTCCCAGGGTATTGGGGTTGGTCATCATTAATGCAGCTACATCTTCATTTAAGTATTCTTTTAAGGTTTCTACATCGATGATGCCGTCTGCGTTGGATGGGATTTCCTTTATATCATAGCCGGCAAAGTGGGCGGAAGCAGGGTTCGTTCCGTGGGCGGAATCTGGAATGAGGACTATTTTCCTGGGATTGCCCTGGGTGGAAAGGTATTTTCGAATGATTTGCATACCTACAAATTCGCCATGAGCTCCAGCAGCCGGTGTTAAGGTGAAACTATCCATGCCGGTAATATCCACAAGCCACTTTTCCAAGCTATTGATGATTTCAAGATTGCCTTGAACCACCTGGTGGGGGGAGTAGGGGTGGGCGGATAGTTCTTCCATTCCTGCGATCTTTTCGTTGATCTTTGGATTGTATTTCATAGTGCAAGAACCCAACGGATAAAATCCTGAATCTACTGAGTGATTCAAGTGGGCAAGGTTGGTATAATGCCGCACAATTTCTACTTCCGATACCTGGGGGAAGGATTCCAGGTCTTCGCGGACTTTATTTTTATCTATAGCGATAAGTTCGTCTGAAAACTCGGTTTTTGAAAAGGAATAACCGGTTTTACCTTCTTTACTTATTTCAAATATTAATTCCGGTAAACTATTCATTTAAGTTCTCCAATAGCCTTGACCAATTTATCGATGTCATCTTTTTTATGAAGTTCTGTGAAATTAACCAGTATGGCTTCCTGTTGGTCGGGAAAGAACCATTTCAAGGGGATTCCGCATAAGATACCTTTTTTCTGTAACTCCCCGAGGAAATTATCAACTTTCATATTTTTGACTTCCAGGACAACTTCGTTGTAAAAATTTTGTTTATAACGGATCTTTATATGGCTATATTTTCCAACTTCTTTAACAAAATAGGCTGTGTTCAAATGGTTGGCTTTTGAGATCTCATTCAGCCCCTTTTTGCCCATGGTGGCTAAATAGATACCGGCGTGTAGAGCACACCAGGCCTGGTTGGTGCAAATGTTTGATGTGGCCTTTTCCCGTTTAATATGCTGTTCACGGGTCGATAGAGTCAGCACATAGCCTCGCTTCCCATCTTTGTCGAGAGTTTGTCCCACGATACGACCGGGAAGTTGGCGGATAAAATCCTTTTTGGTGGCAATGAATCCCAGGAAAGGTCCCCCGAAACCCAGGGGTAAGCCGAAGCTCTGGGCTTCACCGACGATAATATCGACACCCTTTTGTCCGGCAGGAGACAGGAATGCCATTGACATGGCTTCCGATACAGCCTGGATAGAGTAGGCTTTATTCTCATGGAGGAGATCGGAAATAGCCTGGCTATCTTCAACAATACCGAAGAAATTAGGAGATTGGAAAATAAATCCTGCTGTATTCTCATCCATTTTTCCTTTCAGGTCATCCAGGTTTACGGTACCCGTCTGCTCATCGGTATCGACGATTTCAGCCTGGTAGTCCAGGTTGTTGATGTAAGTGTTGATTATTTCGATATATTCAGGGTGTAAACCGGAAGAAATTAAAATTCTACTTTTTTTCCGGGCTTTTCGCAGAGCAAGCAATACGCCCTCGGCGGCGGCTGTGCCCCCGTCGTAAAGCGAAGCATTAGATACATCCATCCCGGTAAGCATGGTCATCATTGTTTGGTATTCAAACATGGCCTGGAGACTTCCTTGGCTGACTTCCGGCTGATAAGGGGTATATGGGGTAAGAAATTCTCCTTTTTGACTTAGGTGACTAACCACTTCAGGTGTAAAATGGTTATAAGCTCCGGCGCCCAAAAAACTCAAATACTCTGAAAAACAATTTTTTCGGGCTATTTCTTTAAATTTTTTGATAATTTCATCTTCTGTTAATGCAGAGGGGATTTTATCGAGAGGGTAATATCTTTTGTCTTCGGGAATGTCTGAAAACAGTTCTTCTGTGTTTTCGATACCGATTACATTCTTGATTTCTGCCCGATCTGCGTCTGTTAACGGCAAATATCTCATAGATTACTCCTAAAATTGGTAAATGCTGGACAAACCATGAATGATTATTCTATGATACCTTTTAAGTACTCCTCGTAGATATCGGCATCCATCAAATCGTTCAATTCACTTTCGTCTTCGATTTTGATTTTGAAAATCCATCCATCTTCATAAGGGGATTGGTTAATTAATTCCGGGTTATCTTCCAGGGCAGCGTTGGAATCAACGATTTCACCTGTTATGGGTGTATATATGTCGTTTACTGCTTTAACCGATTCGATGTTGGAACAAGCTTCTCCTTTGGTAAAAGAATCTCCGGTGGGGGGGAGTTCTACATAAACCACGTCACCCAATTCTTTTTGGGCGTAATCGGAAATACCTACAGTGGCAATTTCCCCATCAATTTTTACCCATTCGTGCTCTTTAGTAAATTTTAATTCCTCTAGGCTCATGCCATCCTCCTTATTTTATATAATTTAAATTAATTTTTATTTTGAAAAAAAACATCTATTTTCTTTTGTAAAAAGGTGTTTCTACGACTTTGGCATCCACTTTCTTTCCACGGATTTCTACCTGGAATTGGTTTCCGGGTTCACAATTCTCAATGGGTAAATAGGTGAGGCCAATGGCTTTTTTTAGATAAGGCGCATAAGTGCCGCTGGTTACGATGCCGTATTCGTTTCCATTAATATGGATCGGGTAACCATGACGGGCAATGCCCTTTCCTGTCAGCTCAAAGCCGATGAGTTTTCTCTCGACTCCATTCTTTTTTTGGTTTAATAGGGGTTCTTTGCCGATAAAGTCGCCTTTCTTAAGTTTGAGAATCCAACCTAAGTCGGCTTCTAAGACTGTATGGGAATCGTCGATGTCGTTTCCATAAAGGGCCATTTTCGCTTCAAGCCGTAATGTATCGCGACAGCCTAGCCCAGCTGGAATTACACCGTATTTTTCGCCTTTTTCCACCAGTGTCGTAAGAAGTCCACAAGCCTCTTCTTCTTCGGCTGTGAAATAAACTTCAAATCCATCTTCACCGGTGTAACCGGTACGTGAAATTATTGAATCCATGCCCTTCACCTTGCCCTTTGTGAAACTGTAATAGGTAAGGGTGGTAAGGTCGGTATCGGTAAATTCTGCCAGGAGCTTTTCGGAATTAGGGCCCTGGATTGCGATCTGGGTGTATTGGTCACTGCGGTTTTCGATCTTGACGTCGAAGTGGCCGGCTTTATCTTTCATCCATTGAAAATCTTTTTCCAGGTTAGCGGCATTGACAACCAGTA
>Ga0055447_10000030_pt1 | contig 11968 bp, 10 predicted proteins | sample China_Galinas_Co_3_FD_57743 | JGI IMG/M metagenome (GOLD analysis project Ga0055447, IMG submission 57743) | Wetland microbial communities from San Francisco Bay, California, USA, that impact long-term carbon sequestration - China_Galinas_CordC_D2 | ecosystem: Environmental > Aquatic > Marine >... | reverse complement strand
AATATCTCTTCTAATGCTTGTTCGATTTGGTAATCTTTCTCACCGGCCATGTGGCTAACATATCATATATTGTAAAACCTGGCAAGAATGACCGGGAACCAAATTGTTCCTGCTTTCGTTATAGAATTGTTATGCCGAAGCTAGGTTAAACATTATATGAAAAAGGATGATAAATGATGGTTGAGTATAAGTATGATTTAGGTTTATGGAAATGTGGAAAAGGTAGAGCCTTTACACAAATTCCCACAAACTTAATTCTTCTTTTTAAAATAAATTCTATTAAAAATCACCTCGTAAAAAGAGGGAGAAAAAGTGTTGCATCAAAGATGTTTAATATTAATATATAAAGGGTTTTGGAAGTTTTCCCTTAAAAACTTTTGATATTACTTATACCTATTTAAGGAGAATAAAATGAACAAAAAGATAATGTATCGAGTCGCCACGGTTGGGATTGCCTTTTTTCTTTTAACTGCATGCAATGTTGGGGTCAACAAAAGCATTCATATCCGGGATGGAGAAAAAGTCAGCCATGGGCAAAGCACGGTGAACGGCAGTATCTATATCGGCTCCCATTGCCGGGTCAGTGCCGGCTGTTCTACAGTCAACGGCAAAATTGAAGTGGGTAGCAACTCTGAAGTAGAGAGCTTAAGAACGGTCAACCGGGGCATCCGGGTGGGCAAGGATAGTGTTGTAGACGGCAGTGCTGTAACAGTAAACGGTTCGATTAAGTTAAAAGAGGGAGTCCGGGTCGATGGTGATATCGATACAGTCAATGGCAATATTTCCTGTGGGAAAGGAGTCCGCATTGAAGGAGAAGTAGCAACTGTCAATGGGGATGTTGATATTGTCAATGGTATCGTCAAGGAGGACATTAAGGTTAACAATGGTGATATCACTCTTTCTGACGAATCGGTTTTAACCGGTAATATCGTCATAAAGAGATCCGGGGGCTTTAAGTTGCGTACCCGGAAGGTGGCTATCCGGATAACCGGGGGCTCGCTGGTCAAGGGCGATATTCTTGTAAAAGATTCAAAAACCAGGGTAACTGTTTACCTCTCTAATGGTGGTGAAGTCGCTGGGAAAATTAGAGGTGCAGAAGTAGTAAAAGAATAACCCGGGAACCCGGGGAGCGGTTAATCGATTCCCAGGATTTTTGACTTTTCTCCTACCAGGATGAGAATATCTCCTGGTAGGATTTTCTCAGTGGGTGGGGGGTTAAAAATTGTTTTTTCGCTTTTTTTGATGGCAACAACCATGGCGTCATAATTTTCCCGGATGCCCGAATCTTTTATCTCTTTGCCGGCAAAGGGTGAATGTTCAGCAATTGTATACTCTTCGATAGATAAGGATATTTCCGGTGTATGATAGGTCATGGAGTCGATAAAATCCACTACGTTGGGCTTGATTACCGTATTGACGATTCGCCGGGAGCTCAACTCATAGGGAAGGATTACCCTGTTGGCCCCGATTTTATAGAGTTTTTTCTCGTTGTTCACGTCCAGGGCCCGTGAGATAATTGAAATCTCCGGGTTGATCTCCCGGGTGGATAATACGGTAAATATATTATCCGCATCGGAGGGTAGCAAGGAGATGAATGTTTTGGCCCGCCCCACACCTGCCAAATCCAGGGCCTCTTCGGTGGTTGCGTCGTTCATAAGTACATTGAACCCTTTTTCTTCAGCAATGGCAAACCGTTCGTTGTTATTTTCGATTACTACAAACTTCAACTTTTTGTGAGCCAACTCTTTACAGACATACTCGCCCATGATGCCGTACCCCGCGATGACTACATGGCTCTTCATTTTCGAGAATTGTTTCATTTTTCTCCTACCCAGGATTCTCCTGATTCGACCTTCAAAAAGGTTTTCCGCAATGGTGACAGTGATGTAGAAGACCACCCCGATGCCGCTTAGTATGACCCATATGTTGAAAAAAATACCTGTGTTGCTGAGGGGGAAGATCTCCCTATAGCCGACAGTTGTGATGGTAATGATGGTCATATAAAGAGCCTGGGGCAAAGTGACCTTTTCGATCAATATATAGCCGGTTGTGTCGATAGCGATTAAGCTGAATAGAATCAGGAAAAGAGTTAAAAATTTTTTATTACTTTCCATGCAGGACTATTTTACCAAAATAGTGAAGGATATGGAATAGGGCTTCGGATTTGTTGTTTTGTGGGCTGAAAATCTCTTTTATTAGTTCGGGATGCTTAAAAAAATATGACAAACGTATTGTCAGATTGTTGACAAAATGAAAATCTTATACTAATATTAGGGGTGGAGGCAAGCGAATGAATGGAAATAATTTCACAATAAAAGCAAATAATGCCATTGAGCAAGCAGTGCAAGCGGCAGGTTCATTGGGAAACCAGGAGGTAACCCCTTTGCACCTGGCGCGCTCTATTTTGTTTGATAAAGAAAATATCGTACCCGAAGTGGTTAAAAAAATTGGTGTGGATCAGGGTGTCCTACTGGATAGCATGGATTCTGAACTGGCCCGTTTACCCAAGGTGGCCGGAGCCGAGCAATATGCCGGTAAGGATTTTAAGAAGGTCATGCAGGAAGCGGTCAAGATTGCCGGTCAATTTAAAGACGATTATGTGTCGGCTGAACATCTTATGTTGGCAATCATCGATTTTAAGGGGCCCGCAGCTAAGATTTTAGCTGCCCAGGGGATATCCAGGGATATTTTTCTAAAAGCCCTAATGGATATTAGAGGATCCGCAAAAATTACCGATCAAAATCCTGAAGATAAAATGCAAGCGCTGAAGCGCTATGGTAAAGATTTGGTAGAGTTGGCCCGGGATGGGAAGTTGGATCCCGTTATCGGTCGTGACGAAGAGATACGCCGGGTGATGCAGGTCCTGGTCAGGAAAAAGAAAAACAATCCCGTCCTCATTGGCGACGCAGGTGTTGGAAAAACAGCCATTGTTGAAGGATTGGCTCTTCGTATTGTGCAAAAGGATGTGCCTGAACTGTTATTGAACAAACGGGTTGTAACCCTGGATATGGGTAGTCTCCTGGCAGGAGCCAAGTATCGCGGGGAATTCGAAGACCGCTTAAAGGCAGTCATCAAGGAGGTTACCGAATCCGATGGAGAGGTGATTCTTTTTATCGATGAATTGCATACCATCGTTGGCGCCGGCGCTGCTGAAGGGGCAGTGGATGCCTCCAATATGTTGAAGCCCGCCCTGGCCAGAGGGGAATTGCGTTCCATTGGGGCAACCACTCTAAATGAATACAAAAAATATATCGAGAAAGATCCTGCCCTGGAACGGAGATTCCAGCCCGTTATGGTCAAAGAGCCCTCGGTGGAAGAGACCGTCTCTATTTTAAGGGGCTTAAAAGAGAAGTATGAAATTCATCATGGCATTAAGATAGTGGATGCTGCATTGATTTCGGCGGCAACCCTATCCAACCGCTATATTGCCGACCGCTTTTTGCCTGATAAGGCCATCGACCTGGTGGATGAGGCCGCTTCCAGGTTGAGAATCGAAATGGATTCTATGCCCAAGGTGTTGGACGAGATTGAGCGCAGGATCATGCAGCTTGAGATAGAGCGCCAGGCTCTGAAAAAAGAGAACAGCGGGGATGCCCGGGAGAAATTGAATCACCTGGTGAATGAATTGGAAGACTTAAAGGTGAAGCGGGGAAAAATTAGCGAGCATTGGCATAAAGAGAAGGATTTGATTCAAAAGAAAAGTAGTTTGAAAGAAGAGATTGAAAATTTAAAGGTCAGGCAACAAGAGGCTGAGAGGCAAAACGATTATGAATTGGCCGCCCAACTGCAATACGGTAGGATTCCCGAAACCCAAAAAGAGATCGAAGATACAAGTGAGCAATTGCAGAAGTTGCAAGCAGAACAGCAAATTCTGACTGAAGAGATTACCGAAGAAGATATTGCCGAAGTGGTTGCCGCTTGGACCGGCATACCCGTAAGTAAACTCCTTAGCGGTGAGAAGGAAAAATTGCTGAATATGGAAGAGCTTCTGAAGCATAGGGTAGTGGGGCAGGATGAAGCCACATCAGCAGTTTCCCGTGTGATACGCCGCTCTAAAGCAGGCTTGCACGATCCATCCCGGCCGATTGGTTCTTTTATGTTCCTGGGACCCACGGGTGTGGGAAAGACAGAATTGGCCAAAACACTTTCGGAATTTATTTTTAATAGTGATAAAACAATGGTGCGTCTGGATATGTCGGAATATATGGAAAAGCATTCAGTCGCGAAATTAATCGGCGCTCCTCCCGGATATGTGGGGTATGAAGAGGGCGGCCAACTGACAGAAGCCGTCAAAAGGAGACCCTATTCTTTGATACTCCTGGATGAGATTGAAAAGGCTCACCCCGATGTGTTCAATGTTTTATTGCAGCTCCTGGATGACGGTCGTCTGACTGATGCCAAAGGAAAAACCATCAACTTTTCCAATACAATCATCATCATGACTTCCAATCTGGGTTCTGAGATTATCCAGGAAAAAACCGACTACCAAGAGATAAAGAGAGATATCGATGAATTACTCTTTAAGCATTTCAAACCGGAGTTCTTGAACCGTATCGATGAAATTGTCACCTTCAGGCCCCTCGATACTGAAGTCATTAAAATAATTGCCCGTTTGGAAATTGAGAAATTATCTAAATTACTTCATTCCTCCAGGATCAGGATAGATGTATCGGAAGCAGCCCTGGAACGGTTGGCTGAACTGGGTTATCATCCTGCATTGGGTGCCAGGCCCTTGAAAAGAGTAATTCAAAGAGAAATACAGGATCGCTTGTCTTCACAAATTCTTACCGGTTCTATAACTGAAAATTCGCTAGTAAAAATTGATTATGTAAATGGTGAATGGAAAATACTGGGTGGGGTGGGGTAAACTACCTCCCCCCCCTCAAAACTTGATACATACCATTTAACCGTATACCTTTTTGAGCAAAAGATATAATTAAGAGCTTTATTGATATAACTATAGCAATTGTTTTGCCAGGTACGGTTTTTTGCGGTCCCGGGAAGGTGTTTTGCTTCCCGGCCTGGCCCATTTGACCCCCCAGAACTCTTTATTAGCCGCTATTATTATGTTTTTTTCAGGATAAGTTTTTTTAATTCCCAGGCCCCGTAACAATGATGGTTGAAGTACAAGATTTTCTCCTGGTCATATAAACAGTTTATAGAGGGGAATCGCTGGTTTATAGACTGGCTGTGTTTATTCTTTTAAATTTTTTTATTTTCTGGTATAATGGGCGAATGAAATATCTACTCTATTATATTGATGGTTTTATTAAGAAGTTTCCCTTAAATAAATCCTCTATAATTGTGGGCCGGGCAGCGGAGAACGATCTTTTCGTGCAAGACGAAACCATTTCCCGCTCCCATGTTGAAGTTGAAATCGGCGAAAAGGAGATCAAGCTCAAAGACCTGGGCTCCACCAACGGCACCTACGTCAACAATAGCAGGGTCATGAAGGCAAATATAAAAATTGGAGAATCCTTTAGTCTTGGACGGATGGAGTTTTTTCTTAAAAAAGGTACCCCCGGTGAATTTGCCCCTGCCAAAGAATTGATCCCCATTTTCAACCGGATTAATGACGATAATGAAAATAAATTCAAATCTACTCAAACCCGTTATATCACCGATATTTATAACGAAATTCTAAAACAAGTATTGCTAAACGGTATGAAGAAGAGCAATTTTAATGATTTTTTACCGGAACTTTCTAATTATTTATCATCACTAACCTATTTCGGCAATCTATTTATGGTATCCCTGCATGCCGATGATATGAATATCCATTTCTCTATTAAGCAGAAAAGTAATATTACACGGGTATTTCGATCAATCCTGGAAGATAACCCCGAAGTTTTTCGTGAAGAGATTGAATCCAGGCCCCTGCCCTCTATCCAGGGATATTTTGCCTCATATCCTTTTAAAGTTAATGATGCAGATACTACCCTGATATATATATCCAATGAAAAGCAGAAGGAACCTGACCCTAAAGTCAAGAAGTTCCTCCTGGCTTTATCCAAGGAATTGGCGTTGCTCTCTCAACTTTTTTCCGAGAGTAAAATTGATCCTAAGCGGGAAGATCCTCCCCTGGATGCAGGAGATGGGATTATTGTGGGCAATAACCTGATGAAGGAACTGATTAAGCAAACCAAAAAGATTGCCAAAAGCGATATCTTCATCCTGGTCCAGGGTGAGAGCGGTACAGGTAAAGAGTTGTTTGCCCGTTTAATCTACAAAAACTCCGGCAGGAGAAAAAAGAAGTTCCTGGCTATCAATTGTGCGGCTATTCCTGAAAACTTGCTGGAAGCAGAGTTGTTCGGTCATGAAAAGGGAGCCTTTACCGGTGCCTATAACCAAAAAAAAGGCAAATTAGAGATTGCTTCCGGCGGCACCCTGGTATTGGATGAAATTGGCGATATGCCTTTCAATTTGCAATCCAAGCTGTTACGGGTTCTCCAGGAACAGGAATTTTATCGTTTGGGCGGTGTTACTCCAATTAAGGTGGATCTAAGAATTATTTCTTTAACCAACCAGAATTTAAAAGAGTTGATCGAACAGAATAAGTTTCGCCAGGACCTCTATTATCGTCTGGTTCATCATTCCATCAATATCCCCCCTTTGCGGGAACGGAAAGAGGATATCTCCGTTCTTATCAATTTTTTCACCAATAAATTTTGCCAATTGAATAACAAAACCATGAACGGCTATTCTATTAAAGCCTTCGAAGCTTTGCAGAGTTATGATTGGCCCGGCAATGTGCGGCAACTGGAAAATGAAATCAACCGAGTGGTCAATTTGACCGATGACGGTGAACGGATCAGTTACGATATATTGTCCGAAGAGGTGAAATTCAAAGAGATAGGGGGGGGGAGCACATCTGAGTTTGCGGCTTTCGAAGCCCATGAATCGGAAGAGGATTTCCTGCTCAAGATGCTGGAGAAAAATAACTGGAACAAATCCAAAACCGCCAGGGCCCTGGATATGACCTACCAGGGTTTGCATAAGAAGATGAAAAGATTGGGCATTGAAATTCCCCAAACCGGCGTAGCCGATTAATATTCCCGGTGGGTAAGGGAATGATTTTTTGTGAATGATTCTCAAATCTGTTATAATTTTTTATGGGCCAAAAAATATTACTATTATTACTAGTGACCCTGGCAATCTTCCAGTTTTGCTCCCTGGATCCCGGCGTAAAATCTCACCCTGACCGTTCTAATAAAAAAGAGAGGGCTAAAAGAACCGAGCTGCAAATGACTGCTTTGGAAAATGGGGTCTATCAAACGGGTATCGCCTCCTGGTACGGCAAGGATTTTCATGGCAAGCGTACTGCAAACGGGGAAATTTACGATATGAACATCATGACCGCCGCCCATAAAGAATTGCCCTTTCATACCTTTGTTGAGGTAGAAAACCTGGATAACGGCAGGAAGATTGTAGTGCGGATAAATGACCGCGGCCCCTTTGTCAAGGGTAGAATTATAGATCTTTCCTATAAAGCTGCCAAACGCTTGGGTAGTGCTGAGCAGGGAACAGCCCGGGTTAACCTGAGAATTATAGAGGGAGGAACAGCCAGGGTAACGCCCCAACCCAGGACCTTGCCCGTTCCGGGATTGAGAGAAGAATCACCGGACATGGGATTCTATCTCCAGGCCGGGGCCTTTTCCGATCGAGCCAATGCCCTGCGTATGGTCCAGAGCCTGGGAGGTATGTTGCCCGGGCTGAGTTTCAAGGTCGCAAACCTGGACGGACTCTATAAAGTTATCTCCCAATCTCTCCCTAACCGGCAAAAAGCAGAAGAATTCCAACGCCTCCTGCAAGATCGCGGTATAGATGTGTTCATAAAAGAGTATTGAACCCAATCTCATTGTAAAGAGAGTTTTTTTGGCAAAAAATGTATGGAAAAGAATGACAAATGACTATTGAAAATACCAGGCAATGGCAAGGGTGGGAATGGAACTAATAGAAATCCTTAAAATAAGCGGCGTGATGTTGTTGGGTTGCCTGGTACAGAGTTCGGCGGGCTTCGGCTTCGGTCTATTTGCCCTGCCCATTTTGTTGTTCCTGGGGTTTGATCTTCCTCATTCCGTTATGATTGTTGTCACCGGATCAGCGATCCAAAAAATTACAGCTGTAACATATTTACGGAAAGATGTGGATTGGAAAGGTCTTTTGCCCTATATGCTTACGGGCCTTGCCGCACTGCCCCTGGGAGTGTATTTAATGTACCAGGTCTCTTTCTTGAGCCAACCCCAGGCCAAGCAAATCATCGGCATTTGTATATTCTCCCTGGTATTGCTACAGTGGCGCCGGGTTCGTTCCACAGGGGAGAGCGTTCATGCAGGCTGGGGTTACCTGGCCGGTTTTTTTTCCGGGATCTTGAACGGATTGGCCAATATCGGGGGGCCGCCCCTGGTTCTTTGGATTTTAGCCCATGGTTGGAGTAATGAAAAGATGAGGGTAACCGCCCTTGCCTTTTCCCTGGTTTTTGTACCCTTCCAGGTTGGATTGATGGTGCTTGGCTTTGGTGTGCCTATATTGGAATCACTTTGGAAAACAACATTGTTAACCCCGGTCATACTCCTTGGTTCATGGGTGGGACTCAGGATTGGGGACGGATTTTCTAAAGATAACCTGCGCCTTTATATGCGACTGCTATTACTGGTCATAGCAGTTAGCTCTGTTTTGGGACCCTTATTGTCTTCTGGGTAATGTCAAAAGTTTTTAAGTGAAAACTTCTAAAACCCTTTGCATCAAACCTTTTTATTCAAAAGACTTGTTCTCTACCTTTTTCTGTGTGATTCTATTCCAGGTAGTAGGCGGCAGAAAAGAACCCCACCCAGTGCTTAAGAGAAAAGGGAGCCGTAATACCCATTCCCGTTTTTTTTATGGGTAGAACGCCATCACTGTAGGTGTCCGAATAACCCAGCAAGGATCCTGTCAGTTTTTTCCCCGGGTAGAGGGACTTCAAGGTCTTTTGTACCACTAATAATCCGAAAGGGATAGAGTATTTCCCGCACCATACCCGGTCACCGTAATCTTTATGGGTTTTCCCCCAGAGTTGTTTTGTCAATCCGGAAACCTTCTGGTCGGTGATATGGCCGGTCAAAAAATCGGAGGCTATTTTTTTATCGCTTGAAGTACCCAGCTCATGGGCCCTTTGGTCCAGGCCAAATACCGTGTTTTCGAAGGCTTTGCCGTAATGATTGGCATCGGCTGAAATCAGGAAGAAAATATCCTTACCAACTACCAATTTGTTATCTTTTATATATTGAACCAAAAGTTCTGCCAACGCTAACGACAACTCCTCCATGGAATGAAGATCCATGCCGGTTACCATAATAGGAGTGATTTTAAGGTCCCGGTTATAATATTGTAAAAAGGGCACCATGGATTCAATGGAATGCTCAAGTCTATGGCCTTCGTTACTGGTAATGATCCTCTCTGTTGACAATTTTTCTTTTAAAAATTCCCGTAATGGAGAAATTGCCACCGGACCATATGGACCCTGCCAACGGGAATAGGAATCAAAAACCAATTTACCTTCAGGGTCCCCGAGTTTTAACCGGGGTGTTCTGTGGGTGACGCCGAAAATGACCACCTCTTTGGCTTTGAAATTCCGAAACAGACGATAAGTGATGGAACCGGCATATAGGTAATCGTCATGTGGAGAAATGCCGGCGACCCATTCTGAATTTGTGGAGAGTTGGCTTGGCGGGACATTCTTTTCCAGATAGTTCATTAACCGGTTCATGTGGGCTTCTTGCCAACAAAAGCCGATATCGTCCAGGATAGGCCTGGTATCCTGGGCTGAAAGGGGAGAGAGTGAGAGCAGCATAAAAATGAGTATAGATATAAAGAAACGAAAAGGGGTAGAGATATTCATGTCATCCTCCTGGGAAAACCGGGTTATTTCAAAATGGATCCAACCGGGGTCTCTTCGGGGATGATTGGGATATAGGGCCTTCCGCCTTTGTCGGAAGCTGCCAGGATCATTCCCCGTGATTCAACGCCCCGGATTTTCGCGGGTTTTAAATTTTTGATAATAATAATTTTCTTACCAACCAGGTCTTCGGGTTTATAATAAAGTGCCACACCGGCAACCAATTGACGTTGATCCTCACCGGTATCCACCTGCAATTGCAGCAGTTTGTCGGCTTTTTCTACCTTTTTTGCTTCCAGGACTTTGGCTACAACCATTTGTACTTTTTTGAAATCATCAAATTCGATGATTCCTTCTGCCGGGGCCTTCTTTTCTTCCTTTTTAGGTTCTGCTTTCGGCTCTTCATCCTCGGCAAAAAAGTCTTTGGGATCTACCCTGGGGAAAAGCTGTTCGATCTTATTTATCTTAAAATTCTCTCCCGGTTCCTTCCAACCCAGATCAGTTTCATTAAAGTTGAAAATTTTCCTGATTTTCTCGCTTGTGATAGGCAAAACCGGTGACAGCAGTGCATTAACACTCAATATGGCTCGCACCAATGTTTTTAGCGCTCCTGCCAATTTGCCCCGGTTTTCCTCTGCTTTGGCCAGGTTCCAGGGAGCTGTCTCTACGATGTATTTATTCAAAATATTGATGTATTCGAAAATTTTCTCCAGGCCCCGGTTAAATTGGAACTTTTCAAAAAGCTGAATGGCTTCTTTTTCCATCTCCAGGTAACCTGTTTTTATTTGCTCTTCCCTTTCCCCATAAACTCCGGGTTCGGAAAATTCACTTTTAAAATATTTATCCGTCATACCGCCCACCCGGGATACCAGGTTGCCCCAGTCATTGGACAGGTCGGTATTGATGCGGTTGATGAATCCCTGGTGGGAAAAATTGCCGTCGGAACCGATAGAGGCTTCCCGCATCATGAAGTATTTAATGGCGTCTGAATTGAAGTGTTTGAGTAATATATTGGGGTCCAACACATTGCCCACTGATTTGGACATCTTTTTTTCATCTTTCAGCCACCAACCGTGGATGAGTTCGTTTTTGGGCAGGGGTAAGCCGGCGGCCATCAAGAAGGCCGGCCAGTAAACCGCGTGGAACTTTAAGATATCTTTTGCCATGATATGGAGGTCCGCAGGCCACCACTGTTTGAATGTTTCATCTTCTTCTTTGTAATTGATGGCAGTCAAGTAATTGGAGAGAGCGTCAAACCAAACATAAATGGTTTGTTCCGGGTCATTGGGAACAGGAATGCCCCATTCAACCGTGGAGCGCGTGATGCTCAAGTCCCTCAATCCCATTTTGACGAAGGAGATCACCTCATTCATCCTGGATTTGGGAACAACGAATTCCGGGTTCTCTTTATAGAAGTCCAATAATTTATCCTGGTAAGCCGATAGTCTGAAAAAGTAACATTTTTCTACCATTTTGCGTGTGACTTTTCCGCAATCGGGACAGATTTTATTGCCGTCGGGGCTATCTTCAGCAGTATCTGTAACAAAACTCTCATCGGATACGCAATAATGCCCTTTGTACTCTCCGGCATATATATCACCTTGCTCCATAACCCGGCTAAAGATTTTGGCTACTCCGGTTTCATGTTCTTCATCGGTGGTACGAATAAAACGGTCATAGTCGATATTCAAATCTTTCCAAAGTTCTTTAAACCGGACAACCACGCTGTCTGCCAGTTGTTTGGGAGTGATCCCCTGGGCCTTAGCACTGGTTTCGATTTTTTGTCCATGTTCATCTGTCCCTGTAAGGAAGAAGACTTTATGTCCGGTTAAGGTTTTGAAACGTTTGATGACATCAGCCATAATCGTGGTATAGGCATGACCGATATGGGGTTTGTCGTTAACGTAATATATTGGGGTTGTGATGTAATATTTTTTCTCACTCTCTTGTTGTTTCATGGCATTCACTCCTTGACTTAAAGTTGTACAATAATAACATATTTGACTTAAATTATAAAACAAAAACCGTACTTTGTAGCAATTCTAATTTTGAAAACACCATGAGTATTTTTTTCCTATTTCTATGCACTTATAT
>Ga0055447_10000025_pt1 | contig 12349 bp, 9 predicted proteins | sample China_Galinas_Co_3_FD_57743 | JGI IMG/M metagenome (GOLD analysis project Ga0055447, IMG submission 57743) | Wetland microbial communities from San Francisco Bay, California, USA, that impact long-term carbon sequestration - China_Galinas_CordC_D2 | ecosystem: Environmental > Aquatic > Marine >... | reverse complement strand
TTTGAATATTCCTCCTGGAGTTTGACCTGTAATACCATGTTCGCCAGGGATAGCAGGACCAAAACCGCAATTGTCGGGATTTTAAGGGCAGCAAATCTATGCCGGGCTCTTTCTATTCCCCGGGCCATGGGTATGGAAAGTAACAAAAAACTGGCCAGGAAATATCGGGGCACCATGGCAAAGGGCATAAGTAGAATAAAAGAGAGAATCCCTGTCATAATCAACAGCCGGGCCTCTTTTGATCTCCAGGCAAAAAAAACGAAGGGTAAAAAAACCAGGAACAGGATTCCCATTACTGCGGTCATACCATAAGAATAGGGAATTAAAAATAATTTGATAGGGAACAAAAGATAGTGCCCAAGACTGTGACCTTTTCCCCGCTTAATGGTAGTAGAGAAGCTTTCTGCCTGTACCTTGGTCCAGTGCTTGGCAGGAAAGACGCTATTTAGGTAGGGATAGACAGGATTGCCGGTAATGACCGTATTTTTTACAAACCAGGGTAGTAAGCAGAGAAAAATCATCAGGCCCACAATCAATACGGAGATCAGTTTTTTTTTATATCCCAGGGGTTTATAAAATAGCAGGGCTACAAAAAAACCGACCAGGTAGAACGCAAAAATATACTTAGTTCCCAGGGCCAATCCCCAAAACAAGCCACTAAACACCAGCATGGAAAATCGCCCGGTATTATCCATGTAGTAGAAAAAGAGTCTCACTGCAATCAATAAGAAGAGCATACCGGTAATATCGGTTTTGGCCGAAGATGTCAAAAATCCGATCTGGGGGATGGTATAAAACAGCAGTAAGGGCAGGACTCGAATTTTTCCTTCAAAGCGGTGGGAGTACCAGGAAAAAAGAATAGCTATAATGCCCAGACCTGAGAGAAAAGAAAACAACCTGGGAATAAGCACGGTTTTCCCCAATAGGGAAAAGAGGAATATCATCTCCACATTTAGGGGCAATCCGGAATTAAAATTGGTTTCCCAGGGTACGATTCCGCCATTCAAGATATAGTATTGGGGAATGGCCAGGTGATAGAGCATGGAATCATAAAAGCTGGGGGGGAACAAACTATAAAAGAGATTGACCACCACAAATGCCGCTGGAAGTATGAAAAAATAGAGGGGGGTAGACTGTTTTTCCCCTGGATTAGCTAAAGGACGATTGGCTCTACTTTTCCATATCTCCTCCAGGGCCAGGCCGTTACCCAGCACAAGGAAAGTAATAAAAAAAAACAGGTTGATAAAACCAAGAGATGCAGCCAGGAGAGTTACAAAGCCTAACAAACCGAATCCCAGGGCGATGCGGATCACCAGGTATTCCACCTGGTTGTCCATAAAGTTCTTTCCCGGGACAAAACGGGTGAAACCGAAAGCTGCGCCGGCCATCAGAACCAATTGAAGTATTGCAATTAAAAGATTAGTCATGTTTGCTCATATAAAGAAAGGAAGTATCCCTGAATAGTATTTTATCATAAACCAGGTATTTGGTAAAAAAGACGAGCACCCGGGCCAATGTAATAGAAAGCGTATAATGCAGATGGAGAACATCAGTAAAAGTGCGAGTGATAAAGATATCGGTTAAATAGAATATGACCAGCCCCAATAAGTAGAAGAAAAAACGCCGTTTGTGCATTCGTTGGGTTCTGAAAACAAATTTGGAACCTAAAAAAAAATTCCCCAGCGTAGCGGCAATTAAGACCAGGGCATAACTCAACAAATAGTAGAGCGACAGGATTTCTGTCAGCAAGTAGGTGAGAACCAGGGTAATCAGCAGCATGCCGCCGCCGGCCAGGACAAAACGGGAAAATTTGTGCCTGGTCAGTTCCAGGTAAATAGATTTTAGCCGGACAATCAGTGGCTTCTCCTATTTTAAGGCCTTATTTATCAAGTCCGCCAATAACCCCATCATCAATATAATCAAAGAAAAGATGAAGAGCATGACCGTGGTATCGGTTAAATTGATAAAATAGATATCCCGGCCCAGGGAGACCAGGGTCAGAAAGGAGGTGAAAAAGAAAACCGGCATGAAGATACGCAAAGGATTGAACAACATCGTGATGCGCATTATCAGCATGAAGAAATTATAGGTATCTTTTAGGGGATGGATTTTTGAACGGCCCTTACGCTTCAAATAATCGATGGGATGATTCTTGATCCGGTGATGTCCCATTATGGAAGATAGAGTCAGGGTAGTTGTAAAAGAAAATCCTTCAGGGAATAATTTCCAATATTTCAAAGCGATCTCTTTTTTAAAAATCCTCATACCGGAATTGACATCGCTGATTTTGCGGTTTACCAGGTAAGAGGCGAAACGGTTTAGGAACCATTTTGCCGGACGACGCAACAGCGGGATGGCCCTTTTTTTGGCCGTGCGGGTGCCCACCACCATGTCGTGCCCATCCATGTGGGCAAATAGTTCAGGAAAACTGGCTACGGGATAGGTGCCGTCTGCATCGGTGATGCCGATCCATAGGTACCGGCTGTGTTCAATTCCTACCTTAAGGGATGCCCCGTAACCTCGATTAAAATCATTGGTCAAGACCCGGGTATGGGGCAACTGGATTTCCTGGAGTTCAACTCCGCTAAGGTCGTTAGATGCGTCATTAACGATGATAATTTCAAAATCCCGTTTGTCGTCCGACAGAACCCGGTGCAGGTCTGTAATAGTGGAAACGATGCTCCCCGCTTCATTATAACAGGGAACAATAATAGAAATTCCTTCTTTTTTGTCCGTCATATGGCTTCCTTGAAGATTATTATATAATATCCCTGCCCTTTTTTAAAGGGCACAAGAAAGAATACCCCCCTCCCCAAAAGCTTTCCTCTTGCAAATAGTGGGGAATCGTTTTAAAATGAGGAATGAAAATTTGGCAACGCAACTTACTACTGGCCCTGTCTTTTTTCTTTATCTTCTATATCTACCTGGTATTTATCTCCTATCATTATAACTTCGACGGCGTGGTATTCAGCCAATTCTTGCGCTCTGCCCTATTCACAAACAACCTTACCCCCATCCTGGCGCCCCACCACCTGCTCTATTTCCCCTTTGGTTTTGTTACCTATAAGATATTATCGGTTTTGACCGGATATTCCATGTTGGAATACTATCACTTGCAATTACTCTCCCTTTTTATGGGGCTGGCTACCCTGGCCGTTATTTACCGCATCTTCAAATCTCTTAAATTATCCTTTTTTTACCGCTTATCCGGACTTTTCATGATCGCCTTCTCCTTTCTCTTTTGGTATTTTTCTATAGAGACCGAAGTGCACATGCCCGGTTTTTTCTTCATGACCCTGGGAATTTATTATCTTTTTTTTAAACCCGGGAATTGGCTGTATTGGGCCATGGCTGCTTTGATGTTTGCCTTTTCTGCCGGTTTCCACCTCACCAACGGTTTGATAACCGTCTCGATCCTGCTCTTTTTTATCTACACCAGGACGCCATTTAAGAGAATTGTGATTTTTTACAGCCTGTATGGTTTTTTTATGGCGATACCCTACTTGTTACTGGTGCTGACCACTCGCATCAACCTGCTAACCTGGGCCAAAGATACCCTCTTGGGCAAGAGTGTTTTTACGGGTTATTCCTATAGCGGTACCCATTTCAGCCGCTGGCGGACTTTTTCCATCCACTCCCTGGGCGATTCCCTGGGATCGGTAAAAAACGGTATCATCAAGAGTGACGGCAGCCTGACCGGTTTGTTGGCGTCGTTATTATTGATATTTTTTGCCCTGGTTATCATTTGGCGTCTAATGAAAAAAAAGGATAAAGGTGAAACCTATTATTTCCTGTTTTGGCTTATTCCTTTTTTCCTGTTCTTCACCTATTGGCAGCCTGCAAATTATGAATTCAAATTGAATGTAACCATCCCCTTGATCATGGCTTTTATCTTCTCGGTTTCCCATTTACCCGGCCAGAAATGGTTTAAGCTTCTCATACCCGTTATTTGTATTCTCCTTTTTGCATTGAATTTTTCCCTCAACATCATCCCCGGACACCGGGTGGACAACAACCCCAATTATGCCCTGGCCCAATCCATTGCCGAAAATACCGGTGAAGGCGCCACCGTTGTCATTGCTGGGACGGGAAAAGAGTCCTACCTGCACGGCAAGATCTATATCCCCTATTTTGCCTTTAAGGATACCATTGTCCTGGACTGGAGAATGGGGAAAGGCGTCTCGTTTGCGGGGATTACCCGGGAGATAGCCGATAAAGTCTCTGCAAATAAACCGGTCTATTTCTTATCCGAAACCCTCTCCATAACGGTTACCATGCGGGACATTCTCGGATTCCACAATCGGGATGAGAAAGATTACCTGCACTTTTTAGGGGGGTTTGAGTTTTCCAGGGAAATACCCCTGGTTGGCAATTACTATTTGCAGAAAGTGGAGCGGGTTAAATAACCGGGACTAAAAAATCACCCTTAGGGTAGTCACCGGACCTTGCCGGTCATACATATTGAGGGCGGTTACCCATAAAGCCTGTTCCTGGGTTTTATTCTTCTTAACCACAAAGCTATTCCCTTTAAAGGGTATCCAACTTTTCCCTTTATCCCGGCTCACAGCAAAGCATTTGAAGTTGGGCGTAGAACCGTCGGTATAGAGGCGAACCTTTACTTGTTGATTTTGATCATCCACATCATATTCGCAGCGTACCCGGTTGCAATCATAATCTATATCCTGGACTCTACCGGTGGTCAACAGGTAGGGAATCCCTTTTTCGAAATGGCCGCTACCGGAATTTGCGTCTTTATAGAAGAGGAACATGACAAAACGGTCCTGCACAGTGAGGGGTTTGTTGTGACGCAATAAATCGGAACGCAAACTTACAGCAATATTTGCATAAAGGTGCTTTTTGAAATCATCTTTTACCTGACCCTGTTTTTGAGCGGAACGGGCAACAACAGCCTTGCCGCCAAAAAGGGATTGCCGGATTTCTAAAGCCCCGGCCGGGGTACCGGAATCCTTGAGTTCATAATAGAGATTATGGTTGGCATCCAATACCACCCATTTAGCGTACTTGTTACTCCAGGCTTCCACTACAAAATGGCTCTCTTTTTCTTTACTCCATAATTCCACGTAGCGAACGGCAAAATAGCCCATGGATTTGAGTACGTCGGCCAGGACATAGGCGTATTGACCGCAAAAACCGCCGGTTTTCCCGGAACGAATATCTTTTAATATATCCAGGGCATTGCTAAGGGGATAGGGATCGGGAACCGATTCAGGCCATTGATTGTGTACCCAATTGCATAACTCCAGGTATAATTGAAATTCATCGTTTGCTTTAATCTCTTTATAATTCTCTTGTTTGGCTAACTCTAATAATTTAGGCTCTTTCCAATGTTCGTAAATAAAGTCAAAATTACTCTTAACAATTTTAGTATTGCTTGAAATCACTTTGATGGCCGGTTTGTTCAGTGTTCTTGAAAAATAGATAATAGCTGCCAATACGAGGATCGACAACAACACTAACTCCCTTCGATAATTTTTTTTTACCATCTTGACCGCCTGGACAACCGGATATTTTTATAAATATTCATGTTTCCTCCAATTTGATTATATCATTAAAAGGAATCCTGTTCTATTCAATAAAAGGCTTTGCCGGAAATTCAGAAATTATAAACCCGGTCAATCGGCAATATCGATTACGGACCACAGGTTGGAGAATTCATCTGTCCAGCAGATCTTTTTTGCAGGCGGCGTCTGCCATTGACCGTTACTGCCGGAGGTAACCTTCTCGAACCGGGCTTTGTCCCGGGTAAGAATGGCCCAACGGGCCGGGAATTTGTGATATTCTGCATCCATAAAGGATTGATGGTATTTGAGGTAGAGATCGAGTTTTTGGGCAGCACAATTCAAAACAGGCAGTAAATTGATATAACGGTTGGTAATATGGAACATAATGACCCCATCCCGGCGCAATACGCGGAAATACTCTTTCATTGCCTCGGTGGTCAATAGGTGAGTGGGGATTGCCCCACTTGTAAAAGCGTCCAATACCAACAAGTCATAGGAATTGTCCGGGATACTGCGCAATTCGATGCGGGCATCGCCGATGAAATGGCGGATAACGGCCTTACTCTCTTTTAAATTATCGAATTTAGTTTTGGCCAAGCGTACCACAGCAGGATCGATTTCAAAGAAATCAAAACGTTGACCCGGTTTGGCATATAGCGATACCATACCTGTTCCCAGACCAACGACACCCACATTTTTGAGTCCATCCAGGCGAGTAAAAGCATGCCCCACACCGGTATCTTTGTGAAAATAAAAGATAGGGATCAAGCAATTATCGTCCCCCCGGGTTTGACCACCGTGGACTGTGGTGCCCTGGGACAAAACCCTGGCCGCACGTTGCCGGCCGGGTATATAGGGTAATTGACGAATGGTATAAGTCCCGAAAAAACTCCGGGTTCTATAAATAATATGATGGTGTTGGAGTATCTCTTCGTTGAAAAATGCCAGGATTAACAGCAAGGCAGCCAATGCCTGGAAAAATTTCTTTAAATTGTTTTGCTTGATTTCAAAATAGGGTAGCAAAATAAAATAGAAAGCCGTAATGATAACGATATAAAGTTCCAGGTTGGATTTAAAAATCATAGGAGCCACAATACCGGCTAAGGTACTGCCCAGGGTACCGCCCAGGGAAAGATACAGGTAAAAAGAGGTCAGATGCCGGGGGGCGGGCTTACTTCTCTCCAGGTTGCCGTGGAAAAACATACAGATAGCGAAAAGGCATATACAAGCAGCCAGGATATTCCAGATAAAAGGAATACTTATCTCACTTCGTAAAGAGAGGGTCATGAAGAGAACCGGCAATATAATCAAAAAAGTCCGGGTAGGAGACGGTTTGGAGGTAATAGGCTTTAAAAAAACAATAATGAAGGAAATCAAGTAGAGACTCAAGGGTATAACCCAAAGTAGGGGGAAATTCACGATATCTACCGATAGGTGATGGGTAAATACCATTAAGGCTGCCGAAGGTACCATAGCCTGGCCCATCCAGCCAAGCTTCCGCTTCCAATTGAGAATATCATTCCCGGGATTTCCATCGGGAATGCCGGTTTGCTCACGGACAGTTAGGTTGTGCAAACCTTTCCGGGCTTTCAGGGAAAAGGCAAGACTAAGTAGGATAAAAAAGGTAAAAAGACCGTACCCATAGGAAAGTAAGCCGGTTTGTTGGCTATTCGTGAGGTTGGTTTCTATTAAGGTGGGGTAAATCAACAAGCCCAGTAAGGAACCGGCATTGGAAACCCCGTAAAGGATATAGGGATTGCGTTTCCTGTTTACCGGATCGGCAGCTATCCAGGATTGAACCATGGGACTGGTGGTGGATAACAAGAAATAGGGCAAGCCGATTGTAAAGAGAAGAAGGACGAAAATATGGAGTACCGGGGCCAGGTGGGCTTGACGGAATTGGATTTGGATGGGAATAAAAAATAAAGAGAGAAATATCATACTCCCATAGACTATCCCCTGTTTAAGGGGTTTTAATTTACTGGCCAAAAAATGGGAGAATGAATAACCGCCCAACAATAGAAGTTGGAAAAAGATAAGAGAAGTCAACCAGATGGAAGAACCGCCTCCAAAATCGGGCAATATGATTTTTGAGATCATAGGTTGGAGCATAAAAAGGAGAAAGGCCGAGAGACCGATGGTTATAATTTGAATCATTTTCCTATTTCCTGATCGCTATTTAGGTTTATAGTTGTTTATAACATAGCACAAAATCCATGTCAAATAAGGGAGGGACAAAATTTGACTGTTCCCTTTGACAAAATTTAGGATATGGTGCAGAATGAATCCGGAGGTCAAATTATGGTAAGAAAAAGCATTTTTATCCTTTTGATATTAATCGGAGCCCACCTGGGCATGGCCCGGGTGCTGGTGGAAATGGTGTGTGACCGGGATTCCCTGGAGCTTTACCAGGGAGAAAAATCCATGATCCATTTTGAAGTGAAAAACCATACCCCGGAAAGTATTCGTCCAGGTAAAGGCTATTTTTTTTCGTACCATATCTACGATAAATCAGGAAAAACAATTCTTTACGATAATCGCCGCTTTATTATTCCCCGGGTGTTGAGACGCCGGAAAACCACATCTTTTACTTTGCCCATATATTTTGACTATCCTCACCCCGGTGGCTATAAAGTAGAATTCGATATCGTTAAAGAGGGAGAATTCTGGGGATCGGGCAAAGGATGGAAAACCTGCTCCCTGGATTTGCATCTGCTCCCCCTGGTATCACCGGGATTCAAAAAAGAGTATATGGCCTTCTTTAAACCCACGGGAGTCAACGAATTCGACCAGGAACAATACTTATTACGCATGATCATGAAAAACAGTGAAATCCGGCAGGGAGAGCGCCTCTTTGGATTCTCCGCCGGTTCAAATTACCCGGCGGTATGGATTCGCGACCTGGCAACCTTCATCTACCTGGCCGGTAAATATTATCCCCACTCCATCCTTGAGAAAAACCTGGAATTATTCCTAAAACAACAAGCCCCGGGGGGTGAAATCCCGGACTGGGTGGATGTAAATGGAAAAACCGGCAAGAACACCGTAGAAACCGACCAGGAGAGTTCACTGGTCTTGGCGGTATATGAAGCGGGACTTCTGAACCGGTCCTGGTTGAAAAAGAGCATCGCAGGCATTCCTGTCTACAAACGGTTGGAGATGGCCCTGGATTGGGTTTGGAACAACAAAAGAGACTCCCAATCGAGTTTGATTAAAAGCGGTTTCACCGCAGATTGGGGGGATGTAGAAAAGAGCTACCCCGACCACAGGGCCCTGGACCTATCGGACAAATCTATACCGGTGTTGGGTATCTACACAAATTCCAAATACATCCAGGCCCTGGAGAAAATGATCGCCATCCTTGACCGAGTTGGAGAAAAAGCAAAGACAGGGAAATGGCAAAAAAGGAAAACCCGTTTGGAACAGGCAGTAAAAAAGAACCTCTACCTTAAAGATAAGGGATATTTTATCTTACATATCCTTCCCGGCCCCAACGACGGGAAATACTATGAAATGGAAAAGAATATGCTGGCGGTAGGCGGCAACGCAGAAGCCATGATAGCCGGTCTGATGGACCGGGGCCAGGTCCGGCGATTCGTAAACGTATTGGAACAGAAACGCAGAGAATTCAAATTAAGGACTGTCTCTTTTACCTTGATCCCTCCCTACCCGGAAGGATTTTTCCCCCATCACCTGCTGACCCACCCCTGGAACTACCAGAATGGTGGAGAATGGGATTGGATCGGTGCCCGGGTAGTAAAAGGATTGCTGATGCAAGGATTTGAAAAGCAGGCCCATACTTATCTTTTGGAAATTGTAAAAAAGAACCTTGCCAATTTTAATATCTTCGAATGGGAAGACAAAACAGGAACGGGACGGGGCGCTCTATTTTATACGGGAGCAGCCGGTGTGATAGGTGAAGTGATTACCCGCTATTTACCGGGAGAAGTCGAAAAGTAGTGCTCAATATAATTGGCATAGAGCCGGTATAACCTGATATTATGGAACTCGAGAGTCCTGAAGTGGGGTTCGGACTTTTTAACCATTTCCCAGATTTCCACAGGCGAATCATCCAGGGAGAATAGACGGAAGCTCTCTTTGAAATCCTTGAGTTTATCCATGTTTCTTTTAATGCTCTCAAGGATGCAACTATCATCGATTTCAGTGATGTTTTTCTCAGACATCCTTTCATAGCAAGAAACAAAGGACTGGGCTACAAGATTGATGGGAAGTATTTTTACCAGGTCAAGACATTCTTTCCTAACTTTCAGGGAGAGCTCCTTCCTGTTTTTATCCAGGTTATCGGAGACTTTTATGGGTTTCCCAAAGCTAATGAAGGTATGGCCAACATTGGCAATCATACTCAAGGAATCCAGGATGTGCAAAGTGCGGGGTTTACCACCGATATTTTCCACCATCTCCTTTGCTTCCCTGACATGGCTATAATCCACATTAAAAGGGATTATGTAGCTGTTATGCACAGCCAAATCATTCTCCTGGGCCACGATCTCCTTTTTGTTCTTTTCATACTCCAGGGTAGCCTCGAATACAGTAGGAAAGAAATCACCATAACGTCCGCGTTCAGGGATATTTTTCCGGGTACCTTCGGGGTAGACCATGACATCTACGGCCTGGGCCAGGAAACTGATGATATATTCTTTGAGTTGCTTGGCCGATTCCAGGATTTCACGCCTGTTTTTCGCCCGTTTAATAACGAATACTCCCGCTTTTCTCGCCAGTTTGTGAAAGAACTTGCCTTTGATCAGGTTGTCTCCCATGCCGGCGAAGGGTATTTCCAAACCGGATAAGTAGAGTGCCGACAACACTCCTGTCGTTTCCCAAAGGCTCTTGTGAAGACCGGTATAAAGAAAAACGGAGTTTTCCTTCTTCAACTCTGTCAGTTCGGGTTCGATTTCAATATGGGGAATTGAGAGATGTTTTAGACCCCAAGTACTGAAGAAGCGAGCAGTGCGGAAAGTAAAGTTCTTTCTACTGGCGATTTCATATCTAGAGAATTTATACATATTTTTTTTCTCTTAATCGGAAAGTAGGATTATATCATTATTTTGGCTCTAATGAAATGCTGGACTCTATAAATCCGCATTTCCGTCACTTTTTTTTCACAATTTTCTGATTTAGGAAAAGAGCCAGGAGCAAAATTCCTCCCCCGAGCAGCAAACGGGGGATATCGCCTTGCTCATTGAAAAAAATGATGGAGACCGTTACGGCCAGGGGAATTTTCAAATTATTGATGACAGCCAGGGCACCCACATCGGTACGACGTACTCCATAATTCCAGAGGAAAAAGCCGGCTCCGGAAGCCAAAATCCCCAGGTACAGGAGCGTATAGATATGCACCGGCAGGAGGTCGGGCACAGTCCCTTCCATAGATATCAACGTAGCAGGCAGGGTCAGGAGCAAGGCCCCCAGGTAGAGAAACCCAAAAATTTGTCTGTCTTTTACTCCTGGATATTTAGCCATGATCCTTTTATAATAAACCTGGCCGAAAGCGAAAGCCAGGTTGGATATCTGCACCAACATAAATCCGGCAAAAAAAACTCCCAGGTCCTGGTCAGGGTAAACCATCACTCCTACCCCGGATACGGCCATCAAAGCAACCAGGTGAAAATGGGGATGGATTTTTTTTTCAAAGAGATCATTTATCAATGTGATGTAAATAGGAGTAAAAATAGTGAAAAGAGCTACCATGTGGGCCGGCAGATAACGGAAGGAATATATATAAGCGATGTACATAACTCCATATTGAACCATGCCGGTCACAATCAGGCGACCGCCGGCTGCCCATGAGATTTTCCTGGGTCTTAAGAAGGGAATGAATAGAATCAAAGAGAGGGCCATTCTGGCAAAAGCTACAAAATTAGGATCCAAACCGGTCAGTTGGTCCTTAATCAGGCCAAAGGAGAAGGCCCAGATGAATGAAACGATCAAAAGGTAGGTCATAAAGGCCTGGTGAATTAATTTTTGATTTTGGCTTTCCCCCGGTGGAATAGGATAATCAAGACTCCCGGGGTCAGCAACAAGATATCCCGGATGACCAGGCCAAGGGGGCCGTCACTTTCATTTCCGTTGCTGGAGAAACAACCGCAATTGAAATCCAATCCCCGCACCATGTTCATGGTTAGGGCAATAATGAAGGCACACAACATGATAGAGATAATCACGGCGGCAGCCCGGGGATACATACCGGTTACCAGGAAGAATCCGGCCGTCAATTCCAACCAGGGAACAATGATAGCCATGGGATAAATCAGGAAATCGGGAAATAGTTTGTAATTGTAGATGATCTTAGCAAATTCCGCCGGTTCGGCCAATTTATGGATACTGGCGTAGATGAACAATCCTCCCAGGATCAGGCGTAAGAGGAATTGTACCTCTTTTTTTTCAAAGAATAGGGTGATTTTATTTTCCTTCATGTCATTCTACCTCTTGTCCCGGTATGGTAATGGGGTTTCCCAATTCCTGCCATTCCTGGAAGCCGCCTTTATAGACAAAAATATCTTGATGCCCTTTCCGGCTCAACTTACGTGCCAAAAGAGAAGAATCCAGGCATGTGTAAGAGCTGCAATAGGCTATAATGGTCTTCTTTTTATCCAGGTTACCCACAGCCCCTTCATAGGCCTGGTCAAAATTGTAGACCGGCAAATGAATAGCTCCCGGGATATGTCCTTGTGAAAAATCTTCTTTGATGCGGGCATCCAGGAGCACTGCTTCACCGCTCTCTACCATGTAATTCATGGTCTCTAAATCGATCTCCTGTATCTCTATGGGGGGCGCATCTCCTGGTGGAGCATCTGTGTCGGCTGCTT